>Ga0136616_10000616_pt1 | contig 17311 bp, 17 predicted proteins | sample AntDrymUQ2992106_2_FD_106648 | JGI IMG/M metagenome (GOLD analysis project Ga0136616, IMG submission 106648) | Polar desert sand microbial communities from Dry Valleys, Antarctica - metaG UQ299 (21.06) | ecosystem: Environmental > Terrestrial > Soil > Desert | place: Antarctica: Dry Valley...
GCACCAGGTTCTCCGGCGGCACGTTGGGCAGGTCGGTGGCGTGGAACCACGGCGTGGTGTGCATCCGCTCGTCGAGGTCGGTCTCCTGGGTGTCGACGTGGCGGTCGAAGTGGATGATTCCGAGCTTGCCGCCGTCGAGGTGCTCGGCGACCGCGCGCGTGGTCGGGAAGCCGATGGAGTGGTCACCGCCCAGCACCACCGGGAACGCCCCGGAGGCGTAGACGTGACCGACCGCCTTGCTGATCTGGTCGAAGGTCTTCTCGATGTTGCCGGGGATGGTGAAGATGTCGCCCAGGTCGGCGATGGTGATCGACTCCCGCAGGTCGACGCCCAGCTCGAAGCTGTACGGCCCGTACAGCGCGGAGATCTTGCGGATGCCCTGCGGCCCGAACCGGGTGCCGGAGCGGTAGGTGGTGCCGCCGTCGAACGGGGCGCCCAGCACCGCGACGTCGTACTCACCGCAGCGCCGGACGTCCTCGAGGTAGGGCGCCTTGAGGAAGGTGTTGATGCCGGCGAAGTGCGGCAGCTCGCCGCGGCTGAACGTGGGGATGCGCCGGTCGACGATCGAGTCCGCGCCTTGCAGTCCGAGCTCCAGCCCGCGGGCGACCTCTTCCTCCCAGCGGGTGGTGGGCAGTGCAGCCTCGGCTTGTACCGCATAGCGGGCTTCGGGGCCGGATCGGTTCGGCTTGTCTTGTGGCACGGGCGGGCCTCCACGGACGACGCCCGGCCAGAGGTCGCCCAGGCGAGGGCTGGCCTCCCGGGCTTTTGTCCCGCCGTGGAGCGCGCCGGCAGCCGCAGTGCGGCCGGACCGCCTGCACCTCTCGGACCTGACCCGGCCGCGGCTCGCGGGACCGGCGGAACCCTAGGTGCGCCTCACCGTGGGTGAGTCCGTTACAGGAAACCGCGGGTCTGTGACGCCTGAGTTCCCGCTACGTTTCGACCAGGTCATCGGAATCCCGCGACGCATCCTGCTCGCGCCGGGCGAGTCCCCGCGTCGCCTCCGGCACACATGATCGCCAGTTGTGTGCCTCTGCCCGTCGCCGACCGACGCCGAGACGCACTCATTCGATGATCATGGCGGCATTCCGTCCGGTGCGGATGGGTCGGGGGCTAGGCTGAGGTCATGAGCGCCACCGGCTTCGGTTGACTCTGACAACCACCTGATCCACGGCGGCTGGCCCGCCGGGTCATCGCGTACTCGGCGTTGGACGACGCTGTGCCGCTGTACGCGGTCTATGCGTTGCTGTTCCTTGCCTCCGGTCTGAGCGAGGGCCAGATCGCCCTGCTGTTCGGGATCTGGTCGACGGTGGCGGTTCTGGCCGAGGTGCCCTCTGGTGCCTGGGCAGACCGGTTCTCGCGCCGTTCCGCGGTCGTGCTCGCCAGCTTGTTGAAGGCCGCCGGTTTCACCGTCTGGGTCAGCTGGCCCGAGTTCGCCGGCTTCGCCATCGGGTTTGTGCTGTGGGGGATCGGCGGATCACTGCAGTCCGGCGCCTTCGAGGCGCTGGTCTACGACAGCCTCGACGCGGCGGGGGCCGCCGACCAGTACCCCGGCCTGATGGGTCGAGCACAGTCGGTCGCACTGGTGACCGAGGTGCTGGCGACCGCGGCGGCAACCCCGCTGCTGCTCGCCGGCGGGTACGCCCTTGTCGGCTGGGTGAGCGTGGGGCTGTCGCTCGCGGGCGCGGTGCTGGCCGCGCGAATCCCGGAGGCCCGCGGTCGGCCCCAGCCCGCCGGCGAACAGGAGTCCGGGGCCAATGAGCTCGGCTACTTTCAGGTGCTGCGCGCCGGCGTGGCCGAGATCGTGACCCGGCCTCGCGTGCTCGCGGCGGCGCTGGCCGTGGTGCTGGTGACCGGGCTGGACGGCGTCGAGGAGTTCAGCCCGCTGCTTGCCGGCGCGTGGGGCGTGCCGGCGAGCCTTGTCCCGCTCGTGCTGGTGGCGTTGCCGTTGACGGCGGCGGGCGCCACGGCGTTCAGCGGTGCCGCGGCGCGGCTGCCGATGCTGGGGGTGGCAACACTGCTGGCCACCGCAGCGGCGGCGCTGGGTGCGGCCACCCTCGCCGCGCAGCCGGTAGGCATGGCCGGCTTCGCGCTGTGGCACGGCCTGCTGCGGCTGGTCATCGTGCTGTTGGACGCCCGGCTGCAGGATGCGATCACCGGGCCGGCCAGGGCGACGGTGACCTCGGTGGCGAGCCTGGGTACGGAGCTGTCCGCGATCGCGGTGTTCGGCGCCTACGCCGGTGGTGGCGCCGGACTGGTAGCGGCGATGGCGCTGCTCATCGCGGTGACGTTGCCCGGCTGGCTTCGGGTCCGGCGGTGATCGAGTGCCGTCCGCGGACGGCGGCGCGCAGCAACAGTGCGGAGTAGCCCAGCAGCGCGGCGTCTTGCAGTAGCACCCACCAGCGCAGCGGCTGACCAGATACACCCCGAAGCAACCCAGTGGCTCAGCGCCAGCCCGCGGAGAACGCCTGGGTGGCCAGCGTGGTCCACAACACCGAGACGAGGGTGAAGACGACCGCCGGGACGAGCGGCCGGCGCCAGGGCACCGCCAGCAGCCACAGGCCGCTGACCAGCTCGCCGACCAGCAAGATCAGCGCAAGGGTCCACGCCATCGCCCGTCCGCCGAGGTCGAAGGTCTCCAGCCACCGACGAAGCCAGGCAGGTCAGCCAGCTAGAACACGGCCATCGCGGTGTACAGCCCGCCCAACACGCGAGCCAAGACCCGGCGCCGGTCGGTGGACGGCGAGCGCGTCACGAGCCGGCCCAGCCAGGGACAGTGCTCTGACGTTGCTCGACCGCGTAGGCGTCGCGGGCCAGCGGGTAGTCCAACAGCACGAGATGACCCCATTCCACGTCCGGGCTGCCCCGCAGCCGGGTGGGCAGCTCACGGCGCTGAGCCTCGGTATTCAGGGCGACGAAGTTGCCGCCAGCAATTGTCGAGGTCGGCAGCTCCCCCGGAGGGTACCGGCGCGACGGCTCGATCACGGCGACCGGCGCCTGCGCGAGCCCGCCGGCGACGCGGGGAATCTCGCGCTGGCACGGCAGCAGGAACGCCATCTGAAAATCGATCAACACCGGCCCGCGGCCCGCGCTGGACGACTGGAGGTAGTCGGTCAGGCTGATCACCTCCCGAATCCGCGGCCCGGTGACAGCCAGCCAGCCGTCGGGGTCGGTCGCGGCGTCCACCGCCCGGAGCCGTACTTGGTCGGCGCCTGGCGGCACCTGCTGCGGCTGCACGGCCATCCCGCGCCAGCCGAGGTCCGGCACGGCGACACCGACCCGGCCACGGGCGTCGGCGCCGGAGCTGTTCTGAGCCGGCGCCTGCGGGGTCACCACGCCGAGCACCTCGCCACCGCGGGCGAACTCCAGCGTCAGCCCGGTGCCGCCGCCGACCCGGCCGGCCGCCGACACTGCCAGCTCCCGGCCGGGGCCGAGCGCAGGCAGCGCGAACCACGGGCTGGTGAGCTCGCCGGTGCCGACGGCGTCGGGCGCCCGGCTGCCCCACAGGTAGGTCGAGGCACCCTGACCGGGCGGGTCGGGTGGCGCCACCGTCGCAGGGAACCCCGCGCCGGGCTCGAAGCCGGCGAGCTGCGCCTCCGAACCGGGGACGGGGACCAGCGCGCCACCCGGGACGTCGGGCAGGGCCTCGACGTGGTCGGCGATGCCGCAGGAGGGGCCGCCGGTGAGCGTGTCCAGGTTGGCCCCGGCCAGCGTGTAGCCGCCCGGCCGCTGCCCGGCCGCCCCCACGAAGGACACCACCAGCAGCACCACCAGCGTGCCGGCCGCGGCTGTGGTGACCACCGCCGGGGCGGCCACCAGCGCGCGGCGACCGCGACCCCGCAGCGCCCCGAGCCCACCGGTAACCAGGGCAACGCCAGCCCACAGCACCGGCGAGTCCAACGGCAGCCCGAACGGTCGAATCGGCCCGTCGGCCCACGGCACCGGGTAGTTGACGGGCAGGAACCACACGTTCGCGGCGGCGAAGGCGACCGCGGCGGCGATGGCTGCCACTGCGCCGGCGGCCAGCCCCAACCAGTCGTCACGGCGGGTGCCAGCCGCCCTGGCCAGCAGGACGACCCCGCCGACGAGCAGCGCCGCCAGCAGCCCGGCCAGCGCACCGAAGTGATGGGTCCACTTCGACGGCAGCAGCCACAGCAGGGCGAACCCCCACGCAGCCGACCCGGCAAGCAGGTGCGTCGCGTCGCCGCGCAGGATGCCGCGACCGCGCCGGGCCAGCAGCACCCCGACGGCGGGAAGCAGCGCGAGCCCGAGCAGGACCGGCAGCCGCCTTGCCGCGCTGCCCTGGCTGTCGAACCCGAGCAGGAAGGCGTACCGCTCGGCCTCGTGGTGCCACGGCACCGATGGATCGAAAGCGGTGTGCAGCTCGGTCGCGGCTGCCAGCCCAGCCCAGCTCTGGTCGGCGAACACCAGCACCACGGCCACCGAGCCAACGCCGGCAAGCAGCGCGAGGCGGGCCAGCACATCGCACCGGTCACGGGCACCGGCCCGCAGCACCCGCAGGATCCGCGGGGCCAGCGCCAGGGCCGGGGCGGCGACCAGGACCGCGGTCGGGCTGACGGGCACCGTCAGCCCGGCCACCAGCACCGCGGCACCGAGCCCGGCGACGCTGCGAGCGCGCAACAGCAGCGCGAGCACCGCCGTCACTCCGAGCGCCACGTACGGCTCCGGCCGGGTACCGAGGTTGAACGGTAGCCACGCCGCGAGGAAGAACGCCGCGGCCAGCACCCGGACCCGTGCGGTACCAGCGATCCCCGGCAGCGCGGTGCCGAGCACGCCGCGGCTGAGCACGAACCACGTCGCGCAGCCGACCAGCGTGCCGGGCAGCCGCAGCCACAGCGGGGCCAGGCTGAGCTCGGTGAGCGGCGCGAGCAGCTGCTGGCTCAGCGCAAAGGGCGCCTCGGACGCGTTGAACCAGCGGTAGTAGTTGCCGGCGTCGCCGGTGTCGAGGACTGCCCTGGCGATCGTGGTGGCGAACCCGTCGTCGTCGGTGAGTGGCCCGATCACCGCCCACCCCACGAGCGTTCCCAGCACCCCGGCGTCGACCAGCCACCGCCACCGACGAGCTCCCACCGGTAGCGGGGCAACCGGTCGGGGGGCCGCCGACCCGCCGCGGACGTCGACGCCTATCCGGCGCAGCAGGCCGAGTGAGACGCCGACCAAGACCAGCACCATCACCAGCAGCACCGCCTTGACCGATGTCGGGGAGCTCTGCCATGGCGTCGCGGCAGTGCGGGCCGTCACCGCCAGCCCGGCTGCGGTGCTCGGGTCGAGGGCGGTGCGGAACGCGGTCACCTCCGGGACCGGTTCACCGGGCAGCTCACGGCGCTGGCCGGCCTGTTCCACCGTGACGCCGGCCGCGCCTGCCAGCACGCGCAGCCCGCAGTCACCACCGACCTCGACGGGCAGCGACTGCGCCACCCTGCCGCCGAGCTCGACCGCCACCTGACCGGCGACCGTGCGCACCGCGAGTCCGGTGCCGTCGGCACCGGTGGCGAGCAGGGCGGTGGGCGCACCGCGAGCCACCCCGGCCCGCACCACGGCGCACGGCACCGTTGCGGTGAGCTCGGCTGGTCGGCTCGGCGCGAAGAAGGCGGTGGTCGAGCTCGCGGCGCCGCCCGGCGCCGGCCAAGCCACGGTGGTCTCGGTGAACACAACGGGCGCGAACGGCAGCGCCACCGCTGCCACCACCGTGAGCAGGCCGACCGTGATCGCAACTCGTCGCAGCACGCCACGCCAGGCGGCGGTGGGCCGGCCGGTGGCCGGGCCGGTGGCCCGCACCGTCACGGCGTTCATCGCTGCGCGCTGTGGCCCGGCTCAAGGGTCGCAGCGTCCCCCAACAGCGCCCGCGCGGCGGCGGCGAACCGGCTGCCGGGCACGGTGGCGGCCAGCGCCTCGGCGACCGTCACGATGTCGGACGCGGTGTCCACATCGGTCAGCTCTGGCAGCAGCACCACTCGAAGGCCGGCATTGCGCAGCGCAGCGATCGTGCGCTCGCCGGTGTCGGCGCGCGACATCGGAACCTCGGCAACCGGACCCGCGGCTCGTGGATCACGCAACCCGAGCGCCCACCAGCCGCCGTCGGTGGCAGGGCCGAGGACCGCGTCCACGGCCGGATCGAGCACCGTCGTCACGCACTCGGCGAGCAGCGCGGCGTCGACCTGAGGGGTGTCGGTGCTGATCTGGAACGACGACCGGCCGGGCATCAGTGCGGCGGCGTCGTGGTGGGCGGCGACGATCCGCGCACCGAGCCCGTCGCCGCGCTGGCTGAACCTTGTCATCGTCGCCATCGCGGCGATGATCTCCGCGGCACGGGCCGCGCCGGTGAGCTGGCCGGCGAGCGCCACCATCGGGTGCACCTGTGGCACGGCGCGCACCACGTCCAGGACGTCGAGCATGGCGGCCGCAGCGAGCTCCGCTGCCTGCTCCGGCGTCGCCGGCGGGCACAGCCGAGTCTTCACCAGCCCCGGCACCGGGGCCTTGGTCAGCACGATCAGCGCGGCCTTCGCCGTGGCCTGGGTAGCTGGACGGCTCATCGAAGCAGCCCGGCCATGTCGCGGGCGGCGCGCAGCGTGCCCCGGACCGACCCGGACACCTTCGAGCGTCCCGCGACCCGCGACCGGTAGACGACGTCGATCTCGTGCACCCGCCAACCCGCTGCGCCGGCCCGCAGCAGCAGCTCCAGGGGATAGCCGAACGCTCGATCGGCGACACCCAGCTCCAGCAGGGCGCTGCGGTGCGCCACCCGGATCGGCCCGATGTCGCGCACCTCGACCCCGCGTCGGCGCAGCAGGGCGGCGAGCGCGGCGTTGCCCGCCCTGGCGTGCCACGGCCACGCTCCGCGGCCGGCCGGCACCCGGCGGCCGACGACCAGCTCGCCTCGGCCGGCCCGCAGCGCCTGGACCAGCGCTGGTAGTGCCGCCGGGTCGAGCGAGCCGTCGGCGTCCAGCACCGCGACGACGTCGCTCGTCGCGGCAACCAGGCCGGTGTGCACAGCGGCCCCGTAGCCGCGGTGCGGCTCGACCACTACACGCGCACCCAGTGCGGCGGCCACCTCCGCCGTGCCGTCGGTGGAGCCGTTGTCCACCACCAGTGGCCGGTACCCCGCTGGCATCGCGCGCAGCACCGTCGGCAACGACTCGGCCTCGTCAAGGCAGGGCAGGATGACGTCGACGACGCCGACGGAGATCGTCACGAGTCGTGACGCTAAGCCATCTGGGTCAGGGCGGTCGGATCGCAGGGCTTACCAAGTGATGACATCCGTTGATCGGCAACGCCTGCGCCGCGAGCGGTCGACGCGTGGTCGGCCCGCGACCGCTGCGCGCACCGGCTCGGGGCCGTCGAGCGCATCATTCACGCCGCTACCTGCATTCGCGCGCCACCGCCGCTCGCGTCTTGGTGCTACCCCAGGTTCCGCCGGGAGGTGACGGCGTCGGTGTACGTCTCGGTCGTTTCGTCGTCACGGGTCAGGCCCAGTTCCGCCAGAACCCCTCGGATGCTGTCAAGGGTGGGGCCTACTTCGGCGTGGGAGTCCACCAGTGACTCGATCTCGATGAAGGTCTCGTCCAGCTCCGGTATGTGGGCGACGGTGGCGAGCAGGTCGAGACCGCGCGCGGTGAACCGGTAGTTGGAGCAGTGCTTCTCGAATGCGATCAGTTCCTCGAATCCGAGGCCGGCGAGGATGCCGCTCATCGCATCTAGGTCGTCCACGGCGGTCTCGGTCTCGGGCTTGGACCCGCTGCCCGGGTCTACCGTTACATCCTTGTAGGTCAGCAGGGTTGTCGAGCCGGCATCGGTGCGGATCACGCGCACTCGCAGCTCGCGGCCTGTGCTGGTCAGCTGGTGGTCGGGTGTGTCGTAGTAAACATCGGCGTAGACGCTGGCCTCCTCGTCCGCGCGCTGCCCGAGGAGCTGTCGCACATGTCGGGAATCGCGCACCCGAGCTTTGAGCTCAGCCTCGATAGCCACTGCGACTCCCCGTTCATACGATCCGGCGCGCGGTGCGTCGCAGCTCGCCGACGAACCGGCGAAAACCTCGATGCAACGCACCGCTGTAGGCCGACGTGGTGATCTTGTACATCGGCGACAGGTGCCCCTCGCTGTCCTCACCGAACGCCGAGACGAACATCGTCTCGTCCAGCGAGATCACCCGCCAGGTCGGCAACAGGTCGTAGAGGTGGACCTCCACCGTGACGTCGGTGTGCTCGGCCAGCTCCGTCAATCGCGCCACCGACAGCCGCACGCCACTGATGAACGACTCGGGCGACTCGCCGATCTCCCGCGCGCGTCGGTGAGCGGCCGGGGAGTCTGGGTCGAGCAGCAGCGCGCGGACCTCTCGCGTGCCCGAGCTGGTGATCGCCTGCCGTAACAGCGAGTCGTTGAGGCCGATGATGCCCAGCCCGCGCACCGCCAGGATGTCCACCTCGCGGGCGTGGCGCAGCGCGGTGCGAATGTCACCGACTGCGGCCTGTTGCGAGGTGTAGACGGCCAGCAGCTCGGCTCGGCCGGATGGTCCGAGGTGATCGAGTCCAGCAGGGTGAATGGGCGCGAGGCCGAGAAGGATGCGCGCCTCGTCGGGCATTCCCAAGCCCGCGGCTATGCGCTCGAATACTTCCAGCGCCGTCACCGTGCGGGTCCCTTTGAGGATCTCCGACACTCGCCCCTGGAGCAGCCCGGTAGCTACCGCGAGCCGGCTCTGGCTGGCGCCGAGTGCCGGGTGATCGTGATCGGGGACCAGGTCACCGCCGCCGCGATCACGGCCGGCAGCGAGGCGGCCTACGTGGATTACCGCACCGACTACGCCTCGCTGTCCTACGAGCTGATCACCCCGCCCGAGCACGTCGCCGAGGGGATACGGCTGCTGGTGGACGGCTTCGACCTCACCTATGCGGCGCTTGACTTCGTGATCACGCCCACTGGCGAGTGGGTGCTGCTGGAGATCAACCCCACCGGGCAGTACGGGTTCGTCGAGAACGCCACCACGGCACCATTGACCGCACAGCTCGCGGACCTGCTCACCGGAGGCGCAGCATGACCACCACTGGCACCGGCGCCGGCTGGGCCACCTACGCGGCCGGGTTAGTGGCGGCGCTCACCGAGGCCGGTGACCTGCACGACCCGGCGTGGGCCGCGGCGCTGGCCGCCACCCCACGCCATCTGCTCGTGCCGATCGCCTACCGGCAGCAACCCGACGGAGCCTGGGTCGAGGTCGACACCAGCGGGCCAGACCTGGAGCTGGCCTACTCGCCGACCACGCTGGTGACCGAGATCGACGCCGACGGCCGCGCCACCTCCTCCAGCACCAAACCCGACCTCATGCTGCGCATGCTGGAGATCCTCGATGTCCACGCTGGGCAGCGGGTGTTGGAGATCGGCACCGGCACCGGCTACAACGCCGCATTACTGGCTCACCGCCTCGGCGACCACCTGGTGTTCTCCATCGACGTCGATGTGCACCTCGTCGCGGCCGCCGCAGAACGACTGGCCGGCTTCGGGCGACACCCCCACCTGGCTGCGCGCGACGGCGTCGACGGCTGGCCCGAACACGCCCCCTATGACCGGATCATCGCCACCTGCTCCGTTCCACGAATCCCCTGGAGCTGGGAACAGCAGCTCGGCCCTGGCGGGAAGCTGCTCGCCGACCTCAAGCTCGGCGCAAGCGCCGGCAACCTCGTCCTACTGACCCGCCACGACGATCGCCTGGAAGGCCGATTCACCGGGCGATGGGCCGCGTTCATGGGAATGCGCCACCACGGCGACACCACCCTGGACCGAGCACCGAACGCCCAGACCAGCCAGCAGCGCACCACCACCACACCCGCACAGCCCTGGAACACCGACCGAGAGGTATGGCTGCTCGCCTGCCTGGCCCTGCCCGCCCACCTGCGACACGGCTACACCCTCGACCCGGCCACCCGCACCCCGAAAGCCGCTACCTTGTCCGCGCCCGACGGCTCCTGGTGCGAGATCGACCTCACCACCGCCGAGGACGGCTCACGCCAGATCCGAGAAGCCGGCCCCACCTCCCTATGGGCGCAAGTCGAGCACGCCTACCAACGCTGGCAGGCCTGGGACCGACCGAGCTGGGAACGCCTCGGGCTGACCGTCACCGACGACGCACAAGTCGTGTGGCTCGACCAACCTCGCGACATCATCCACCGAATCGACCTCTCCTGATCTCTCGGCCGGTATCGACGTCTGATCTGTACCGGGGCGTCGTCACCTCAGGGCTGCTGTGGCGGCCTCGGACAGTGTCGTGCTCGTCCTCTTCTGAGCCGCGACGCGCATCGCATCGTGAAGCGAAGCGATGTCCGTTCGCGAGCCTTACCAACTGATGACATCATCGCGTCGCCGTCTTCTCCGACGGCAGCAGCTCGCTACGTTTCGAGGCACTCGGGTCCGCGACCGCTCTCACTGGAGGACGTCCGACATGGGATCAAGTTATCGCGACGCAGTCGATCAGGTGGTCAGCGAGGTCGTCGCCCCACAAGCGCCGGAGATCGACCGTAACGGCACTTTCCCGCGGGCCGGCATCGACGCTCTCGCGCAGGCCGGACTCCTCGGACTGGTCAGTGCCACCGAGGTCGGCGGTGGTGGGGAAGGGATGCGCGCCGCCGCGGAGGTGATCGAGCGGCTGGCCGCGGCCTGCGGGTCCACGGCAATGGTGGCGCTCATGCACTACACGGCCGTTGCCGGGATCGAGGCGCACGGTGCGGCGCCGGTTCGGCGAGAGGTCGCCGGCGGCCGGCATCTGAGCACGCTCGCCTTCTCCGAAGCCGGCTCGCGCAGCCACTTCTGGGCTCCGATGAGCAGCGCGAGCTCCTCGAACGGCGTGGTCCGGCTGGACGCGCGCAAGAGCTGGGTCACCGCCGCCGGTGAGGCGGACAGCTATGTCTGGTCCAGCCGTCCGGTCGCCGCCGAGGGACCGATGACCCTGTGGCTGGTGCCCGCCGGCGCCGAGGGGATCCGGGTGACGGGCGGGTTCGACGGGCTCGGACTGCGGGGAAACGGGTCGTTCCCCATGGTCGGGGACGGCTTGACGGTTCCGCCGGAAGCCATGCTGGGCGCCGACGGTAGCGGCCTGGACATCGCGCTCGGTGTGATCCTGCCCTGGTTCCTGGTGCTCAACGCCGCGTTCTCGCTCGGCCTGATGGAGGCTGCCGTCGCCGACACGGTCGGGCACCTGACCGCCACCCGGCTGGACCATCTCGGCAAGACGCTCGCCGAGCAGCCGCTCACTCGGGTCGAGTTCGCCCGCATGCGGCTGGAGACCGACACTGCCAGGGCGTTCCTGCTGGACACCCTGACCGCGATCGAGACCGGCCGGGAGGACGCCACACTGCGGGTACTGGAGATCAAGGCCGCGGTCGGTGAGTCGGCGATCACCGTGACCGACCGGGCGATGAAGGTGTGCGGCGGCGCGGCCTTCCGCAAGGAGCTGGGGCTGGAACGCCGGTTCCGCGACGCGCGCGCTGCACGCGTGATGGCCCCCACCAGCGACGCCCTGCTGGACTTCGTCGGCCGGGTCTCCTGCGGCATGCCGCTGTTCGACGAGGCAACCGCGTGATCACGGCGCAACGGGCTCGCGGATCGGCTCGGCGGCGAAGCGCCGGACGCCGGCGGCGAAGCCCACGGCCGCGGTGAACCCGAGCAGCCGGCGGGCCTTGGCCGGGTCGCCCGTGACGTGCCGCACGTCGGCCGGCCGTGCGCCGCCGACCACGACCGGTGCGGGGCCGCCGAGCGCGGCGGCCAGCGCGGCGGCCAGCTCGCCGACGGTGTGCGGCTCACCGGAGCACACGTTGACGGCCTCCAGCCGGCCGGCGCCCGACCCAGCGGTGTCCGACTCGGCGGCGCAGGCCGCCAGCGCACGGGCGTTGGCCACTGCGACGTCGGTGACGTGCACGAAGTCGCGGCGTTGGGCGCCGTCCTCCAACACCCGCGGCGGCTCGCCCCGCTCCAGCGCGGACCGGAACAGTGAGGCGACCCCGGCGTAGGGGGTGTCCCTGGGCATCCGGGCTCCGTAGACGTTGTGGTAGCGCAGCGACCACACCGAGCCCCCGGTCTGCCGAGCCCAGGCGGCGGCGAGGTGTTCCTGGGCGAGCTTGGTGGCCGCGTACGTGCTGCGCGGGTCGGGCGCGGCGTCCTCACCGACCAGGCCCGGGCTCAGCGACCGGCGGCACCGCGGGCAGCGCGGCTCGTAGCATCCCGCGGCGATATCGGCCGGCAGCCGCACCCCGGGCCGGACCGTCCCGTGCTGGGCGCAGTCGTAGCGGCCCTCGCCGTAGACCACCATCGAGCCGGCCAGCACCAGTGCAGGCACCGCCGCGGCGTGCATCGCGGCGAGCAGCACCGCGGTGCCGTAGTCGTTGTGGGTGGCGTAGGCCGGCGCGTCCGCAGGGTCGAGGCCGTGCCCGACCAGCGCCGCCTGGTGGCACACCGCGTCGACCCCGGGCAGCAGCCGGGCCAACAGCTCGCCGTCGCGCACGTCGCCGGCCACGAACTCGTGCTCGCTGGTCCACGGCGGCGGCTCGGAGTCGCGGTGCGCCTGCGGCAGCAGGGCGTCGAGCAGCACGACGCTGTGGCCGTCGGCGGCCAGCCGGTCGGCGATGTGGGAGCCGATGAAACCGGCCCCTCCGGTGATCAGTACCCGCACGGTGCGCGAGGGTAGCCGCCGCGGCGTGTCACAGATCGGTAAGGAGTTACGCGGCGGCGCAGTCGCGGCCAGGACCTATGCTCCGAGGGGCACCGACACCGACGCGTGTGAGGGGTGGGAGAGGTGTTGCTTGCGGCCTCCGAGGCCCCGTTGCTGGCCCGGCCCCACTACGCGGGCGGCGACCCAGGCCCGATCGTGGCGGCGTTGGCGCAGGTCCCAGAGCTGCTCGTGGTCGCGACACCGTTCCTCGGTGCCGCGCTGGGCCCGTCCGCGATCGACTGGCGCACGAAGGAGATAGTGATCGTGCGCACCTCCGCACTCGCCGGCTGCCGCTACTGCGTGCAGTCGCATACGGTGGTCGCGCTGGATGCCGGGCTGACCAAGGCGGAGGTCTCTGTGCTACGCGGCGAAGCTGCGGCCGAGAATTGCTTCTCTGCGCCGCGCGAGCGGGTACTGCTGCACTGGATCGACGCCGTCGCGGGCGGAGCCGGCCCCATCGATGCGACGGTACGGGCCGCACTGCGGCGACACTGGGTCGATCATGAGGTCGTCGAGCTCACCGCGGTGATCGGCGTGACCCTGATGCTCAACCGGTTCGCCACCGCGCTGGAGCTGCCGGTCGCCACCCAGACGCTGGACCGGCTGGCCGCGGAGGGGCTGGCGTGACGGCGTCGACGATCAGGCCGGCCGTTGCCGACGGACGCCTTCCTGGCCGGGTGTGGATGTATTCCAACTACCACTGCAACCTGGCGTGCACCTACTGCCTGACCGAGTCGGGTCCGAAGGCGCAGCGGCGGGAGCTCGATCCCGAGGCGATGATCGACATCGCCCGTCAGGCGCTTGAGCTGGGCTTCACCGATCTCGGCGTGACCGGCGGCGAGATCTTCCTGCTCAGCCGGATGCCCGAGGTGCTCGCCGAGCTGGCACGGTCGCTGCCCGTCGTCGCGCTGACCAACGGCACGCTGTTCAGCCGGCGGCTGCTCGATGAGGTCCAGCAGCTCGCCGAGCTGCCCGTCGCGCTGCAGATCTCGCTGGATCGGCCCGATCCGGACACCAACGACGCAATGCGCGGGCCGGACAACTTCGCCAAGGTCGTCGCCGCGATACCGCGCCTGGTGGAGCGCGGGGTCACGGTGCGGATCGCGACCACGGTGGAGTCCATCGAGGACGCCGAGCTCGACCGGCTGTGCGAGCTGCACCGCGGTCTCGGTGTGCCGGACGCCGACCACGTCATCCGGCCGATCATCGCGCGCGGGCGGGCGGTCGACCACGACCTCGGCGTGCAGGCCGACGTGCCTGATCTTCCGGCCGAGCTGACGATCACCGCGGACGGCGCGTTCTGGAGCCCGTTCGGCCCGACCGTGCACGGCGGCCGGCTCGACACCGACCTGCTGATCACCCGTACGACCCGGCCGCTGTCGGTGCCGGCGCAAGCCCTGCTTGGCCTGGTCGAGCAACGACCGGCGGGCGCGGACTCGACGCTCAACATCAGATGAGCGTGACCCTCGGTGCCCGGTCCGGGCGCCCTCGGCCACCTCGAACGACTCACCCTCGGAGGTACCCGTCATGACCGGTACGGCTGTCGAGCCGGCGACGCTGGCCGCGTCGCCACAGCTGCTCGCGCGCGGTTTCGCCGCCTTGCGGATCTTCTTCGGACTGATCTACCTCAGCAACACGATTGCCAAGATCTTCAACATCGGTATGGTCGAGTTCGGGCCGTTCGGGTTCTCGCTGATCAGCCGCGATGGCGCCCGCGGGCTGCTGGAGGGAGCCGCGAAGGAGACCTGGATCACCCCGCTGGGGGCGCTGTACGAGAACCTCGTGCTGGCCAACTGGGGGTTCTTCCAGTGGTTCCTGACCGTCGCCGAGCTCGGCATCGCCGTCGGCCTGCTGTTCGGCATCGCCAGCCGGGCCGCGGCGTTGGGTGGGCTGCTGCTCATCACCCCCATCTGGGTCATGCTGTGGGACGAGCAGCTGTACCTGTGGCAGTACCCGGTCGACTTGTTCCCGCTGTTGCTGCTGGCCATCGTGCCAGCCGGGCGTGTCGGCGGCCTCGACGGCAAGCTCGCGGCCCGATTCAACGGGCGGTGGCCGTTCTAGGATGATCACAACTGGAACATCGAGCCGCGCCACCATGACCCGTCGGTCGACGGTGGTCCGGGGAATGCTTCCGATGGTCGTCGCGGCGATCATGCTCTCGTTGTCGGCCTGCGCCGCCGGTCCAGCGACGACGAACGGGCCCGCCGGCGAGTCGGCGGCCACCGGGAACGGCGCGGCGCTGAGGTTCACCGGCACCACGCTGGACGGCGCCACCTTGGACGGCTCGACGCTGTCCGGCAAGCCGCTTGTGCTGTGGTTCTGGGCGCCGTGGTGCACGACCTGCCGGGCCGAGGGCCCGGACGTGGCGAGGGTCGCCGCTCAGTACCAGGGCCGGGTGAGCTTCCTCGGGGTGGCCGGACGCGGCGAGGTCGAAGCGATGCGCGCGTTCGTCACCGATACCGGCACCGGCGGCTTCGGCCACCTGGCGGACGTCAGTGGGGAGCTGTGGACGAGGTTCGGTGTGGTCTCGCAGCCGGCGTTCGTGCTGGTGGACCCCTCCGGGTCGGTGCAGCGCTCCGTCGGCGCCCTGGATGGCGAGCAGTTGCGCACCATGGTCGAACAGCTCGCCGTCGCCTGAGCCTGGCGGAGGAGGCCGAGGAGGACTAGGTGGATCAGGCGCTGCTGGCGTTGGCCCTGGTCGCCGGCGCGGTGGCCGCGTTCAACCCCTGTGGGTTCGCGCTGCTGCCGGCCTACCTTGGGCTACTGGTGGCTCAGGACCGCACCGGGGCGGCCAATGGTCGGGCGGCGGCGGTGGCGGCGGCGGTGCGCTTCGCGGCGGGGATGACGCTGGGCTTCGTCGCGGTGTTCGGGCTGGTCGGCGGCGTGCTCGCGCCGTTGGCGGTGTCGATCGAGCGCTACCTGCCGGTGGTGACGGTCGTGATGGGCGTCGTGCTGGTCGGGTTGGGCGGCTGGCTGCTGGCCGGGCGCCAGCTGGCGATCCCGGGGCTGGCCGGCCGCGGGCGGGCACCCACGTCGAGCTGGCCGTCGCAGATCGGCTACGGGGTGTCGTTCGGGCTGGCATCGTTGTCCTGCACGATCGCCCCGTTCCTCGCGGTGACCGCGGGATCGCTGCGGGCCGGCGGTCCGTTCGGGGTGGCGAGCACGTTCGTCGCCTACTCCGTCGGGATGGGCACCGTCGTGCTGGCGCTCGCGGTGGCGGTGGCGACGGCGAGCACCTCCCTGGTCGCGTCGATGCGCCGGGCCGGTGCGGTGATCAGCCGGGGCAGCGGCGCGCTGCTGGTCATCGCGGGGGCGTACGTGGCGTGGTACGGCTGGTTCGAGCTCCGGGTGCTAGCCGGCACCACCACCTCTGACCCGGTGATCTCGGCCGCGGTCGCGGTGCAGGCCGGCATCACCCGGTGGTTGGTCACGCTCGGTCCCGCTCCGCTGGTCGGGCTCGCCGTCGCGCTTGCCGCGCTGCTGGTGGCCGGTGTGCTGCGCAGCCGGCGCAAGGCCGGTGACGATGGCGTGCCGGCCGGGTCAGGGCCACTGCGATGAGCCGCCCGCGACGTGCCCGGCCTGGCCTGCGCCGCAAGGCTGGCCGGCTTGGTCCGGCGGCGATCGTGATGGCCGCGTTGGTCATGGCTGGCTGCGCGCCGCCGCCGGCACCGCCGGAGCTGCCATCCGCGGCGGAGCCGGCCGAGGCTCCGCCGACGAGCCGCCCGCCGGCAGGGCGGGTGGTCACGGTGGGGCCCGGAGCCGAGGGCCTGGTGGCCGATGCCGCGACGCACACCGTGGCGGTCGCGGTGCGCAACCCGGCCCGGCTGGTCCTGCTCGATGGGGTGGCCGGCGCCGTGCGTACCGAGGTGCCACTACCCGGCGTCGTGCGCCACCTCCAGCTCGCTGCGGCGGGCGGCCCGGTGCTGGTGCCCGTCGAGGAGGCCGACCAGCTGTTTCGGGTGGCGCTGCCAGGAGGCGGGGTGCCCAGCCGGGTCGGGACGGGTGACGGCCCGCACGATGCCACCGCGGCGGCGAATGGGCTGGTGTTCGTGGCCGACGAGTTCGGCGGGACGGTCTCCGTGCTCGACGGGGACCGGGTCGTGCAGGTCTTCGACGAGCCGAGCCAGCCGGGCGGTCTCGCGGCGGCCGGCAACCTGGTCGGGATGATCGACGTCCGGGACGCGACCCTGACCGTGTACGACGCCGCGGCCCGCAGCCAGCTCGCGCGGCTGCCGGCCGGGGACGGCCCCACCCACCTCGTGGCCGACAAGCGCGGCCGGCTGCTAGTCACCGACACCCGCGGGGACGCGCTGCTGACCTACGAGCTCACTGGCCAGCCGCTGCTGCGCGCCAGCACGCCGCTACCCGGTCGGCCCTACGGCATTACCTACGACCAAGTCCGCGACCGGCTCTGGATCACCCTCACCGACCGCAACGAGCTGGTCGGCCTCGACCTGGGCACCGGTACCCCGACGGAGGCAGTCCGGGTGCCGACGGTCCGGCAACCAAACACCGTGGCCGTGGACAGCGGCACCGGCCGGGTGTTCGTCGCCAGCGCCAGCGACGGGACCGTCCAGCTGTTCGACCCGCCGCCGCGTTGACCGA
>Ga0136616_10000617_pt1 | contig 17297 bp, 15 predicted proteins | sample AntDrymUQ2992106_2_FD_106648 | JGI IMG/M metagenome (GOLD analysis project Ga0136616, IMG submission 106648) | Polar desert sand microbial communities from Dry Valleys, Antarctica - metaG UQ299 (21.06) | ecosystem: Environmental > Terrestrial > Soil > Desert | place: Antarctica: Dry Valley...
CCGACGTGGTGGTGGTCACCGCCGGCCTGCCGCGAAAGCCGGGAATGAGCCGGATGGACCTGCTCGAGACCAACGCCAAGATCGTGCGTGACGTGTCGGAGAATATCGCCCGGCGCTCACCCGACGCGGTCGTGATCGTGGTCTCCAACCCGTTGGACGAGATGACCGCCCTGGCGCAGCTGGCGACCGGCTTTCCCAAGAATCGGGTGCTGGGCCAGGCCGGGATGCTGGACACTGCACGGTTCACGAATTTCGTCGCCGAGAAGGTCGGTGTCGCGGTCGGCTCGGTCCAGACGCTGACCCTCGGTTCGCACGGCGACACGATGGTCCCGGTGCCCTCGCGCTGCACCGTCGACGGCAAGCCGCTGACCGACCTCCTGTCAGCCGAGGACATCGAGGACCTGGTGGTCAAGACCCGCAACGGCGGGGCAGAGGTCGTGGCGCTGCTCAAGACCGGCTCGGCGTTCTATGCGCCTTCAGCCGCCGCGGCCCGGATGGCTCGCGCGGTGATCGAGGACTCCGGCGCGGTCATGCCGGTCTGCGCCTGGGTCGACGGGGAGTACGGGATCTCCGGCGTCTATCTCGGGGTTGAGGCTGAACTCGGGCGAGAGGGCGTACGCCGCGTCGTGGAGACCGACCTGACCGACAGCGAGTTGGCCGCGTTGAGCGAGGCTGCCGAGGCCGTCCGCGCCAAGCAGGCCGACGTCGCCGACATGTGAGTCGGCCGGGGGACTCGTACCGTCGTCGTCGCGAAGAGAGGGGCACGCCAGCGCATGCGCAAGGTCAAGGTCGAGAAACCGGTCGTCGAACTCGATGGCGACGAGATGACCCGGATCATCTGGCAGTTCATCAAGGACCGGCTGATCCACCCGTACCTGGACATCGACCTGAAGTACTTCGACCTGGGCATTCAGTCCCGCGATGCCACCGAGGACCAGATCACGGTCGAGGCCGCTCGGGCGATCAAGCAGCACGGCGTCGGCGTGAAGTGCGCGACGATCACCCCGGACGAGGCCCGGGTCGCGGAGTTCGGCCTGAAGAAGATGTGGGTCTCGCCGAACGGCACGATCCGCAACATCTTGGGCGGCGTCGTCTTTCGCGAGCCGATCATCATCTCGAACATCCCCCGCCTGGTCCCGGGCTGGACCAAGCCGATCATCATCGGCCGACATGCCCACGGGGATCAGTACAAGTCGACGAACTTCAAGGTGCCTGGCGCCGGAACGGTGACCATCACGTTCACCCCGACCGAAGGTGGTGCGCCGATCGAGCACGAGATCGTGCAGATGCCGGAAGCCGGCGGAGTCGTGATGGGGATGTACAACTTCAACGACTCGATCGCCGACTTCGCCCGAGCGTCCTTCTCGTACGGGCTGCAACGCGGTTACCCGGTGTACCTGTCGACGAAGAACACGATCCTCAAGGCCTATGACGGGGCGTTCAAGGACATCTTCGCCGACGTTTTCGCGCGCGAGTTCCAGGCCGACTTCGAGGCCGCCGGATTGACCTACGAGCACCGGCTGATCGATGACATGGTCGCGGCGGCGATGAAGTGGGAGGGCGGGTACGTCTGGGCGTGCAAGAACTATGACGGTGATGTGCAGTCCGACACCGTCGCGCAAGGTTTTGGCTCCCTCGGGCTGATGACGTCGGTGCTGATGACGCCGGACGGCGCTACGGTCGAGGCCGAGGCGGCGCACGGCACCGTCACCCGACACTTCCGTCAGCACCAGGCTGGAAAGCCGACCTCGACCAACCCGATCGCGTCGATCTATGCCTGGACCGGTGGGCTCAAGCACCGCGGGAAGCTCGACTCGACGCCGGAGGTCACCGGCTTCGCCGAGGCGCTGGAGCAGGTGTGCGTCGAGACGGTGGAGAGCGGCAAGATGACCAAGGACCTGGCGCTGCTGGTCAGCCGCGATCAACCGTTCTTGACGACCGAGGAGTTCCTCGCCGCCCTGGACGAGAACCTGCAAGCCAAACTCGCCTGACTGCCGCTCCTTCGCGCAACCGCGAACGGACTTTCTCCGGAGAATGTCACCTCTGCTCGGGCGCAGACCGCACCTTCTCCGGAGAAAGTACCTTTAAAGCCGGGCGGGAGGGCCGGTCGTCGTAGGTGTCCGGTCAGGCTGCTCGGCCATGAAGCGCGGCGCTGACCTGGGCAATGAGTGTGCCCGGTGCATAGAGGTCGCTTGCCGTGGCATGAATGACCAGCCAGCCGGCGTCCACCAAGGCGTTGAGCCGGCGCCGATCCCGGCGCATTTGCATCGGGTCTGCATGATGGGCACCGTCGTACTCGACGGCCACCCGCGCCGCCGGCCATGCCAGGTCGACGCGGGCGACGAAAAGGCCATTCTTCCGGACCTCGTGTTGAGGCACCGCGGCCGGCAGCCCGGCTTGCAGGAAAGTAACGCGGAGCTGCGATTCCGGTGGCGATTCGCTGCGTCCATCGACGAGGCTGAGCACATCCCGCGCCCGGCTGACTCGCCACAGACCGCCACTGAGGGCGATTCGGTTCGCGAGATCGCGAGGGTGGAGCACTCCGGAATGGAGCATCGCGTCGATCGCCGCGACTGCCACTGGGGTCTGCTCCAGAGTCGCGATGTCCCAAGCGGAACGAGTCGGCACCGTGATCGTCAACCCCGCGACACTGGTCACATCTGCACGATCCAGGGGCGTCTGGTGGATGAGCACGCCGCGTGGACCGTCGACGTGGACAAGTCGGGGGCTCGCCGCGACCACGCGCTCGTCTCTTGCCGCCAACTTGATTCCGTACCACCAAGCGGCCGATAAGCCACTGAGCGCCGTGGAAAGCGGCAATAGAAGTGCCGCAGCTCTGCACCGCACTCCATGGTCGATGCGGGACCCGGCGTCGATATACACGCCATGTAGGACACGCCGAAATGCAGGACCCATCAATCGCCGACGCGTAACTAGCCCAGCCGCCACTGCCTGACTGCCGATGAAGGGCTGCCCTCGCAGCTCGCGAGGGACCGCGTGAGTTCTTCCCATGTGGGCAGCGTGCCCGTCCGGCCGTCGCGCCGCAGTCGTTGTCCACAGCCCCTGAAGGAGCCGCTAACGCCTCGGAGCCGCACATTCTCCGGAGAATGTGCGGTCTGGGCCGGTCCAGAAGTGACTTTCTCCGGAGAAAGTCCGTCTGGGGTGCCTGCGGTCCTACCGTGGTGGGGTGCAGACCTTCTTGCCGTACGCCGACTTCGAACGGTCCGCCCGTGTCCTGGATCCGAAGAGGTTGGGCAAGCAGCGGGTCGAGGTGATCCAGGTCGTTCGCGCCTTGACCTGGCCGGGGTACGGATGGGCGAACCATCCCGCAGTGCTCATGTGGAAGGGTTTCGAGGAGGCACTCGGCCGCTACGGCCTGACCTGCTGCCAAGTGTGGACCGAACTCGGCCACGGTGACACCTGCGCCGCTACCATCGCCGCCGACCTTCGCTCCATCGGTGTCGAGGAGATCCGTCCCCAGCCGGAACTCGCAGGGCAGGGGGCGCTACCGGCCTGGCTGGGCGATGACGAACTGCACCTCAGCCACCAGTCGTCGTTGTTGGGCAAGGATCCGGACTGGTACCGCCCGCATTTCCCCGGCGTACCAGACGACCTTCCCTATCGCTGGCCGGTCCGGTCGCCGAGCGCACTGCAAGCCGAGCGGCGCAAGGCCGAGTACGCGGAGCTGGTTCAACAGAGAACCGCAGCCCGGGCGGTGCAAGGCGCAACGAGCCAGTCGGCGGCGCAGTCAAGCGGCCAAGCGCGGCTGGGCCACCCGCCGCGCCAACCGTAGGAGCCCATGAACCGGTAGCAGCTCAACTGGCTCAATCCGAACAAGGGTCCGCGCGCAGGGACCAGGTTGGGCCGGTGGCCGTGTCGCGAAGCTCTACCCCGGCGGAGGTGAGAAAGTCGCGGATCTCGTCGCCAGCAGCGAAGTCCTTTTCAGCCCGAACCCGGTCCCGGAGGATGACCAGCAGATCGACGAAAGGGCGGATGGCGTCAACTGGATCCGCGGCTCCGGTTCGGGCCAGCTCTCCGAGTTCGACGATCATCGAACGCAGCACCCCATGCGCATCGAGTTCCTCGTCGGCCCATGACGGGCCAGCGGCCCGGTCGGTGATCGTCTGCTCGAGGTCCAGCGCTGCGCTGACCGCAGCGTCGACGTCACGCCCGGCCAGCGACGCCGAGAACTGGCGCCGGCACTGCTCGACTGCCGAGCGCTCAGACTCAGACGCTGACCCGAGATCCGGACCCATTGGCCGGTTCGCCGCCAAACCGCCGCTTTCGGCTGTGGCAATGCCGAGGTTGCGTAGCGAACCGGCCGGGTCGTCGAGCGCCGGCACCGTGGCGAGGTCGGCCAGGCGCAGGTCCGTACCGGCGGCATGACAGGTGCTCTCGCCCCGACGACGGATCGTCAGACCGCCGTTGCCCAGCACACTGACCGTGCCGGCTCCGACATCGAGAACCACCGCGGTGTGCTCGTCGACGCCGAGTACGAAGCGATCCTCGGGGAGTTCGGCCTCGAGCGCACTCAAGCGTCGTTCGCCGAGATAGCAGAAGCGGGTGTCGTGGTGTCCGCCCTCGGTGTTGTCGTAGTGCGGAATGACCACCGCGGGCAATCCGGTCAACGCGGCGACGAGATCCAGCCCCGGTTCCCAGTACGGCCTCAGCCCGGCCTTGTAGATCTCGTACACCGGAACCGTGTGCGAACCCAGCGTCAAGGCTGCCGCGCTCGCGAAGACCAGAGTGCCGCCACGGAAGACGGTTTCGCGCAATACGCGCGGCAGCGCAGTGTCCCGCCAGGCCCGTAGCGCGTACGTCGGGCTGCCCGGGCCAGCGAAGACCCACAGCGCTGCTCGCAGGGCGGTCAGGGCCCGCTCCCGGGTCAACCCGTCGGTGTCGGCACTTCGCCAGCCGGCCACGGTCACGTCGTGCCCCACGCTGGCACGGAAGTACTGCCGGGCCCGCGCGGTGATGTCGTCGGCGTTCTCCTGGAACCCGTACGGGGTGTCCAGCAGGACTGCCGCGCCCTCTGGTACGCGCTCCAGCAGCATCCGGTGCGCCTTGATCATGGCCGGAGCGGTTTCGCCTGAGCCCATGATCACCAGCCGCCCGGTAGCTGTCACGCCTCCGCACCAGCCGCCATAACCTGCGCCCGCTGGGCCAGAGAGCGCAGGTCCCCGGCCAACCGACCAGGATGCTGAGCGTGGAGGTCATGGTCTGCCCCGTCGTACCACCGGATCTCAGGTCTCGATCCGGCCCGGGTCAGCCCGCGTGCGGCCTGCTCCACCGCAGCCAGCTTGGCACCCGCGCGGGATCCGGCCGGCACCAGCAGCGACGGCACCGCGACCGCCGAATATCGATCAGCGATCGAGTGGTCCCACATGGACCGAAGTATCGACAGGTGATGCTCGCGGGCCAGCCGGGCGCGGACGCTCCCATCGGGTAGCTCGCGCAGATTCGCCAGGGTCGCCTCGATCGCCCATACGGCCCAGTCCGGGTGCGAAGCCTGCACCATCGCAGAGACCTCCGGCCAGGACCGATCGCCCAGATCCGGCGGGGTCAGCTTCTGCAACACCTCAGCCCAACTGGCGAAGGTGTCGCTGGGGCAGATCCAGCCGCCGTCGACCAGGGCGATCGCGGCGACGAGATGCGGGAACGTGGCGGCCAGTTCCACCGCGACATTGCCGCCCCAGGACTGTCCGGCAACGACCGGTCGGCCGAGCCCGAGCGTGGCGATGACGGCCGCAACGTCGCCTGCCGCCGTCGCGGTGTCGTAGCCCGACGCCGGTACGTCGGACTCGCCGTGCCCGCGGAGGTCGATCGCGGTGACGGCATGCCCCCACCCGGCTCGGGGGTCACCCTGCGAAAGCATCTCGGCGCCTTCACGCCACAGCAACGCATTGGATGCCAGGCCGTGGACGAGGACGAAGCCCGGCAGCGCGCCGTCCCAGCGCAACACCCTTAGGTTCAGCTGCGCCGAGACCCGGACCGTCTCCGATCGCGCGGTTCCCGACTGCACAGCGGTCTCCCTCGATCTGGGCATCCCAATGACCGCGGGCGGCCGCAGGGGCCGAGCGGCTCAGCGGGCGATGGCTCCGCGAGTCTGGCCGGCGGGGGGTCGACTACCCTCGTGCCGATGGACGACCCTCCGCATACCTTCGATCCTCGCAGTCTCAGCACGCCCGGGCACTGATCCTCACATGGACAACGTCTGGCTCAACATCGGCCTAATCTTCGTCTTCGTCCTGGTCGGTGGTGCCTTCGCCGGTGCCGAGATCGCCATCGTTTCCCTTCGGGAATCCCAAGTCCGCTCCATCGCCGACCGGGGTCGCCGAGGCAAACGGCTGGCTCGCCTGGTGGCCGAACCCAACCGCTACCTCGCGGCGCTGCAGGTCGGCGTCACCCTGGCCGGTTTCCTGTCCGCAGCTTTCGGCGCGACGGCGCTGTCCGGGCCGTTTGCCGAGTCGCTGGTGGAGCTGGGGTTGGCCGACGGGTTCGCTACCGCGCTGGCCTTGGTCGTCGTCACGATAGCGATCAGCTATGTGTCTCTGGTCCTCGGTGAGCTGGCACCCAAACGCCTTGCCCTGCAACGGGCCGAACGGGTCGCCCAGATCGTGGCGACGCCGGTGGACCGGGTCGCGACGGTTTTCCGGCCGTTGATCTGGCTGTTGTCCCGGTCCACCGACATCGTCGTTCGGATCTTCGGTGGAGATCCCACGGCGTCGCGAGAGTCGATCAGCTCCGAGGAACTCAGGGACCTCGTCGCCGCACACGAGGCGTTGGGCAGCGACGAACGCAAGCTGATCAACGACGTGTTCAACGCCGGGGAGCGCCAGATCAGCGAAGTCATGGTGCCGCGTACGGAGGTGGAGTTCCTGGAAGCGAGCATGACCGTGAGCAAGGCGGCAAAACTGGTGGCAGACACCAGCCGATCCCGGTATCCGGTGATCGGGCGAGACACCGACGACGTCCTGGGCTTCGTACATGTCCGCGACCTGCTGCGTTCCACGCACAAGGGCGGCCGGGCCACGACGGTCGGTGACATCTCCCGCGACATCCTGCACATGCCCGGATCCAAGAAGGTGCTGGTCGCGCTGTCGGAGATGCGCCGCAACCAGCAGCACCTCGCGATCGTGGCCGACGAATACGGGGGCACGGACGGCATCGTCACCCTGGAGGATCTGATCGAGGAGGTCATCGGGGACATCCGGGACGAGTACGACGAGCAGCCGCAGAGCAGTCGGCGTACCGGATCCGAGGTCGACGTCGACGGGCTGCTGAACCTCGATGACTTCGCCGAGGAGAGCGGTGTCGAACTCACCGACGGCCCGTACGAGACCGTTGCCGGCTACGTGCTGTCCGAGCTGGGTCACCTGCCGGATGTCGGAGACCAGGTGCGGGCCGGTGACCATCTGCTCACCGTCATGGCGATGGACGGGCGACGGATCTCGCGGTTGCACGTCAGCCTGGCCCCCCAGCCATCCGAGGACGCCGACATCGCACTCGAGACACCGCCGGAGGACAGCGGCATCGCGACCGACCCACAGCATGAGCAGGCTGTTGTACCGGTTTCCGAGACCGGCCCGAGCAACCTCGAGTCCGAACGGAAGGACTCGGCTTCGGCGTAGTCGCAGGTACTGCGGTGCTAGCGGGTAAGGGCCTGCTGGACCGCGTAGGCGTCGCGGACCATGTCGGTGAGGCTGCGCTGCGCCGACCAGCCCACGTCCTGCGCGATCCGGGCGCTGCTGGCCACCAGCCGAGCCGGATCCCCGGGGCGGCGAGGGCCGTCCTCGGCCGGCACAGGATGTCCGGTCACCTCGCGGACGGCGGCGATCACCTCACGCACGGAGTAGCCGCTGCCGCAGCCGAGGTTGTAGATCCGGTGCTCTCCGGGTCGGACCGTCTCCATGGTCAGCAGATGGGCGGCGGCCAGATCGGCGACGTGCACGTAGTCCCGTACACAGGTGCCGTCGGCGGTCGGATAGTCCGTGCCGTACACCGTCAGCGAGTCCCGCTGCCCGGCGGCAACCTGGAGCGCGATCGGGATCAGGTGTGTCTCGGTGGTGTGCCGCTCGCCGAATCCGTACGCGGCGCCGGCTGCGTTGAAGTAGCGCAGGCTCACCGCGGCCAGACCGTGCACCCGAGACTCGCCGGTGAGCATGTGGTCGATCGCCAGCTTCGTCGCGCCATAGACAGAGGTCGGCTGGGTACTGGCGTCCTCCTCGATCGGGACCACCTCAGGATTGCCGTACGTCGCTGACGAGGAGGAGAACACGAGCCGGCGCACATCCGCAGCGCGCATCGCATCGAGCAGGTCCATCGCGCCGCCGACGTTCTCCCGCCAATAGAGCTCCGGTCGTTTCTCGGACTCACCCACCAGGCTCTTGGCCGCGAGGTGGATCACCGCCTCGAAGCCAGCCTCCCGGGTCAGGACATAACCCACGTCCGACAGCGACGACTCGACGAAGCTGGCCCCGGGCGGAATCGCATCGGGGTGACCGGTGGACAGGTCGTCCAGGACCACTGCCTCGTGGCCGGCCTCCAACAATGCGGCCGTGACTACGCTGCCGATGTAGCCGGCACCACCGGCGACCAGAACCTTCACGCCGGCAGCTTAGGCGATCACCCCGGTCGCACCCGGCGCCGACGCACCTCGAGGAGGCCATCCGGTGTCGGTACGCGTACGGCCTGCCATCGCGGAGCTCGCGGCCTACCAGCCCGGGCGCAGCGCAGCAGATCTGGCTCGGGAGCTGGGGATGTCCCAAGCGATCAAGCTGGCCAGCAACGAGATCGCGTATCCGCCGCTACCCAGCGTGGTGGCAGCCATCGCCGAAGCCGCCTGCGACGTGAACCGGTATCCCGACAACGGCGCTACGGACCTCACCGCGGCGCTGGCGCGGCGCTTCGACCTCCCGGTCGAGTCCGTTGCCATCGGTTGTGGATCGGTGAGCCTGTGTCAGCAGCTGCTCCAGTCCTTCACCGGTCCGGGTGATGAGGTTCTGGTCGGCTGGCGCTCGTTCGAGGCCTATCCGCTGCTGGTCACAGTCGCCGGAGCCACCCTGGTACGCGTACCCCTGCGCGAGCAGACCCACGATCCCGAAGCCATGGCAGCCGCTATCACCGACGCGACCAGGGTGATGTTCGTCTGCAACCCGAACAATCCCACGTCTACGGCGTTGGGCAGCGCGGGGCTCAAGATCCTGCTCGATGCCGTCGGGCCGGACACGCTGATCGTGATCGACGAGGCCTACCGCGAGTTCGTCACCGACCCAGACATCCCGGACGGGCGCGAGTTGATGCGTGGCCGGCCCAACGTGTGTGTGCTGCGGACGTTCTCGAAGGCCTATGGACTGGCCGGTCTGCGGGTGGGATATCTGCTCGCCGAGGACCCGGTGATCGCCACGGCGGTACGCAAGACCTACGTCCCGTTCAGCGTCTCCACGCTTGCCCAAGTCGCCGCAGTTGCGTCCCTGCGGGCAGAGGACGAGATGCGTGAACGGTGCGGCGCAGTGGTCTCCGAGCGCGAGCGGGTCACCGCCGCGCTGGTCGACCTCGGGCAGCCGGTCCCAAAGAGCCACGCCAACTTCGTCTGGCTCCCACTAGGGCCCGATGCGCTGGAGTTCGCCGGTTTCTGCGAAGCACGTGGCGTCATCGTGCGGCCGTTCGCCGGCGACGGGGCGCGCGTCACGATCGGTCAGCCGCAGGAGAACGACGCCTTTTTGTCAGCGGTTGCTGACTGGGACGGCTCTCGAGGCTAAGCCCTCGCTTTCGGTGCCTCCTGATCTGTTGCAAGGATGGAGGGATGCCGCGCCCCAGGGTGCTGTCCGGCATCCAGCCGACAGCCGACTCCTTCCACCTCGGCAACTACCTAGGCGCTCTGCGGCACTGGGTGGCGCTGCAGGAAAGCCATGACGCCTTCTACTGCGTCGTGGACCTGCACGCGCTCACCGTCGAGCCCGATCCCGTCGCTTTACGGCACCGGACCCGGACGAGCACCGCCCAGTTACTGGCGATGGGCGTCGATCCGGAACGGAGCACGCTGTTCGTGCAGAGTCACGTGCGCGCCCATACCCAGCTGGCGTGGCTGCTGCAGTGCATGACCGGGTACGGCGAGGCCGGTCGGATGGTGCAGTTCAAAGAAAAATCAGCCAAGTCAACCGATGGCGACCGGGTGACCGTCGGATTGTTCAGCTATCCGGTGCTCCAGGCTGCCGACATCCTGCTCTACCACGCCGATGCCGTACCCGTCGGCGAGGATCAGCGCCAGCACCTCGAGCTGACCCGCGACCTGGCGCAGCGGTTCAACTCCCGACTGGGTCAGACCTTCACAGTGCCTGAACCCTACATCGTCAAGGAGACTGCGCGGATCGCCGACTTGTCCGATCCCGCCGGGAAGATGAGCAAGAGCGCGTCGAGCGCCGCCGGAATCCTCGAGGTGCTGGACGACCCCGCGGTCAACTCCAAGAAGATCAGGAGCGCGGTCACCGACACCGGCCGGGAGATCACTCACGACCCGCAGAACAAGCCAGGCGTGTCGAATCTCCTCGTGATCCTGTCCGCGCTCACCGACACCGGCCTGGACAAGCTCGAGGAGCAGTACGCCGGAGCCGGATACGGACAGCTGAAGGCGGATGTGGCCGAGGCGGTCGAGGCGGTGATCGGGCCGATCCGGGTGCGTACCAGGGAACTGCTCGACGACCCGGGCGAGGTGGACCGGGTTCTGGCCTCGGGGGCGCAGCGGGCGGCCGCGGTGGCCGAGGCGACCCTGACCTTGGCCGAGGACCGGATCGGGTTGCTGCCCAGCATGTCCGGGCACCGATGAGCGTCCTGGGTATTGCGATCCCGATCCCGGACCCACTGGGCAGCCTGCTGACCGAGTGGCGGATCAAGGTCGGTGACCGGCTGGCGCAGCTGATCCCCCCACACGTCACCTTGCTGCCGCCCACCGATGTGTCCGGAATGCCGCTGCGGGAGCTGCACGAGCACCTGGACATCGTCGCCGCCCGGCATCCGCCGTTCCAGCTGCACCTGGCTGGGACCGGATCCTTTCGCCCGGTGTCACAGGTGGTTTTCGTCAACGTGGCCGATGGCATCTCGGCGTGTGAATTGCTGGCCGGCGACATCCGATCGGGGCTGCTGAGCCGTCCGTTGACCTTTCCCTACCATCCGCACGTCACGATCGCCCACGACGTGTCACCGGACATGCTCGACCTTGCCTATGACGGGCTGCTCTACGTGGACCAACGGATCCAGGTAGACGCCTTCTGCGCATTCGAGCAGGACCTCTCCGGACGATGGGTGCCCGTGACGCGGTATCCGCTGCGGGGAGCAGCCGGTGGCTGAAGGCTCGGCATCACCGACGTCGAGCGACAACTCCGCAGCGAAGCAACCGGGTCGCCTCGATCGGCTGCGCGCACGACATGGCTGGCTCGATCACGCTGTTCGGGCGGGCACCCTCTATATCGAGCGAAACGCCGACGTCCTGGCCGGGAGCATCACCTACTTCGGATTCCTGGCGTTGTTCCCACTGCTGCTCCTGGCCGCGTCGGTGTTCGGCTTCGTGCTGACCGGCCGGCCGGAGTTGCTCGACGCCGTCATCGCCCAGATCGTGGAGTACATCCCGGGTTCGGCCGGTGACGAGCTGGTCGAGGCACTCAATGCGGCGATCGAGTCGCGTAATGCCGTTGGAGTCGTGGGGTTGCTCGGCCTGATCTATGCCGGACTCGGTTGGATCGACAAGCTGCGCCTAGCGATCCAGACCCTGTGGCAGGGCAAACCGGAAGCCGGCAACCTTCTGCAGAATTACGCCCGGGATCTCCTCACGCTCGTCGGGCTTGGCGGCGGCCTGACTGCGTCACTGGCAGTCACGGCAGTGGGTACGGCCGCAGCCTCCTTCTTGGTGGATCTGGTCGGGCTCTCGGAATTTCCCGGCGTCACCTTGATCATCGGGGCGCTGGCCATTGCCCTGGCCGTTGTGGGCAGCACCGTGGTCTTTGCCTGGTTGTTCGGGAGTCTGTCCGGACACGACATCACCTACCGCGCCGTCCTGCCGGGCGCGATCCTGGCCGCGGTCGGCTTCGAGGTCCTCAAGCTGATCGGCGGCGTCTATCTGTCGCTGGTCTCCAACAATGTCTCAGCCGGCGTGTTCGGCAGCGTTGTCGGCATCCTGTTGTTCATCTACCTGGCCTGCCGATTCCTGCTCTTCTGCGTCGCCTGGACGGCCACCCTGCCGCGGTTTGCGGCACTGGGACTGGCTCCTGCGGGAGAGGTGGGGGTTCCGTACGCCGCACGAGGCGGCTCTGGCGGGGATCAGCCGGATGCCGTTGCAGCGCTGGCCTGGGCAGTTTCTGCGGCTGGTCGTTCACCGGATCGACCCACAGCAGCGCCGGTAGCCTCACCGGCTGTTGTCGCCGCCGGACTGGTCGCGACCGGCGCCGTCGTCGCCACCCTCACCCGCCCACTCGTGCGCCGCTGGTGGCAGCGAGGTCGGGGGCCTCCCACCTCCGGTGACCCGGCCACCACAAGGAGGGGGTAGCCCGACGGTCGAGTTCCCGGCGACCGGCCCGCGTCATTCCGACTCCTTTACCTCGTCCGCCCAAACCTTCATTGCGACGAGTTGCGGGGCGCCGTAGGTCGTGACCATGGCCACGTCGAGCGCGTCGCGTCCACGCCCGATCACGACCCGGCCCTTGCGCGGCCTGTTGTTGCGTGGGTCGAACGTCCACCACCGGTCGCCCAGATAGACCTCCATCCAGGCGGCGAAATCCATCTCCCCCGGCGGCAACACGACATCCATGTCCGGGAGGTAGCCGAAGACGTAGCGGGCCGGGATGTTCAGCGCCCGGCAGAACGTGATCGCCAGGTGGACGTAGTCGCGGCAGACGCCCTGACGTGATTCGTGAACGTCGACGGCCGTTGTCAGCGGGGTGCTGGAGCCGTGGGTGAACTCCAGATATCCGTTGACGTGGTTCACGATCGCCTGCACGCGGCGGTATCCGGGCTGCTGCGCGCCGAAGCGCTCCCAGGCTTCGGATCCCAGGACGTCGGGTAGCACGTAGCGGCTGGCCAACGTGTAGTGCAGTGCGTCGTCGGGGAGCTCGCTGACCGGGGTCTCGGGAACGTCGAGGTCGACCTCCTCGGTCGCGTCGGGCACCTCGACCACCGCGTCGTAACGCACCGCGGACGTCCCCACCGGCAGGTTGAGCCGCAGACAGTCGTTGCCGTACAGGTCGGTGTAGCCGTGCTGCTGCAACGTCGGAGTCGTCTCGAACGATTGCCGTAGGACGGTCTGTGATCCGCCAACCGAGGACTGGACCAGGAAGACCGCGGGGATCTCGGCCGTGGATTCGTACCTGAATTCGCAGCCCACCCGAATCTGGCGTACCGAACCCATGGCCGAATGCTGCCCTTCTGTTGTTTCCGAGCTGTTACCAAGTCAGCGGTGACAGCGCTCTGGTACGACTTGCACCATGGGAAGCCTGTTCGACGGCTACTACAGCGTGGCTTACGACGAGATGTTCGCTGGGAACGGCGCGCCGCATCCGCACACAAAGGCGTTGTTCGACGCGCTGCAGTTGCTCTCCGGCTCCGACCTCGAGGAACGGGTCGCCGTCATCGACCGCAGCATGCGCGACCAGGGCATCACCTTCTCCCGCGCCGGACAGGAGTGGATCTTCCCGCTCGACCTGGTCCCCCGGCTGATCCCCACGGTGGAGTGGACGCTGATCGAGGCGGGCGTGATCCAGCGGGTGCGCGCGCTGGAGGCCTTCTTGGCCGACATCTACGGGCCCCGTACCGTCCTTGCCGACGGCATCGTGCCGCACTCGCTGGTGTCCAGCTCCACGGCCTTTCACCGCGCGGCTGCCGGTCTTGAACCAGCCAACGGGGTACGCATCCACATCGCGGGAATCGATCTGGTCCGCGATGCCGAGGGCGTGCTACGAGTCTTGGAGGACAACCTGCGGGTGCCCTCTGGGATCTCCTACGTCGTGGAGAACCGCCGCACGATGGCGCGGGTGTTTCCTGGACTTTTCCTGGAGCAACGGGTGCAGCCAGTCGCGGGACACGTCGCGTTGTTCCTCGCAGCATTGCGGGCCGCCGCGCCGGCGGGCGTCGAGGATCCCACGGTCGTGCTGCTGACCCCCGGCGTCTACAACTCGGCGTATTTCGAGCACGCCTTCCTCGGCCGCAAGATGGGCATCGAGCTGGTCGAAGGCCGTGACCTCTTCTGCCGGGACAATGTGCTCTACATGCGTACGACCAGCGGAGAGCGCAGAGTTCACGTCCTGTACCGCCGGGTGGATGACGACTACCTCGATCCGGTGCATTTCCGCTCGGAGTCGGTGGTTGGCTGCCCGGGTGTGCTCAACGCCGCGCGAGCCGGCAACGTCACCATCGCCAACGCGGTGGGCAACGGGGTGGCCGACGACAAGTTGACCTACACCTACGTACCCGCGCTGATCGAGTACTACCTCGGCGAGCAGCCGCTCCTGCCGAACGTGCCCACCTACCGGTTGGATGACCCCGACGTCCTGCACGACTGCCTCGGCCGCCTGGACGAGCTGGTGCTCAAACCGGTGAACGGGTCCGGAGGGTACGGACTGCTGATCGGACCGGCGGCGACCGAGGAAGAGCTGGCTGCCACCCGTGCCGAGGTGCTCGCGAACCCACGAGGCTGGATTGCCCAGGAGGTGATCATGCTGTCGACGTCGCCGTCGTTGGACGGGGACCGGCTCGCTGCCCGGCACGTCGACCTGCGACCCTTCGCGATCAACGACGGCAGCCAGATCCGCGTCCTGCCCGGTGGGCTCACCCGAGTCGCTCTGCGGGAGGGCAGTCTCGTTGTCAACTCGAGTCAGGGCGGCGGGTCGAAGGACACCTGGGTGCTGACCTCCTCGCCGGCCCGGAAGGGCGAGCCCTCCGTTGTGCGGCCTCTGCCTGCGCCGACGGTGAAAGCCAAGGCACCGGATCTCGGGCCGAGATCCGACCAACCGCAACAACAACAGCAGGGCCAGGGCTCGTGCTGAGCCGGGTCGCCGAGGCGTTGTTCTGGGTCGGCCGCTACGTCGAGCGCTCCGAGGACACCGCCCGGCTGCTGGACGTGCACTTCCATCAGGTCGTAGAGGACCCGGACACCGACGAGGGCGAGACCTGCCGTGTTCTGGCTGCCGTGATGGGGGTGGACTCAGAGGCAGGTTCAGACGTGGACTCAGACGCAGACTCCCCACGGGACATCCGCGCGGCACTGGAGATACTCGGCTACCAGGCGGACAATCCGAGCTCCATCGTCGGTGCCCTGCACGCCGCCCGGCAGAACGCTCGGGGCGTGCGTGAGTCCCTGTCCGCCGACATCTGGGAGTGCCTGAACACCACACACCACGAACTTCCCACCCGGATCGAGGCAGCCCGGGAGTTCGGCCCGGCGCCGTTCTTCTCCTATGTGCGGCATCGCGCGGCGATGCTGGCCGGGCACGCCGACGCGACCATGAGCCGCGACCACGGCTACGACTTCCTGGTGCTGGGGCGCAGTGTCGAGCGCGTCGACATGACTGCCCGACTGCTGGCAGCCACCCTCAGCACACCGTCGCCGGAGGACGGGTGGATCGCCACGTTGCGGGCCTGCTCGGCCCATGAGGCCTACCTGCGCACCTACCAGCGGGGCGTCGAGCCGCAGCTCGTCTTGGAGTTTCTGTTGCTGGACCGCTTGTTCCCGCGCTCGGTGTTCCACGCCCTGGTGGTCGGCGAGGAAGCGCTGACGCGTCTCGACCCGGATGCCGGGCGGGTGGGCGCCGGCAACGACGCGCGCCGGGCCATCGGCCGCACCCGCACCGATCTGGAGTTCATGCCCGCCGAGCTGGTGTTGGAGAATCTGCCCAAACGCCTGCACGATCTGCAGTCGGTGATGTCGGAGGTCAGCGACGCGGTCAGCCGACGCTTCTTCGACGGGTCGGCGACCATCGGGTGGAGCCTCGAGGAATCACAGCGATGACCTGGCGGATTGCGGTGCGGCACCGCACCGGCTACCACTACTCCTCCGCGGTCCGCGCCTCCTACAACGAGGCGAGGATGACTCCGACATCAAACCGGGGACAGCAGACGCTGGAGTCCCGGCTCGACATCACGCCGGCGGCTCGGCCGCTTCGTTACCTCGATTACTGGGGTACCGCGGTCGACGCCTTCGACGTACACGTCGCGCACACCGAGCTGGTTGTCACCGCTTCATCGGTCGTGGAGACCGCTGGCGCACTCGATCCGGTGCAGGGAGTCGGGTGGGACACGGTCACGACCGCGTACGTGGTCGACCACTACGCCGAGCTCCTGGCGCCCTCCCGTTACGTGTCGTTCGAACCGGAGGTCGAGACAGCCGGTCTGGCACTCGCGGCCGAGCACCCTCCGGCCGAGGCGGGTCTAGCCGCGGTTGCCTGGGCGCACGAGCAACTCGGCTACGAGCGAGGGCGCACCAGCGTGCACACCACCTCGGCCGAGGCGCGTGTTGCTGGCAAGGGGGTCTGCCAGGACTACACGCACCTTGCGCTGGCCATCCTTCGGGCACTGGGCCTGCCGGCGCGGTACGTGTCGGGCTATCTGTACCCGATCACCGGCAGCACCACCAGCAGCGTCGGAACAACGACGATCGGCGAGAGCCACGCCTGGGTGGAGTTCTGGGCCGGGGACTGGGTTGCTGCCGACCCAACCAGCCTCGTTGCCGTCGCCGAGCGGCATATCGTCGTGGCTCGCGGCCGTGACTACGCAGACGTCCGGCCGCTGTCCGGGGTCTATCACGGTCCGCCGGCGGAGTCCCTCGGCGTCAAGGTGGAGCTCACCCGCCTCCGCTGACCCCGTCCTGGGTAGGACACTCGAGGGCGCCGGGACCAGAGCAGCGTACCGACCGCGATCACCACGGTGCCGGTCGCCAGGGCGAGCAACGGCAGCACCGACATGCCGCCGGCGGCGGACGCTGAAGCGGCGCTGACCGGGCCGGTGGGCAGGCCGAGCGCCGTCGAAGGCTGCTCGGGGCTGTCCTGCGGCAGCAAGTCGGGCGAGTCAGGGGAGACCAGTTCGCCGACCGGCGGGGTGCCGGCTGGCAGCGCAAATCCCCAGTCCAGCAGGCGCGCTGCCTGCTCCCAGGTCGGGATCGGTACCTGTTCGGCGAGCATCAGGCTGACGATCAGTCGACGCCCGTCGCGTTCGGCGGCGCCGACGAAGGTGTACCTGGCCGCGTCGGTGAAACCGGTCTTGCCGGCCAGGGTTCCCGGATAGTTGAGCAGCAGCTGGTTCTGATTCTGGATCTCGAA
>Ga0136616_10000618_pt1 | contig 17284 bp, 18 predicted proteins | sample AntDrymUQ2992106_2_FD_106648 | JGI IMG/M metagenome (GOLD analysis project Ga0136616, IMG submission 106648) | Polar desert sand microbial communities from Dry Valleys, Antarctica - metaG UQ299 (21.06) | ecosystem: Environmental > Terrestrial > Soil > Desert | place: Antarctica: Dry Valley...
CCGTTCAACGGGGTCCGGTCGCCGACGGCCCATTGCCCTTGCGGGCGCGGCGTCGGCCGCACGTCGGTTCGCGACACGTTCAACTCCTCGAGGGGCGGGGCGGACTCAGGAGGACCGTAGCCCCCGATGCCACCACCAGCGAGGTGCAAACCTTGGAAAGCCTGGCTTTATCCTGTACTCCCTGAACCCGAGGGCGAGCAGTCGCCTCCGCCGGGTCCACCACCGCCCAGCCGAAGTGCACCCCGGCAAGAGCCAACCGGCCGCAGGCGCCGCGCCCTCACCCGCGCGCGGACACCACCACCGCGCCCGTGCCCAACACGAGACCTGCCAGATCGGTCCGGTGCGCGGCGCTCTGGCCGAGCTGGAACAGCGGAGTGCCAACAGGGCGCGAATCATGGGAATCCGCTGGTCAGCATTGCAACCCGGCCTCGCAGCTCGGGGTAATCCCGGTCTAGGAACTGCAGGGGTCCAGGGCTGGTCTGCGTGGGCGGACTGTGCAAGCAGGCGAGAAGGTCGGGTCATTCCCCGGGCAATCGTTTCGCCTGTGTTGGAACGCTCGATGACCGCCGCTGTGACCGGCTGTCGGGCGCACGTAGGGTTGATCGAACGTCCGGAACGTATCGCTGTTCAGCTTCGTCGTGGCCGCAACGCTCAGGGGCCAGCCGGACATTGAGTTGGTGCGAACGATCGACCGGTCGGCGTATTCGGACATGGAGGAACAGACGTGCCACCACCCCCGACGGCGTCAGCGGATGGCTGACCATGACGCGCGATTCAAGCAGCTCTATGAGGACAACTCGCACCTCATCCTGTGTTACGCCTTGCGGCGGACCTCGGAACCCGAGGACGCGGCCGACGTGGTCGCAGAGACGTTCACCGTCGCATGGCGGCGCCGGGACGAGGTACCTGACGGCGGGCAGGGACGTCTGTGGCTCTACGGGGTCGCCCGGCGGGTGCTGGCGAACCAGCGCAGGGGCCGGCTGCGCAGAGACCGATTGACCACGCAGCTCCACGACGAGCTGCCGCGCTTGGGCGCGCTGGTGACGGCGCCCGCCGACGACGCCGACCTGGAGGCGATCGCCGCGGCCTTCCGGCGCCTGCCGGGCGACGACCGCGAGATACTGGCCCTGGTGGGCTGGGAGGGACTCGATCGCGAGGAGGTCGCCCAGGTGCTGGGCTGCAGCCGCGCCAATGTGCGGGTGCGGCTGCACCGGGCGCGCAGACGCTTCGCGCGGGAGCTGGAGATGGAGATGGAGCAGGCGACGCAACGGTCGTCGGTTGCCGGACATGAGTCCGACAGGTGGGCGGTCGCCCACCCCGGCAGGAGGCAAGCCCTGTGACACGTCCCGACCACCCGATCGACGAACACGTCCGCCGGGTCGACCCCGTGGACGCACAGCAGGCCACCGCCCTCTGGTCGGACAGCCGCGCCAAGCAGGCGCTGTTCGAGGAGATCACCGGCATGCCGCTGCACACCGAGCACGACCCAACCGCCGCCGTGGAGCCCCTGCGCCGCCGCCCGACATCACCACGCCGGCTGGCGTCCCTGCTGGCCGCCATGCTGCTGTTCACCACGCTCGCCGGCACAGCGATCGCACGAGGGGTGTTCACCCCTGACCCGCAGGACGTCGATGCGCTCCTGGAGAACGACGAGGTCCGGACCCGGCACGGGTTCGTCCTGCCTGGGTCCCGCGAGGGGTTGGACGCGGAGTCAGTGGTGTGCGTCTGGGCAGACGGGCAGAGCGACGTCCCGGACGGCGCGAACGACGTACTGATCACCAACGCGTCGGACGGACGCCTCGACGCCCCGATCACCGTTGACGACCTGACCTCTGAGTGCGCTACAGGGACCGACTCCGCGACACTCGACCCGGGGACGGCCACGCTGTGCGCGAGCGAGGAAGGCGACGTCACCATTCCCGCCGTCCTGTTCGCCGGGCAGGACTGCGCGGCCGCCGGATACCAGCCAGCCGATGTCCCCGCGCTGCTGGCGGACATCAATCACCGGCGCCAGGTCGAGATCGCGTTCCGGAGCATTGCCGGGAATCAACCCGAGACCTGCCTGCCCGCGGACGAGGCGGCCCGGCTGGTCGAGGCTCAGATCACCCGGGTGGACGAACCCTTCCAAATGGAATACGCCGGCTACGGCGTAGTGGGAAGGCTGCTGCCCGGCGGGGGAGACTGCGTGAGCGTCAACGTATTCTGGGCTGACCACACCGTCCTCCTGGGTCCTGTCGGGAACTAATGGTCATGGCCCTGGCGAGGCCAACCTCGGACGACTGAAATGTGCGCGCGCCACCATGACCAGAACCGCACGAACAGCGGGAAGGGGAGCCCCGCAGGGCTCCCCTTCCCGCGTCCCGGCTTCTTGGCGCCCTGGATCGAGACGGGGACAGCCAGGGTATCGACAGGCGTTCGAACCTCGAAGGCCGCGACGCCCGGCGCTGGACTACCGAGATGCGTGTCGTGGTCGTGGTTGAGGGCGTGGAACCTTCCCGGTCAGGACCGCACCAGCGGCTTGTAGCGGATGCGGTGCGGCTGGTCGGCCGCCGCGCCCAGGCGGGCGCGGCGGTCGGCCTCGTAGTCGCTGAAGTTGCCCGGGTGGAAGACCACCTGGCTGTCGCCCTCGAAGGCCAGGATGTGGGTGGCGATCCGGTCGAGGAACCAGCGGTCGTGGCTGATGACCACGGCGCAGCCGGCGAACGCGAGCAGCGCGTCCTCCAGCGCACGCAGCGTGTCCACGTCGAGGTCGTTGGTCGGCTCGTCGAGCAGGAGCAGGTTGCCGCCGCGGCGCAGCAGCTTGGCGAGGTGGACCCGGTTGCGCTCGCCGCCGGAGGCCACGCCAACCTTCTTCTGCTGGTCGGGGCCCTTGAAGTTGAACGCCGCCACGTACCCGCGGCTGGCGACCTGGCGGTTGCCGATGACCAGCGTGTCGAGGCCGTCGGTGATCTCCTCGAACACCGTCTTGTCCGGGTCCAGGGCGTCACGCGACTGGTCGACGTAGGCCAACTCGACGGTGTCGCCCACCCGGATCGCACCCGAGTCTGGTGACTCCGCGCCGACGATCATGCGGAACAACGTGGTCTTGCCCGCCCCGTTGGGCCCCACCACGCCGACGATCCCGGCGGGCGGCAGGACGAAGGTGAGGTCGGAAACCAGGAGCCGGTCGTCGTAGCCCTTCGCCACGTGCTCGGCGTCCACCACCACGTCGCCGAGGCGCTGGCCGTTGGGGATGAGGATCTCGGCGGCGCCGTCGCGCTCGCCCGGCCCCTGCGCGAGCAGCGCCTCGTAGGCGCCCAGTCGCGCCTTGGACTTCGCCTGGCGCGCGCGCGGGGACATGCGCACCCACTCCAGCTCGCGCTCCAGCGTGCGCCGCCGGGACGACTCCTGCTTCTCCTCGTTGGCCAGGCGCGCCTGCTTCTGCTCCAGCCAGCCCGAGTAGTTGCCCTGGAACGGCTGGCCCTTGCCACGGTCAAGCTCCAGGATCCACTCGGCGACGTTGTCCAGGAAGTAGCGGTCGTGGGTGATCGCCACCACGGTGCCGGCGTACTCCTGCAGCGTGCGCTCCAGCCAGGCCACGCTCTCGGCGTCGAGGTGGTTGGTCGGCTCGTCGAGCAGGAGCAGATCGGGGCGGGACAGCAGCAGGCGGCACAGCGCCACGCGCCGGCGCTCGCCTCCCGACAGCGTGGTCACGTCGGCGTCGCCCGGCGGCACGCGCAGGGCGTCCATCGCGACCTCGAGCGTGCGGTCGAGGTCCCAGGCGTTGGCGGCGTCGACGGCGTCGGAGACCTCGGCGAACTCCTCGTACACCTTCGCCATCGCGTCGTCGTCCAGCGCCTGTGCCATCTGCGCGGTCAGCGCCTCGTAGCGCTCCAGGAGGGCGGCGGTCTCGCCGAGGCCCTGGCGGACGTTGCCGAGCACATCAGTGGACTCGTCCAAGTGTGGCTCCTGCGACAGGTAGCCCACGCGCACGCCGGCAGCGGCGAAGGCCTCGCCCTCGAACTCGGTGTCCAGGCCCGCCATGATCCTCAGCAGCGTCGACTTGCCCGCGCCGTTGGGGCCGATGACACCGATCTTCGCGCCGGGCAGGAACGACAGCCAGATCCCCTTGAGGATCTCGGAGTTCGGCGGGACGACCTTGGTCAGCCCCTTCATGACGTAGATGTACTCAGCCATGGATGGTCCTCGAGGGTGGGAAGAGGGGAGACGCTGCGTCTGATGCTAGTGCGACGCGCTGCGGCGCCGCGGGCGCACCCGCTCAGTTGGCGATCTGCACGGGGACGAACAGCGCGAGCGACACGGCCAGCCCGGCCGCGGTCCACGCGGTGCGCCGCGACTCCAGCGCGGCTGCCACGATCAGCCCGACCGCGCCGAGGATCGCCGCCGACCGCACCGAGGCCACGAAGGTCGTGGGGTCGCCGAACAGGGCGATGAGGTTGAACGGGCGCAGCGCCAGCAGCACGACGGGCGCGACGAGGGCCGCCCGGCTGGTGGTCGACGGGCCCCTGAGCCCGCGCAGCAGCAGGTACACCCCGCCGGCGACACCCAGCGGCAGCAGCACCACCGCAGGGGTGCGCGCGACGGACGCGAGCAGCAGCACCGCGGCGGCGCCACCGGCGATGGCGAGGATGCGCCCGACCTCCAGCACGCCGTCGCGGACGGAGCGCAGGTCGGAGCGGAACGCGTCGCGCGCCTTGACGGTGGCGTAGACGGCCAGGACCGTCAGACCCACCCAGGCGGCGAGGTTGGCCAGCAGCGCGACCGTGCCGCGGACGGGCGCCTCGCCCACAAAGAGGGCCGGGAGCGTGCTCGGCAGCACGTCGCGGGTCAGCGCGAAGACCGCCGCCACGGCGGCGATCAGCGGCAGCGCGAGCACAGCGCCGGACTGCAGGCCGCTCGCCCGGTCCCGCGTCAGCCCGTAGTGTGACCCCGGCTCCTTGCGGTAGCGAGCCATGAGCACTGGCACGAGCGCGGTGGTCAGCAGCGGGGCGACTATCAGCAGCAACGAGCCGAGCACGGGCACCCGGTACAGACCCGCCACGCCCTCCAGCAGCAGCGGGCCGAACAGGTAGACCGCGGCGGCGAGCAGCAGGTCCGAGCGGGCTTCCTCGGGATCGGTGTACATGGCCGCGATCCTATGGCCCGGGCGGGAGGCGGCCGCGGAGCCGGACGGCCACGCCGCGACCTTCCCAGGGACCCGCCGGGCGCCGGACAGCCTCGCAGTTCTGCTCGCTATCCTCCCGCCATGTCCGAGCCCTCCGCGCCACTCCTGCGCGTGTCCGTGGTGGTGATCGGCGACGAGATCCTCGGCGGATTCGTGCAGGACACCAACTCCGGCTGGATCGCGCAGCGCCTCACCGCCCTCGGCATCCCGCTGGACCGGGTGGTCACCGTGCCCGACAGCTTCGAGGCCGTGGACGAGGCGCTGGCCGCAGAGCTGAGCCGCGCGCGCCCGCGCGTGGTCGTGACCTCGGGCGGGATCGGCTCTACACCCGACGACATCACGCTGGAGGCCGTGGCCCGCCACCTGGGCGACGAGCTCGTGGCCGACCCCGCCATCGACGCACGGATCACCCAGGCGCTGGAGTGGACCGCGCGCCAGGGCGTGACGGTGTCCGAGGGCCACGAGCGCTCGCTGCGCCGCATGGCGCGGGTGCCTTCACGTGCCCACCTGCTGCCCGGCGCCGACGGCGTGGCGCCCGGCGTGGCGGTGGACGTGGACGGCGGCTCGCTGGCGGACGGCGGTGCGACGATCGTGGTCCTGCCCGGTGTGCCGGGCGAGCTGCGCCGGATCATGACCGAGGGCGTGGAGCCCGCGCTGCTGGCCGGCCGGGGCGAGCCGCTGACGGTCGTGGAGATCACCCACGGCTACCCGGAGTCCACGTTGAACCCGGTCCTGAACCGCATCGTCGAGGAGTATCCCGACGTCCACCTCGGCTCCTACCCGGCCGCCGTCTGCGTGATCCGCCTCAAGGGGGCCGCGGACCGGGTCGAGGCGGCGGCCGAGCTGGTCCGCGCGTTCCTCGCCGAGCTCCACCGCGACCAGGGCGCGATCCGCGTGCGCGAGCGCTGGCGCCGCCGATGGGAATGAGTCGCCCGGCGTAGGCTGGCCGCCATGGACACCCTGCACGCGATGTTCGTCCACGCGCACCCGGACGACGAGTCCTCCAAGGGTGCCGGCACCATGGCCCGCTACGCGAAGGAGGGCTACCGGATCAGCGTCGTCACGCTGACCGACGGCGCCGCGGGCGACATCCTCAACCCGGCGATGGACCGGCCGGGCGTGAAGGAGCGGATGATCGAGATCCGCCGCGAGGAGCTCGCGCGCGCCCTGGAGATCCTCGGCGTCACCGAAGCCTTCTCGTTCGGCTACGCCGACTCGGGCTGGGTGGAAGGCTTCGAGGGTGACGCGACCTGCCTGGCGCCGAACTGCTTCTACAACACGCCGGTCGAGCAGGTGGTGGAGCGCCTGGTGCGGGTCGTGCGTGCCGAGCGCCCGCACGTGCTCGTCACCTACCCGCCGGACGGCGGCTACCCCCACCCCGACCACATCCGCTGCCACGAGGTGACGGCCGCCGCGTACGAGGCCGCAGCAGACCCCGCGCGCCTCCCCGACGCCGGCGAGGCGTGGCAGGTGCGCAAGCTGTACTACGTGGGCGGGTTCACGAAGCGCAAGCTGGTGCTGCTGCACGAGGCCGCGCTGGCCAAGGATCTGGAGTCGCCGTTCGCCGAGTGGCTCGAGCGCATGCCGGATACGCAGGATCCCACCACCACCCAGATCGAGGTCGGCGACTTCCTCGGCCAGCGCAGCCAGGCGCTGCTCGCGCACGCCACCCAGATCGACCCCCAGGGCATGTGGTTCGCCATCCCCGACGAGGTGGTCCGCGAGGTCTACCCCTACGAGGACTACGAGCTGGCCCGCAGCACCGTGGAGACCGCGCACCCGGAGACGTCGCTGTTCGCGGGGCTGGAGACAACGTGAGGCTGCGCGCCGGGCTGGTGGCGCTCACCCTCGGCCTGCTCGGCGCAGCCTGCACAGGCGAGGTGGTCGACGGCCGGCCGAGCGCGGACGGCGGCGCGGCCGAGACTCCCTCTGAGTCGGGTGACCCTCATGGTGAGCTGGCCTGCGACGAGGACACCCAGGCCGCGATCGACACCACCATCGACGGCCAGCTCGCCGCCTTGAACGACGGCGACTACGCCGCGGCGCTCGGATTCTCCACCGCGGGCTTCCGCGCCGGCACCAGCGCCGAGGCCTTCGGCGAGGTCATCGAGTCCGACTACCCCCTGCTGCGCGCCGCCTCCGGCCACACCTCCAGCGTCTGCGTCGCCGACGGCGACCAGGCCCAGCTCATCGTCGAGGTCGAAGGCACCGACGGCGCCTCCGACGAGCTCCTCTACCGCATGACCCAGGAGTCCGGCGAATGGCGCATCGCCGCCGCCGCCCGCCTCCCCACCCCCACCGATTCGGCGTCCCCGATCCCCGTCTAGCCCCGGGCTGGCTCACCGCTGCCATGCGTTGCCTGCAGCTCCTTCCGCATGCTAGTGCGGTACGTACCCGCAACCGCCGCGACGAAGGAGAGCCCCATGTCACTCGTGCGTATCGCAGGGACCTGCAGCAACGGGATCAACCGCCCTACCGTCTACGCGCGCGACGACCGCGCTGTAGTCGTGCAGGGCCATTCCGCCGACGTCGCCGCCTATCGCAGGCGCCGAGACCTCACCCTCGCCCACGCGCGACCACTCGACGGGTGGCTCGCCGCCCACCGCCACGAGTTGCAGGAGCGACGCAGGACTGCATGACGGAGGCACAACCGGAGCCGATCCAGCAGCGCCGCCGCCTGGCAGCGCTCCTGCGTGACCTGCGCGCGGCTGCAGACCTTGACCAGACCGCGCTCGGCGAGCGCGCTGGCATGTCCCAGTCCAAGGTGAGCCGGGTCGAGACTGCACGGCAGACCCCGACCATCGCCGACGCCCGAGCATGGGCGCAGGCCGTGGGCGCCACCCAGCCGCGGCGCGCGGACCTGCTCGAGCGGACCCGAGGCGGCGCTCGGCGAGACCGTGAGCTGGACCGAGGAGCTCCGCCGCGGTCTCGCGGCCAAGCAGCAGCGGATACAGCGCGCGGAGCAGGCCGTGTCGCGGTTACGGGTCTACTCGCTGATCGTGCCCGGCCTGCTTCAGACCGCCGAGTACGCCCGCCGGGTGATCGCGATGGGCGAGGGCTTGACGCCTGGCGTCGTCCGCGACGTGCCCGCCGCGGTGACCGCCCGACTGGACCGTCAGCAGGTCTTATACGAACCCGGCCGACGCTGCGAGTTCCTCGTGCCCGAGGTGGCGCTGCGCTGGCGACCCGGCCCGCCGCACGTCCTCGCCGCCCAGCTACACCGGGTCGCGACGCTATCGACCCTTGATGCGGTCACGTTCTCCGTGATCCCCGAGGCAGCCACGGCTGTCGCGGCGGTGCCGCACGAGTTCGCCATCCTCGGCGACCCGGAGGTCGGCGACGCCGTCGAGGTGATCATCGAGACCGTGACCCGCGAGCTCCACATCCGCGATGAGGCGCAGGTCGCTGTCTACATCGATCTGTGGGAGCGGCTCGCGGCGACCGCCGTCGCTGATGACGATGTGCGCACGCTGTTGACCGCCCACTCCGCGACGCTGCGCGCCTTCTGACTCTTCGCCTGCCCATCCGCACTTGACGACGGATGAGTTACCCGCATACCCACTCAGACAATGCAGAGGCTGATGCATATGAGATCAACAAGACGGCCCCGACCGCGATCTGTGGAAGGGCGACGGGCCAGGGCCTCACTCCCGAAGGAGGCCCCACCATCATGGACGCTGTCACCCCGCCTGTCGCCACAACCGGCGCGCTGCGCGCAGCGCGCGACGAACTCCGCGCCGCACTCCTCGCCCTGACCCTCACCAAGCCGACCCGCGCCGCCGACGCCGCACGCCTGCACGTCACCGGCGCCGCCGCCCTCCTCGACACCGTCCAAGCCGGCACAGGCACCCCGCTCCTACTCGCCGGGGAGGTCCCTGAAGGCGGGGGCGTAGCGGAAGGGGCCGGTCAACGACGGCTCGTGGGTGGTGAGGGGTAGGACCTGGAAGTGGTCGCCCCAGCCGGGGTCCGGCGGGGAGATGCCAAGGTGATGGGAGGTCACGAAGCCGAACCGGCGGTAGTAACCGACGGCGCCGAGCAGGCCGATCAGCGGCGCTTTCAGGGCGTCGGCAGCAGCCACGACGGCACGGACCAGCGCGCTGCCCGTCGCGCGCCCCTGGTGGGCGGGCAGGACACCGAGCGGGCCGAGGCCGAGCACCGCCCGGTCCCCCACCCACGCCCGGGTGCACACGACGTGGCCGATGACCTCATCCGTCACGACCGCCACGAGCGACAGGCGCGGGATCCACTCCGCCCCAGCGCGCAGCCGGTCGATCAGCACCACCTCCGGCGGTGTGGCGGCGCCCGGCCGGGCGAAGGCCGCGGCCTGCACGTCGCGGACCGCCCCGGCATCCTCGGCCGACTCCCTGCGGATCATCACACCGCCAGTCTCGCCGACAGCGAGCTACAGGTACGTCCAGGGCCCCAGCACCGAGCGCTTCGCCGTCACCGCCCTCCCGAGGTCGCCTGGCGTCGCGCGCCCCGTCCGACCTTGGGACTCGTCAACCGCGCATAACGCGGTAGCGCAGATGGGCGCCGCGCACACCGACACCTTTAGGTCACCGGGCGGCTTCTGAGCCAGTTCGAGGGCACGTTCGATGCCGTCGGTCACGAATGAGACACGCGGGCGCCATTCGACATGCGTCGGCGCCTGGTGGGTGACGACGAAGATCGGCACGTCGATGGATGGCCGTCCTTCCACCCGTTGGCGATATCGAATGCGCGGCGGCCGCCGATGATGGCGCCGCAGGCGGTCATCCACTCGTCGACCACGACCTTGGCACTAGATGCGGCGGCGCACCAGGTAGAACAGGCAGTCGCGGCGGGCCTGGACCACGGTGATCGTGAACATCGCCGGCGTGAGGTCCTGCGTGACGACCAGCGCACCGTCGGGCCGCACGGCGAAGTAGTCGTCGGCCTCGTCGGCGCCGTCGGGCCCCTCGGCGCACAGCGGCAGGGCGGTGCCGGGGTGGACGCGCCCCAGCTCCGTGCCCGCGAGCAGCATTCCGAAGTTGGCGGTGTCCAGGCCGGGGTGCAGGACCAGATCGATCCCGTCGGAGATGACACCACCAAAGGCGAACGGCACCTCCTGGCGCACGGTCACGCGGGCGAGCATCTCGAAGACCCGGTTCGGCGCCTCCGGGCCGCTGCCGTCGAGGGCGGCGGCGAGGAAGCGGTCGATGGCGCCCATCGCGTAGCGTGTGCCGGCGGGGACGCCGGACCGGCCGCACTCCACCGCCACCACCGGGCAGTGCGGACTGAGCGCCTCCATCAGGGCGTGCACCTCGAGGTGCCACAGCAGCGCGGTCTCCGCGCACAGCGCCGCCAGCCGCAGGCCCTGCTCCGAGCGCACCGGCAGCACCGCGTAGGGCGGGTTGTCCCCGGTGTTGTTGTGCAGGTCGATGGCCGCCTCCAGATCCGAGGCGGTGATCTCGGCGAAGACGGCGTCGGCGCAGCTGCGCATCCGCGTGGTCGGGTGCTCCAGGCCCCAGACGCGGTTGAAGTCCTCCTGGTCGTCCAGGAAGCGGTGCGCGAACCAGCCCTCCTGCCGGGCGGCGCGGGTGTTGCCGATGAACACCCACAGGTCGAAGGGGTGGCGCTCCTTGCGGCGCAGCAGTTCGAGGACGGCGCGGAAGCCGGAGTCCTCGTTGCCGTGCAGCAGACAGGCGACGAAGCGGGCGCGCGGCCGTGGGTCGGTGCCGGGGACGAGGATCAGTGCAGGCTTGCCGCTCAGCGCGACGAGCACATCCTCGTCCGATCCCACGAGCAGGTCGGTCAGCGCGTCGTAGCCGGTGAAGCGGTGATAGAGAAGGTCATCCATTGGCTGTCGATAATACCCCCCGCAGCAGTAATACGACGCGCGGTCATCCTCCCCTGGCCCAGGGGTTGTGCCGTCAATCTACGTTGACAAGTAGACCCCGTCAACGTAGATTGACGGCATGCGCGATACGACGACACTGGCCGCCGCGGCCAGCAGCCGGGACCCGGCCGCGGGTCTGCGGGCCGTGGCCTCGCTGCGGCTGCTGGTGGAGCAACTCACCGACCTGCAGGTGGACAACGCCCGCGAGCAGGGCTGGACGTGGCAGCAGATCGCACAGGTCCTGGGGGTCAGCCGCCAGGCCGTCCACAAGAAGCACGCCGGCCGCCGTTTCCGAGCTGGGAGGGACTGATGTTCGAGCGTTTCACGAACCGCGCCCGCCAGGCGGTGGTACACGCGCAGGAGGAGGCGCGCCGGCTCCACCATCGCGAGATCGGCGCCGAGCACCTGTTGCTCGGCATCCTCGCCGAGCAGCACGGGGTGGGCGCGCAGGTGCTCGCCGGCCTCGGCATGCAGACCGAGGCGGTGCGCGCCGCCGTGGGGCGGCGCTCCCCGGCGGCGCCCGATGCCGAGGCCCTGCGAACCCTCGGCATCGATCTCGAGGAGGTCCGTCGCCGCGCCGAGGAGTCCTTTGGCCCGGGCGCCCTGGAGCGCCGGCGGGGTGCGCGCCGAGGACACATCCCCTTCACCCCCGAGGCGAAGACCGCGCTGGAGCTGGCCCTGCGCGAGTCGCTGCGCCTGCGCAACCGACGCATCGGCACCGAGCACCTGCTGCTCGGCCTGCTGCGCCGCGACACTCGGCTCGCGACCGCGCTCCTGCGGGAGGCCGGCGTCGACCGGAAGACCGTCGAGGCGAGGATGTGCAGCCAGCAGGGCTCTGGCTAGGCGAGCGCCCGCTCGACCCTGTCCATGACCTCGCTCCAGTGGCTGCGCTGGGCGCTCGCGCTCCCCGGCGTCGGCGAGCCACTCCTGATGGAAGCGCAGTGACGCGCGCCCCTGACCGGCGCCCGTCACCGCCACCTGCACGTGGTGTCGTGGTCCCAGCCGGGTGGGCGCCAGGTCAGACGCAGGCGGTCGACGGGCCGGAAGCTGCGGATCTCGCCCTCGGTCCCGTCGAGCGCGCGGTAGGTTTCGCCTTTCTCGGCGCCCAGCTCGGCGCCCTCACCCAGCCACACCGCCAGCCCGTCCGAGCCGGTGAGGAAGTTCCATACCGCCTCCGGCGGGTGGTCGAGCGTCCGCGACACCCCGATCTGAAAGCCGACGTCCTGCGTCTGCCCCACGACCCGTTCCACTGCCGTCCCCTCTCCTGTTGACGTCTTGCCAAGCGTAGGACGCTTACGGTCAGCTAGCGTCCGCGCCGCGCCTGCCCCAAGCGGCGCGCTGTGGGGCCCGCCGCGGGCCGGTTCGACCCGACTGGCGGATCACCGGATGCCGATGGAGGGAGGCGTGGAGCACGGCATGTTCCGGTGGCTGTTTGGGGCCCGATCACGTCCGCGGCCTCGTCTCGGACAGCACGCCGTGGACCTATTCCGTCAGCTCCATGACGAACTTCTGGGTCGCCTGTCCAGCCGGCGATCCCGACGAGCGGCTTGGCACGACAGGCGGCCGACGGCTGGCCACCGCTGATCTGGCGCTGCACGAGACGTTCTTCTCGGAGGTCGGGCTGGACCGTTTCGAACACGCCGATGCGTTCTCCCCGTTCCATCACGAGATCTTCGCCGTGGTAGCGGACGAGACCGCCGCCACGGTGACGCTGGAGGATGTGCTGTGGCCCCGCTTCCGCTTCGGTGACCTGCAGTTCTGCCGTGCCGGGGTCCGGATCCGGGCACCGGCACACCTCATCGAGGCGACCGCGGCCACGACCTCCACGCTGTACTTCACCCACCGCCGAGAACCCCGCCGCACCGCTGACTTGTCCCACGGCTGGGGCTCGAACTCGCAGTGGCGCACCAGATTCACCCCGCTTCTACGAGGACGGCGGCGGCTAGCACTTCAATTGGGACGGTGAGTTCGACGTCGGCGCCGATATCTCTGAGCATCAATCCGACCACTACGACTCCAACGACCGCCCACCCATGGATCGACGCCGAGAGATGCTGCTGCACCGCTGCCTGGTCCGCAGCCCGCCGCCGTCCGACGAGGACGACTGGTTCCCCTACCTCGATCGGCTCAGCCTGTCCGAGAGTGGATGACCCTTGAACACCGAGTGGATCATCGCAAGCACCGGGAGCGGGTGACGCGCCCCTCCAGCACGCGATCAGCCGTCGACGGGCCAGGTGTGGACGGGGGTGCCCGCCAGGCACAGCTTCTGGTAGCGGCGGACCAGTTCGCGGGCGGCCTCGGCGCGGTCCAGGCCCTCGCCGACCAGGCGCTGGTAGGTGGCGATCTGCCAGGCGGCGCCGTTCTGGCCCCGCAGGACGCGCTCGCCGATGATCCCCATGTAGCGGTCGATGTCGGCCTGGTCCACGTCCCAGTCGGCCAGGCCCCGCCGCGCCAGCGGCAGCAGGTGCTTCAGCACGAGCTCGGTGACGGGCACCTGAGCGCTGACCTTCGGCCAGTACAGCTTGGCGCCCAGCCCGGAGCGGGCGGCGGCGAAGAAGTTGTCGGTCGCGGCCTCGAAGCTCATCAGCTCCCACAGCGGCTGGCGCTCGTTGGCCAGGCTGGACAGCAGGCCGTAGTAGAAGGCCGCGTTCGCGGTGGCGTCCACCACGGTCGGGCCGGCGGGCAGGACGCGATTCTCCACGCGCATGTGCGGCTCGCCGCCGGCCACCTCGTAGACCGGGCGGTTCCAGCGGTAGATCGTGCCGTTGTGCAGCGTCAGCTCGGGCAGGCGCGGCACCCCGCCGGAGCGCAGGACCTCCTGCGGGTCCTCCGCCTCACAGATCGGCAGCAGCGAGGAGAAGTAGCGCACGTTCTCGTCGAACAGCTCGAAGATGCCCTCGTGCAGCCACTTCTCGCCGAACCACACCCGCGGGCGCACACCCTGCGACGCGAGCTCCTCGGTGCGGGTGTCGATCGCCTGGGCGAACAGTGCGATGCGGGTCTCGTGGTGCAGCTGCTTGCCCAGCAGGATGGGCGAGTTGGCCGCCACCGCCACCAGCGGCGCCGACAGCACCTGCGCGGCGTTCCAGTAGGGCGCGAAGTGCTCGGGGTCGACCTGGAGGTGCAGCTGCATCGACGTGCAGGCGGCCTCGACGGTGATGGAGTTCAGCGTGGCCTCGAGGGTCTCGTCACCCTCGATGCGCAGCAGGATGTCCTCGCCGCGGGCCGCCAGGATCGCGTCGTTCAGCGCGTGGTAACGCGGGTTCGCGCTGAGGTTCTGCTCGGTCACGTCGAAGTCGGTGAGCGTAGGCAGAATGCCGATGGTCACCACCTGGGCGTCGAGGCCCTCGGCCGCGGCGTGCGCGTGCTCCAGCGAGCGGCGCAGGTCCTGCTCGATGGTGGTGAAGACGTCGCCGGCCAGGCTGCGCGGCTTGACGTCGAACTCGATGTTGAACTGGGCCAGCTCGGTCTGCCAGTCCCCCGACGCGATGCGCCGCAACAACTCAGCGTTGATCGGCATGACCGCGCCGTTGGCGTCGGTCAGGTAGACCTCCATCTCGACCCCGACGCGGCGGTACCCGCTCTCGAACCGCCCGGCCTCGACCAGCTCGGCCAGCGCAGCCAGGCAGGCCTTTACCTTCTCGCGGTAGCGGGTGCGGTCCTCGCGCGTGAACTCGGTCGCCTCGATGTCCCGGCCCATGGCACCCCCTCACGCCCGCGCCCATGGTCGGCGCGCGTATCCAGCCCCTAGGATGCCCGAAGGACGGCGGGCACTACCCCCGAACCGGACCGCACCCTCCATTTTCTGGCCGCCGCAGGCGGTCGTGAAGTCGTTCGGGCTGCGGCGAAGCCGCAGACCGGAGTTACAACAGCGAAAGCTGGCCCTTCGTGTCGTCGGCGCTGGGCTGCGAGGTCGAATCCACCGGATGACCGGTCGGGATCTCGCTACCCTGCGGGTCCGCGGTCACCGGCGAGCGGCGCTCGCCGGAACGCCCCCCCCACTGCGGCGGCACCGGCGGGCGCCCGTGCCGCGCCCACGCCTTGGTCCGCTCGGCGCGCACGAACGCCTCGACCGGTTCGCGGTAGGCCTTCGAGGCCACCGAGCCGCGGTAGAGCGCCGCGTAGCGGTCCACCAGCTCGGAGTGGCGCTCGCTGAGCCAGGGCCAGAACACCTCGCGCACCTTGGGGCGCAGGTGCAGCACGATCGGGGTGATGTGGACCGCGCCGGCCTCTGCCGCGGCGTCCACCAGCGCCGCGAGCTGCTCGGGGTCGTCGTTGAGGTCCGGCATGATCGGCGCGAGCATCACCCCCGTGGGGATGCCCGCCGCGTTCAGCTTCGCCACCGTCGACAGGCGCGCGGCCGGCGAGGGGGCGCCGGGCTCGGCGTCACGCCACACGACCTCGTCGAGCATGCCGATGGTGAGCGCGGCGGCCACCGGGACCCGCTGCGCCGCCTCCTGCAGCGCCGCCAGGTCGCGGGTGATCAGCGTGCCCTTGGTGAGGATGGAGAAGGGCGTGGCGGACTCCCCCAGCGCCTTGATGATCCCGGGCATCAGCCGGTAGCGCCCCTCGCAGCGCTGATAGGGGTCCGTGTTCGTCCCCAGCGCCACGTGCTCGCCCTTCCACGACGGCCTCGCCAGCTCCCGCCGCAGCACCTCCGCCACGTTCGTCTTCACCACCACCATCCGCTCGAAGTCCCCCAGCGGCGACAGGTTCAGATACGCATGCGTCGGCCTGGCAAAGCAGTTGTGGCTCACCACCCCGTCGGCGATGAAGTCACCCGTCCCGGTGGTGATGTCGTAGAGCGGGAGATCGAGCCCGAGCGGCTCCACCGCCACCACCCGGGTCGGCGCGTCGTTCTTGATGGCCTGACCCTCGATGGTCCGCTTGCGTGTGATCGCCGGGTCGGTCAGGTGGAAGAAGCGCAGGTGCTCCCGCAGACCGCCGCGGACGCGGACCACCTTGCAACCATTGGCCTCCTGCTCGATTGCGTAGTCGAAGCCCGTTGCCCGGAGCCCACCGGTGATCTGCCCAATAATGGAGGAATCCTTGTTCGTGATCCGCAGAATTCCCTGGCTATAGCTGCCCTCGGCGTCGAAGATCCCAGCCAGAAAACCAGCACGCCATGTCGCATTCGGGGCACTCGGCCACTCCACTAGCTCACGGATGCGCTCCACGGCGGTCCGCGACTGGGCACGGAACGCCGTGAGTCCCTTCCGCCGTTCGGTGGCCTCCGTGATGACGAACTCGCGCGTGAGGACGCCGTAGGTGACGAGGAACTCGCGGGTGCGCGCCAGCGCCTCCGGGTCGACGAGGGCCGGGCGGAAGTGGCGCCTACTGCTCTGCCGCCCCGCGCGCACGTACTCGTACGACTTCAACAACGCGTCGCCGCGGACCATGCCGCACAGGTAGCCGCGCTGGTAGTCGTCGTCGTGCTTCGGCGCGGCGGCGAAGCGGCCCGTGCCCATGAGGCGGTTGCTGGTGGTGAGGTGCGCGCGGCGGTCTCGCCCCTGCTCGGTCCCCGTCACGTACTTCCAGCCGCGCTCGGTCAGGTAGCGGTGGTCGCCACTGCTGATGAGGGCGGTGCCGTCCTCCAGGGTCACCCGGTAGGCGGGCTTCACCACGGACCAGTGGTCGAGCACCGGCGTGGTGACGTAGCGGCGGTACGACCCGCGGACCTCGCTGCCGACGATCGCGTCGCCCACCCGCAGCTCGGCGATCGGCTTGGTGCGGCCGTCGGCCATCAGGATGGGCGTCTCGCCCTCTGAGCAGTACGAGCAGGCATGCGAGCAGCCCCTGTAGGGATTGATCGACCACGGGAAGGGCATGCCGGTGACGCGGTTGAGGGCAGACTTGGCCTCGACCTCGAGGAAGGTCATGCCGGCGAACTCCGGCGTGTCGAAGGTGCGCACCCGCTCGACGTGCAGGGGCAGGGTGGCGGGAGCCGGTGCGCCGGGCGCCCGTTGCAGGTCGGCCATGGAGGTCATGTGGCAAGTATCGAACGTCTGTTCGTCTACGGCAAGAGGAAGTCAAGTCAGTCGATTCGGTCCCGCTGGTGCGATCCATGACCGTGCGCCTGTCCAGTTCGGCGCCGCTGGCACGGGCGGCCACCCGGTAGGTAGGTCGCCACCGCGGCCACGACGGCCAGACCTTGCACGCCAAGCGCCACCGCAATCAGCAGCGGCCGAGCGTCCTCCAGTGCCCTCGTCGCCGCCATTGCCTGCGGCCAGGGTACGACCGCCACGGTGACCAGACCGACCAGG
>Ga0136616_10000620_pt1 | contig 17275 bp, 20 predicted proteins | sample AntDrymUQ2992106_2_FD_106648 | JGI IMG/M metagenome (GOLD analysis project Ga0136616, IMG submission 106648) | Polar desert sand microbial communities from Dry Valleys, Antarctica - metaG UQ299 (21.06) | ecosystem: Environmental > Terrestrial > Soil > Desert | place: Antarctica: Dry Valley...
CGCCGACGCCAACGCCACCCCCACATTCCGCGCGTCGCCCGGCCCCACCCGCCTCGGCAGCCGCAGCACCGTCGGCGCGGACCCGTGCCGCACCGCCACCCGCGAGGTCAGGTCATGAGAGGCGTCATCCACCACCACCACGTCGAGCTTGACGTCTTGCACGACGGCCAGCGCATCCAGCACAGGCCCCAGCGTCGCCGCCGCCTCGAACGCCGGGATCACCACACTCAACGGCTGCGCCCTCGTCCCCACCAGCACCCGCTCACCCCACATCCGCCCCTCGGACAGCTCATACCCGCCGGTCAACGCCGAGTGGTCGTTGTCCCGCGCCCGCAACACACCAGCCAGCGTCACCCCCCGCACCGCACTCACCCTTCCCGGCACGGCACTCCGCGCCATCCGCGCCTGCGCGTCACGCCGCATCTGCCTCACCACCTCGTAGGGGTGCCCCGCCCCCGCCCGCCGTCGAACGCACCGGGGGAGGGCACCAGGTTGGAGCGGCCGGGGCGCGGACCCTTCCCAGCGGCCCCGGCCGACACATCGCCTCGCGCCGCCGTTTCACGACGCGAAGCCAGCCATTGATCAAGTCGATACCGCCGACTCGATCCGCCGAGTCGGTCCGCATAGGATCCCCCGATAAACTTGTCCGTGCGGCGGCATTCCAGACGATTTATTGACACAGCCTGTGTCAGTCGAAGTAGCCCGCGACGCTGGGAGGCGAACAGCATGGACAGCGGCTCCGACTTGCCCATCGGCAAGCGGGTCCAACTACTACGCAAGACGCGCGGACTCAGTCAGAAGACTTTCGCCATGAAGGTGGACCGGTCAGTGAGCTGGGTAACGAAGGTTGAGCGCGGCGAACGCCAGATCGACTCCGTGACGATGCTGCTCCGAATCGCCGACGCCCTCGGCGTAGAACTCCACCAAGTCACAGGCCGACCCTACTTCCCAGAGCCAAGAGGGCGGAACGCGACAGAGTGGCAAGGTCTGAGGCCGCTGCGACGGGCACTTATGCGCTACGAGGCGTTCACCGCCACGGCGGAGAGCGACCCTACCTCAGTTCGAAGCGTCGATGAGTTGCGCCTTCAGGCACGCCACCTCCGACGCCTCTACAACACTTCGCCGTACAACTTCTCTGCTGTCCTACCGCTACTGCCGTCGATCATCACCGAAGCGCAGACGGCCGCCCGCATTCTGGAGGGGTCCGCCCGCCTGGACGCGCTGGCTGTGCTCGCCAACCTCTATCGCCTCGCTAATCTTTGAGTTACGTCAATATGGCGACCTCGATCTCGCCTGGATCGCGGCCGACCGATCTCTGCTCGCCGCGCAGCAGAGCGGTAACCGTCTCTTAGTCGCAGCTTCCGCCGCGACAATGACGGTGCAGACCATGATTCAAGGCCACCCCGCCGAGGCAGTCCACCTCGCCTCGGACGCTGTTGCGACTCTTACTGACGAGCTTCGGCAACGACGCGGTCCAGCTCTTGTCGTGTCCGGTGCGCTGCACCTATACGCGGCTCAGGCAGCAGCCCGTGCAGAAGACCCCGCTGAAAGCTTCGGGCACCTGCGAGCCGCCACGGCCGCCGCTGACGAGCTACGCGTCGACCGAGAGGACTATTCGCTCTTCTTTGGCCCGACCAATCTTGGAATACAGGAGACGGGTATCCTCGTCGACCTGACGGATCCGGTGGCGGCGCTGCGCCGAGCCCGCGGGGTAAGTCCGGAGAGGCTGCCCAGCGTCAACCGGCAAGCCTATTATCATCTTCACCGCTCCCGCGCTTATGTGCTTCGTCGTCAGGATCGCGAAGCAGTAGATAGTCTCTTCGCTGCCGAGCGTGTGGCCCCCGAGCAGGTCCAGTGGGACCCGATGGCCAGGGAGGCGGTGCGAGCTATGCTCGAACGCGAACGCCGTGTGCTCAACCCGCGACTCCGTGAGCTTGCGGAGCGCCTAGCCCTAAACGCATAGGAGCCTCCGTTGGCCAGCCAGCGCGACTATATTTCCGCTAATCGCGACCTGTGGGACGAGTGGGCTGAGCTACACGCTGCGTCGTCATGGTACGATCTGGACGCGGTGCGCGAGGGCAAGTGTAAGTTGCGCCAATACGAGATCGATGAGGTCGGCGAAGTTGCCGGCAAACGGCTGCTGCACTTGATGTGCCAACTCGGCACCGACACAGTCTGTTGGGCCAGGCGTGGCGCCAGCACTGTTGGGATCGACTTCTCTCCGCGCGCAGTTGAAGTTGCGAATGATTTGGGCCAGAGTCTCGATCTGGACGCCCATTTCGTCTGCGCCGACGTCCTCGCGCTGCCTGACGCGCTGCCGGTTGAGGCGTTCGACATCGTCTACACTTCTCGTGGGATCTTGCGCTGGATCCCCGACCTCACGCGCTGGGCCAAAGTCATCTCCCAGTACCTTGCACCGCAGGGCTTCTTCTATATGACCGAGATTCACCCCGTAGCCAAGGCTCTTAGCGACCACGGCGGCGATAGCGGCCTGACCCTCGGAGGGCCCTACTTTGCACGCGATGAGCCACTCACGCTGCCTGTGAAGGGCTCGTATGCGAAGCCTGATGCGGAGATCAGCAGTACCCACAAGCACCTCTGGCCTCATAGTATGGGAGAGGTCGTTACCTCCCTCGCCGAGGCGGGACTGCACTTGGAGTTCCTGCACGAGTTTTCTTGGTCCGACCGCCCGTACCCGTTCCTAAAGCGAGTTGACGAACGCACGTGGGTCTTCCCAGAGAGCGCGACAGGTGAACTGCCGCTGTTCTTCTCTCTGAAGGCTACGAGACAGCCGCTCGGCGGCTGAGCCCCTGACTGCCCTCCGACCACGCGGCAAGACTGATTCCGTGAGCACTCTCTACAGGTTCAAGGCGGCTATGCCGCTACACCACACACGGGCACTGCGGGCGGCGCGCCTCGGTCGCGGCGATCGGCAAGGTCGCGGATGACGGCGTCCTGCTGGCCTAGACCGAGGTCGGCGAGGTGGCCGAGGGCGCAACCGGGGCCTCCTCCACGCTGCACCACGAGCGCAACCCGGTCGCCGCCGTGTCGGCGATCGCCTGTGCCGCGCAGGCGCCCGGACTGGTCGCCACGTTGCTGGCCGCCGCCGCCAACCCCGAGCACGAGCGCGCCGCCGGCGCCTGGCACGCCGAGTGGCGCCCGCTGTCGGAGCTGCTGCGCAGCACCGGCTCGACCGCGGCCTGGCTGCGCGCGTCCCTGTGCGATCTGGGGGTGGACACGGGATGGATGCGGGCGAACCTCGATATGACGGGTGGCCTGCTGCTCGCCGAGCGTGTGACCGGCACGCTGGCCCCGGCGCGCGGCCGGCTGGCCGCCCGCGGCGCGCCGCCCGCCGACGGGTTGCTGGACCCGGCCGGCTATCTGGGCAGCGCCGGGGAGTTCGTCGACCGGGCGCTGCGCGACCATGGCGTCCGCCGGGAGGAAACGTGGCCGACCCGCAGCACGACACCCACGGCGGTGCGCCGCGAGGTGCTCGGCGACGAGCACCTCGACCGCGCCGTCGCCACAGCCACGCCCTGCGCCAGCCCGAGGAGCTCGCCGTCCACGTACGCGCCGCCGTGCGCAACGGCCTGACCCCGGCCGAGATCCGCGAGATCCTCCTCCACACCGCCGTCTACGCCGGCGTCCCCGCCGCCAACACCGCCTTCGCCGTCGCCGACCGCACCCTCGCCACCCTGGACCGGCCCGAAGACCCCGGCGACCCTGGGGTTAGCGCTGTGCGCTCGCGCAACGGCACCGACGCCGCGTGCTCTGCGCTGGCGGGTCACGGCGGCGGAGAGTCGGGGGCGGTAGCGAGGAGGTCGCCGAGGTTGGCGAGGCGGCGGTGGCCGACGATGCGGCCCAGGGCAACCGCGACGGTCTCTCGAATCGCCTGGCGCAGGCGGGTGGCGGCGCCGGCGGGGGAGGTGTCGGTGGAGGAGACCTGGGCGTCGAGGCCGAGGCTCTCGGCGATGACATGGGTGCGCAGCGCGTGTGTGGGGTCGGAGACGAGCACCACCCTTTGCAGGCCACGCTCCTCCAGCACGCGCGCGGTTGCGGCCAGCGATTCCCAGGTGTCGCGGCCGTCGGTGACCAGCACGAGCGCGTCGTCGGGCACGCCGCGGTCGCGCAGGTAGCCGTAGGCGCTGAACGCCTCCGTCACGCGGTCACTGGCCTGCTTCCCGCCCGTCAGCACCATCCGCGGCGCGACCCCCTCGGCGTAGAGCGCCAGCGCGTGGTCCAGGCGCGCCTGGAAGACCGGCGAGGGTCGGCCGTCGTACTGCGCCGCGCCCAGCACGACCACCGCGTCGGCCGGGTCGCGTTCGTCGAGCCGGCTCGCGGCATACACCTGGGCCGCGGTGCTGCCGACATAGGTGGCGACGATGAGGACGACGACCACGGAGAAGCGCAGTGCGGGACCCACTCGACGGTGTGCCATGGGCGCCGACCGTAGCGCGCCGCGGGTGACGCTGGCCCGAGGCGGTCCCGCCCGGGACCGCCTCGGCTACGCTTGCGCCGCCGTGCCGCACCGCAGAGAGCCGCCGTTGTCGCCGCTGCCGTCGATCGAGCCCGATCGCATCGCCCTCCCGCTGACCCCGCCGCAGGCGGTGCCGGAGACGCTGGCGCTGTGCTTCGCCCCCGCCGCCGCCACACCGGGCGGGACCGTGGTCCTCGCGCACAGCGCGGGCTCCGGGCCGGACAGCGACGTGCTGCTCGCGGTGGGCCGGCGGCTCGCGGCCCACGGCCACGCGGTGCTGTCGTTCGCCTTTGGCTACCGCGCCGCGGGCCGCCGCCTGCCCGACCCGCAGCCGCGGCTGCTGTCAGCCTGGTCGGACGCGGTGTCCGCCGCCCGCGAGCGCTGGGGACCGCAGCGCCCCCTCGTGCTCGGCGGTCGCTCGATGGGTGGGCGCATGGCCTCGCTCCTGGTTGCCGCCGGCCGGCCTTGCGACGGCCTGGTGCTGCTGGCCTACCCGCTGCGTCCCGCGCGAGCGCCGCGCCGCGCCGGCGGTGCGGCCGCGGTGCCGGGGCACGGGCCGCCCCGCACCGCCCACTGGCGCGACGTAGCGCCGCCGGTGCTGTTCGTTTCCGGTGAGCGCGACGCCCTGTGCGACCTGTCCGAGCTGAACCGGGAGCGCGCCGCGCTGCCCAGGGCGTCGCAGGTCGTGGTGCTGGCGGGCGGTGACCACTCCTTCACGCTGCGCGCCCGCGATGGGCGCACACGCGCCGCGGTACTGGACGAGGTGGCGGGCGCCGTCGCCTCGTGGGTCGACGCGCGCTGCCCGCGCTGGCGGCTGAGCGCCGCGGTGCCAGGGCAGGAAGAGGAAGGTCGGAGATCATGAATGACCGCGAGCTGATGTCGCTGCTGGACTGGCGGCGGCGCGTCGCCGCGCTCTACGCCGAGGTCCGCACACTGCGCGAACGCGACCCCAAGGCGGCCCACGAGATCTGGTCCACGGGCCGCAACCGATTGTTCGCCGCGCATCCCCAGTCCCCCCTGCACGAGGAGCGCCGCGGCGCCTTTCGCGGCCTGCCTGTCGCCGATTACAACCCCGACTTCGCCTACATCGCCCACGTCGACACCAGCTCCCCCGAGCGTGCGGTGATGGGCGGGACCGAGGGCGCGTCGTTCGCGTTCGTCCGCGCCGGCGTGATCGACCTGCCGATCGGCCGGCTGGAGGTGTACTGGCTCGACGCCTACGGCGGCGGGCTGTTCCTGCCGTTCCGCGACGCCACCGGCGGCGACACCACCTACGGCGGCGGACGCTATCTGCTCGACACCGTGAAGGGCGCCGACCTGGGCTCCGCGTCGGACGGCGCGCTGGTGCTCGACTTCAACTTCGCCTACCACCCCTCCTGCGCCTACAGCCCCGCGTGGAGCTGTCCGCTGTCCCCGCCCGGCAACGCACTCGACGTCCGCGTGGATGCGGGGGAGCACTCGCTCCCGGAGTGAGCCGCTAGGCTCGGAGGCGGATCCTCGTGAGGGAGACGCCCTTGATCAGCTTCGAGTCCGTCACCAAGCGCTTCGGAGACGGGACGGTCGGCGTGGACGCCCTCAGCCTCGAGGTGGCCGACGGTGAGGTCGTGGTGCTGGTGGGCCCGTCGGGCTGCGGCAAGACCACCACCATGCGGATGGTCAACCGCATGATCGAGCCGACCAGCGGACGCATCACGGTCGGCGGCGCCGACGTCATGGCGTGCGACCCGCCCACCCTGCGGCGCGGCATCGGCTACGTCATCCAGCAGATCGGGCTGTTCCCGCACCGCACCATCGCCGAGAACATCGGTACGGTGCCGAAGCTGGAGGGTTGGGACCGCAGCCGGATCGCCAAGCGCGTCGGCGAGCTGCTCGACCTCGTCGGGCTGCCGGACAGCGTGGTGGACCGATACCCGCACCAGCTGTCCGGAGGGCAGCGCCAGCGGGTCGGCGTGGCACGGGCGCTGGCCACCGACCCCTCGGTGATGCTGATGGACGAGCCGTTCGGCGCGGTCGACCCGATCGTGCGCGCCCGCCTGCAGGACGAGTTCCTCCGGCTCCAGCGCGACGTGCGCAAGACCATCATCTTCGTCACCCACGACATCGACGAGGCCATCCGCATGGGCGACCGCATCGCCCTGCTGAGCGAGGGCGGCCACCTCGAGCAGTTCGACACCCCTCGGGCGATGCTGTCGGATCCGGCCAACGAGTTCGTCGCGGACTTCCTGGGCGCCGAGCGCGGGCTGAAGCGCCTGGCCCTCATCCCCGTGTCCGAGGTGACCGCCGAGCCCGGCCCGGTCGTGTCCCCCGACGACACGGTGGCCCACGCGCAGCAGGTGGCCCGCTCCTACGACACCGACTACGTCGTGGTCGTCGGGCCCGACGGGCGCATGCGCGGCTGGGTCTCGCTGCACGAACTGGACGGCGGCCGTGTGGGCGACGGGCCCGTGCGCCGCTTCGCCATCGAGGTCCGCGAGGAGGACTCCCTGCGGGCCGCCCTCAACGCCATGGTGACCGGCCAGAACGGCATCGCCGTGCGCGTCTCCGGCGACGACCGCTACGAGGGCATCCTCACCCAGGAGATCATCAGCAAGGAGATCCGCTAGCCGGTGATCGGGGCGAACAGCGCTGCCAGGTCGACGGTGAGCCCAGGGTGGTGGAGCGGGGTGAGCGCGTCCTCGCGGTGGCGCGTCACCTCGGCATAGCCGTCCGGCGTGGGGGAGCGGTGCACGACCACCTCGCGGTGCACGAGGTCCACGACCCAGTAGTCGGGGACGACGCCCTGCGCGTAGATCCGCGCCTTGAGGATGAGATCGCGCCGCAGGCTGGTGTGCGAGACCTCGATGAGCAGCGTCGCGCTGGTGGGGTGGCCCCGGCGGTAGCGGGGGACGGCCGGCGGGAAGAGTGCGACGTCCGGCTCGGGCTCCGAGGTCGGGGTGGCGCCGATCGGGTTCCCCGCTCCGATCTCTGCCTCGGTTGCGGGCACGGCGTCGAAGATGTAGCGCAGCAGCCGGCGCTGGGTGGTGGCGTGGTCGTCGCCCTCCTTGTCCTTGGCGACGAGCACACCTTCGAGGAGCTCGATCGAGTCGTCCTCCTCGCTGTCGAAGTAGCCCAGCTCGACGAGCGCGTCGTACTCCTTCCGCATCAGCGGGCAGACCTGGTCCTCGGGGACGGTCTCCAAGGCGAGCAGTATGCCCGACCGCCGTCACGCCCAGCCGGTCGTCCACAGTTCGTACACCTCAGGCGCGCCGGGGTGAGCGCAGGAGCCGGACGCCGGCCAGCAGGGCGACGGCGGCGATGCCGCCCGCGATGAAGAACAGCCCGAAGAACAGCGCCATGCCCAGCCCCTGCGCGGCGCGTGCGCTGGGCAGCAGCGCGCCGAGCAGCACGCCGCTGGCGGCGAAGGCGACCGCCAGATGTGTTGGCACCCCCAGGAACCCCATGGCCGCGATCACGGCCGCCAGGTACACCGGCACGTAGAAGTCGGCGCCTGCCAGCCCTCCGAACTCCGCGCTCGGGTCATCCCCGAACGGACCCACCAGCAGCACCAGCAACAGCAGCGGGAAGGTCAGGCTCACGAACAGCGTGACCGGCTCCCGGGCGAGGAGCTTCAACTCGGTCCATACCAGGCGCGGGATCATCGAGCCACTCCTTCTCCGACGGGCTCGCGCAGCGCGCGGCCGGTCAGCGCCAGGAACACCTCGTCGAGTGACGGGTGGTGCGTGCGGAAGTCGGGAGGGGTCAGGCCGTGCTGCGCCAGCGCCGCCGCGACCAGCACCGAACAGGCGGGTGCTCCCGTCACCTCGGTGACCGGTCCGGTCGTGCGGACGCGCGCGACGCCCGGCACGTCCAGCAGGAAGGCGGCGCCGGCGCCGCCGCCGGTGGTGAACGTGACCCGGACCTGGCCGCCGTGCTCGGAGACGAGCGCCCCCGGCCGGTCCAGTGCGACCAGCCGCCCGCCGTCCACGATCGCCACCCGGTCGCACAGCGCCTCCGCCTCCTCCAAGAGGTGCGTGACGAGGACCACCGTCGCGCCACGCTCGCGCACGGCGCGCACCAGGTCCCGGATGGAGCGGCGGGCGTGCGGGTCCAGCCCGGTGGTGAGCTCGTCCAGGAACACCACCTCCGGGTCGCCGAGCAGGGCGAGGGCGAGGAACACGCGCTGCTGCTGCCCGCCGGACAGCGCCCCGAACGGGCGCCGTCGCAGGCGGGTGAGGGCCCACTCCTCCAGGGTCGACGTCGACGTCGACGTCGGCTTCAGCGCACCGAACAGGGCGACCGCCCTGCCGACGTGCAGGCGGCCGGGCAGCGCCGACGACTGCAGCTGCGAGCCCATCCTGCGGCGCAGCCGGTCGGGCTCCCGGTCGGGGTCGAGCCCGAGGACCCGGACGTCCCCCGAGTCGCGGGGGCGCAGCCCCTGCAACGACTCGACCGTCGTCGTCTTCCCGGCGCCGTTGGGGCCCAGCAACCCGAAGATCTCACCCCGGTGCACGGTCAAGTTCACGTCGTCGACCGCCACGACGCGGATCACGGCGCCACAGGGGTCCCGGACGGCTCCTGGGGGAAGCGTGCGCTGACGCGGAAGCCGTCCGGCTCGGCGGCGACCTCGAAGGCGCCGTCGTACAGGCCAACGCGCTCCGCCATCCCGCGCAGCCCGTGACCCGGTCGCACCGGCCCCGTCGCAACTCCGTGCGCGCCCCGGTCGCGCACCTCCACGGCGATCTCGTCAGGCCCGTGCCGCACCCGCACCGTCACCCGTGCGTGCGGGGCGTGCTTCGCCGCGTTGGTCAGCGCCTCTTGCACCACCCGGTATACGGTCAGGTCCAGACCTACTGGCAGCGGCCGTGACCGGCCCTCCGTCTCGACCGTCACCATCACCCCCGCGGCGGCGGCGGCCTCCACGAGCGCCGGGACGTCCGCCAGCCCCGGCTGCGGGGTCCCGGGGTCGGGAGCACCGTGGTCGACGTCGTGCAGCACGTACAGCAGGCGACGCAGCTCCGACATCGCCTCCCGCCCCGTCCGCTCGATCATGCCCAGCGCCTTGCGGGCCTGGTCGGGGTCGGTGGCGAGCAGATGCCCGCCGACACCGGCCTGCACGGTGATGACGCTCATGGCGTGGGCCACCACGTCGTGCAGCTCGCGGGCGATGCGGGCGCGCTCGTCCGCCACCGCGCGGTCCGCCAGCGCCTGCTGGGCCGCGGCCAGCTCGGCGGCCTTGGCCTCCATCTGCTCGGCGTGCTCCCGCCGGTCGCCGATGAGCAGTCCCGCGCCCCACGCGCCCACCAGCACGACCGCCAAGAACACCAGCTCCAGTGGGTCGACCTGCCACAGGTCGGTGATCGCACCCGCCATCATCCAGACGGGAGGCAGCAGGGCGATCGCCCTCCACCACACCGGATGGCGGGCGGAGCCGACCGCGAACAGCCCGACCACGGTCGGCAGCGACTGCAGCGGATGCCCGGCCCGTGGAACGGTGAAGTCCGGCGCGCCCGACACCTACAGCGGGTAGGTCACACCGAACAGCAGGACCACCAGCAGCGGGTTGCGGCGGACCAGCAGCAGGGGCAGCGTGTTGGCCAGCAGCAACGGCGCCGCCGCCGGGAGCGTGCGCGTGTCGAGCTCGCCCGAGGCCCACGCCGACGCCGCGAACACCGCGGTGAGCACCAGCGTCAGGGTACCGATGGCCGGGTTCCGCCCTTCCCCCACCGCCGCACCTCCACGACACACACGACCACCCGCATCATGCCCGCTCCTGCGGGCTCAGGTGGTGCGGGCCGGGAGGAAGCGGCGGACCCGTCGCGGCGCGGAGCCCGTCAGCGGAAGCGCTCGGGGCCGAGTCCGTCGCTGCCCTCGGGGGCGGGGGGTTCGGCGCCCCAGAAGGCGCCGGTCGGGTCGAGGCGTAGAACCTCGAGGCAGGCGTCCAGGTCGATCGCTGCGCCGCGGCCGGACTCGCCGTGCAGCTTCACGCGCACCGGCCACCACTCGCCCTGCACGGCCTTGCGGTACAGGTGCCAGCGCCCGTCGGGGGTCACGCGCAGGTGGGCGAGGGGGCGGCGGTCCAGGCCGCCGCGGCTGCGCGCCACCACGTGCCACAGCGTGACCCGGTTGCGCCACACGTCGTAGCGCAGCGCCTGGCGGGGGTGGTGGCGCCGCCGCCAGGACTCCACCGCGTCCTCCAGCCCGGCCAGTGCGACGACGTCGGACTCGGCGGGCGCCGGTCCCAGCGCGGTGATGCCGCTGGGACCGCCCGCGGCCAGGGCGTCGGCGAGCAGCCGCAAGCGGCGCGACGGCACGCCGATGCGCAGCGCGAGCCGCTCCAGCGCCGCGCCCTCGCGGCGGCGGGCCCGCGCGGCCCGGCGCGCCAGCCGTACCAGGCGGCGCTCGGTCAGGGCGGCCAGCGGGTCGGGCGGCACGGGCGTGGCGGGCGATGGCGGCTCGATCGGGGGAGCGGGACCTGGCACGCCGGGATTCTCGCCCCTGGGCCTGCCCCGCGCTACCGGCCGGAAGGGTCCGTCAGCGGCGTGCCGTGTCGGGCCGCGCGGCGCGCAGGGCGCCCACCAGGCCGGCGTCGGCGAGCGCGATCGCCTCCTCCCACGAGAACCAGCGCACGTCGGTGCTCTCGCCGTCACCGGGGTGCGGGTCGCCATCGCCCTCAAGTATGTAGCGGATGTCGAGGTGGGTGTGGCCGCGGCCGCCGTAGTGGACGTCCACGTGCACGAAGTACGGGCCGTCTGCGGGGTGGGACAGCACCAGCCCGGTCTCCTCCTCGGCCTCGCGCAGGGCGGCGTCGGCGGGCTCCTCGCCGGAATCGATGTGCCCGCCCGGCTGCAGCCAGCGCTTCATGCGCTTGTGGCGGTGGAGCACGGTGCCGCGTGGGCCCACCACGATCGCCGAGGCGGTCACATGGACCGGGTCGGCCTCCTCGTCGAACGGGGCGGGTAGCCGGTCGAGCTGGGTCAGCATGCGCCCGATCGACGATGCCTCGCGGGTGTCGACCGGTGTGCGGTGGCGCAGCTGCGCGCGAAGCTCGGCGACGCTGTCCTCGACGGTGGTCATCGGCTCACTTCTCGGTTGCTAAGACCCTCCAGGGCGGGTGGTGCCAGGTCGCTGTCGCCCGGCTCGGGATCCGCGACGGCGACGGCGCCGCCGCCGCGGGGACCACGGTCCGGTCGAACAGTGAGGGGATGACGTGGTCGGGACCCAGCTGCTGGGGGGTCGCGATCGCCGCGATCGCCCGCGCCGCGGCCAGCTTCACCGTGTCGTCCACCGAGCGCGCCCGCGCGTCGAGCAGCCCGCGGAACAGGCCGGGGAAGCACATCGCGCGCAGCGCGCCGCCGGGGCGTGACGACGCCGTGCCGGTCCACGCCGACGAGGTCGACCACGCCCGCGCGGAGCAGCGGGTTCGACACCGCGATCCCGGCTGCGCCGATGCCCTGCACCACCACGCGCAGCCCGGGGCCGACCTGCTTGTCCACCAGCTTCACCGCGTTGTGCAGCGCGGCGAGGACGACGACGACGGCGGCGCCGTGCTGGTCGTCGTGGAAGGCCGGGATGCGCAGGCGCTGGCGCAGCTTGCCCTCGACCTCGAAGCAGCGTGGCGCGCTGATGCCCTCCAGGTTGATGCCGCCGAAGCCAGGGGCGATGGCGCTCACGATGTCCACGATGAGCTTGCCGCCGGCGTGCACGGCGAAGACGGGGTCGGTCGCCGCGAGCATGGCCGCGGGCACGGGGTCCACGCCGCTCAGCCGGGCTGGACGTACACGAGGTCGGCGGTCTCGGACGGGATCACGACGCTGGCCGAGGTGCGCGCGACGACCGCGCCGCCCTCCACCGACAGCTCCAGCTGCGTTCCGGGCCACAACTCGTGCTCGCGCAGGAAGCGCATGGCGTCCACGTCCACCTGGAGGCGCTCGGAGATGCGCGCCACCGTGGCCGGACCGCCGCGCTTCGCCGCCTCCGTCATGGTCTCCACCTCACTGGGGCTGGGCTCCGGCCCGATCCCCGGGATCGGGTTGCCGTGCGGGTCGGTCGCGGGGGAGTCCAGCAGCTCCACCAGCCGCTGCTCCACACGGTCCGAGATCACGTGCTCCCAGCGGCAGGCCTCGACATGGACCTGCTCGAACTCCAAGCCGATCACATCGGTCAGCAGGCGCTCGGCCAACCGGTGCTTGCGCATGACCGAGCGGGCGAGCTCGCGGCCCAGCGGGCTGAGCTGCAGGGTGCGGTTGCCGGCCACGGACAGCAGGCCCTCTGCCTCGAGGCGGGAGACGGTCTCACTCACCGCCGGGGCGGACAGGCCCAGCCGCTCGACGAGCCGGGCGCGGATCGGCGTGATGCCTTCCTCTTCGAGCTCGTAGACGGTCCGGAGGTACATCTCAGTCGCGTCGATCAACGGCGTCATAGGGGACCTTCGGTCTGCTGGGCTCATGCTAGCCGGTCGAGATCGCTTCTCACGGGCGTTTCCGTCCAACCGCTGGGGATAGAACCCAACACAGACCGACCTCTACAGACCGCCTCGACCGAGCGGAGCGCCGTGCCCGCCCTCACCGCCCTGTACGTGGACTTCCTCAACGTGTACTGCTACCGGGCGTGGCTGTGGCTGTCCCAACTGGAGGATTCCGACACGGTCCAGATCCGTCCCTACCTTGCCGACGGTGACGGGGAAGCGGAGCGCGGGCCCTGGGACCGCCGCACGCCGTCGCTGGGGCTGGAGTTGCTGGCGCTCGGCGAGCTGGCCCGCGCCGACGGGCCCGAGACCCACCGCGCCTTCGTCGCCGCCGCGTTCGCCGCGGCGCACCGGCGCCGCGGGGAGCTGCGCGGGGCGGAGGCCTGGCTGGCGCTGGCCACCGAGGTGGGGCTGAACCTCGGCGCCTTCGCCAAGGAGGGGGAGCGCTGGCGGGCCGAGGTGGGCCTGTGGCACGCGGAGGCGCAGGACGAGCTGGGGGTCCGCGGGGTGCCCAGCCTGGTGTTCGACGACACGCTGGCGATCCTGGTCGCACTCGGGGGTGTGGTCGAGGGGCGCGCCGCCGCGCGGCGGCTGCTCGACGCCGTCGCCGAGTTGGTGGTGGCCGACGTCCGCGAGGTCCGCTCCGCCCGCTGACCCGCGTACCCTGGCCTGCTGGGACCTGACGCACGACCGAGGAGCACTGCCGTGGCCACCGACCACCGCGCGACGCTGGCGCAGTACGCCGCGAAGCTCGCCGAGCTCAAGGAGTACCTTTGACGTCAACGGCAAGCGTCGGCGCCTGACGGAGTTGCAGCGCACCGCGGCGGGCCCCGAGCTGTGGGACGATCCGGCCGGCGCGCAGCGGGTGATGGCCGAGCTGGCGGCCGTCGCGGACGACCTGCGCGTGGCCGACGACTTCGCTCAAGCCCTCTCCGACCTCGAGGTCCTCAACGCCCTCGCGCGTGAGGAGGACGATGAGCACACCGCCGTCGAGGTTGCCGACGGGCTGACCGGCCTGGACCGGGCGCTGGTGGAGCTGGAGTCAAGGGTCCTGCTGTCCGGCGAGCACGACGCGCGCGACGCCGTGGTCACCGTGCACGCCGGCGCGGGCGGCACCGACAGCCAAGACTGGGCGCAGATGCTGGAGCGAATGGTCCTGCGCTGGGCGGAGCGCCACGGCTTCAAGACCGACCTGCACGATGAACAGGACGGTGACGAGGCCGGCATCCGCTCGGCCACCTTCACCGTGCACGGTCCGCGCGCCTACGGCCTGCTGACCGGCGAGCGCGGCGTGCACCGCCTCGTGCGCATCAGCCCGTACGACTCGCAATCGCGGCGGCACACCGCGTTCTCCTCGCTCGACGTCGTGCCGGTGATGGACGAGGGCGAGATCGACATCGTGATCCCCGACGACGACCTGCGCGTGGACGTGTTCCGCAGCTCCGGCCCCGGCGGCCAGGGCGTGAACACCACCGACTCCGCGGTGCGCCTCACCCATCTGCCCACCGGCATCGTGGTGTCGTGCCAGAACGAGCGCTCGCAGCTGCAGAACAAGGCGACCGCACTGGCCCTGCTGCGCTCGAAGCTGGCCGAGCTCGAGCGCCAGAAGCGCGAGGCCGAGCTCTCCGCCGTCCGCGGCGAGCAGCGCGAGGTGGCCTGGGGCAGCCAGATCCGCAGCTACGTGCTGCACCCTTACCAGATGGTCAAGGACCACCGCACGGGTGAGGAGACGGGCAACACCAGCGCCGTCCTCGACGGCGATCTCGACCCCTTCATCACCGCGTTCCTGCAGTGGCGGGCGCGCGGCGCGGCGGTCGCAGAGGGCGGCCCCGAGGTGTGACCCGGAGGCGTCGGGATCTGCAGCATCTGCAGCGGTCGGGGGCGGGGGCGGGGGTCACCGCACCAGGCTGGGAGGACCCGGCGGCCCAGGCCGCCGAAGCCCGCGGCGACCGCCGCCGAAACCCGAGCCTCAGCCGCCGACACACCCGCCCCCCCGCCCCGCCCGCTCCGCGCGGGCCCCGCAGCCCGCCTGCGGAAGGCTGACCGGCGGCTGGAGCGTCACAGCAGCCTGATCTATCTATGGAGCGTCACAGCAGCCTGATCTATCTACTGACCACGCGCGCGGGTGCGCGTGGAGAGGGCGACGTCGCCTCCGGCTTCGCGTCTGGGCGGTGGGGGGTCGCCAGCCGCTGCCGTGTAGCGGCCGGCGAGCTCGCCAGCAGGGTCCGGAGCTCTGGCGGGTCCAGCACCTCGAACGCGACGTCGAGGCTCGTGAGGTAACCGACGAGGTCACGTAGGGAGTCGCCGCCGGTCTCCAGGAGGCAGCTGTGCTCGTCGACCGGGCGCAGCAGGCCGCCCGCCGGCGTGACGCGCTCGGGCGATGACCTCGGCGGGTGCGTGGAGGCGGACGCGCGCCGGGTGCTTCCACGCCAGCGGGCCGGTCCCGCGTACGACGTGGCTCGCGGCGTCCTCGGGCGGCTCGCGCGGCGCGAACCGCGGCCCGGTGGGCAGGCGCGGCCGGATGCGATCGGCGCGGAACGTGCGGCCAGTCCTCCCGGTCGCAGTCCCACGCGAGCAGGTACCAGCGGCCACCGGTGTAGACGAGGCAGTGCGGCTCCACGCGGCGCGCGCTGTCCCGCCGTCGCGCCCGCGGTAGTCGAAGCGCAGCTGCTCGTGGTCGCGGCAGGCGCCGGACCAGTCCCGCCGGACCTGCAGCAGCGACAGGCGCCGGAACAGCCGGACCGAGGTTTCCAACATCTTTCTCAGTCTGCCAGGTGTTAAGGAACCGGAGGTTCCACAAGTGCCGATAGCGTGACCGCAGAAAGCGACGACGAGGAAGGACGCACTGTGAGGCTGCGGGGATTCAGCACGATCAGCTTCTGGGCCGACGACGTGGCGGCGGCTGTGGCGTGGTACACGGAGTTCCTGGGCGTGGAGGCCTACTTCATGCGGTCCGGGCCCGACGGACGCCCGGCCTACGCCGAGTTCCGCATCGGCGACCACCTGGACGAGCTGGGCATCATCGACCGCAGCTACGCGCCCCCCGGCGCGGCGAGCGAGCCCGGAGGCGCCGTCATGCACTGGCACGTCGACGACCTCAACGCCACCGTGGAGCGCCTGTTGTCGCTGGGCGCCAAGGAATACCAGCCGATCACGCCGCGCGAAGCGGGGTTCGTCACCGCCTCGGTGGTCGACCCGTTCGGCAACGTGCTGGGCGTCATGTACAACCCGCACTACGTCGAAGTCCTCGCGTCCACCAAGCCGGCATAGCCGTGGACGTGCTCGACTTTCCCGATGCCCCCGGTGGGAGTCCTGGCTGGCCGCGCAGCACGGCGTGGGCCGAGGCATGGCTGCGGATCGCCAAGCGGCACTCGGGGATCCCCACGATCACGATTGCGGAGGCGCTCGACGTGGCCCTGTGCTACGGCTGGATCGACGGTCAGCGCAAGGCCCACGACGACGTCTCGTTCCTCCAGCGGTACTCGCGCCGCCGGCCGAGGAGTTCATGGTCGCAAGTCAACGTGGCGAAGGTCGAGGCACTGATCGCGGCCGGGCGCATGCGGCCAGCCGGGCTCGCGGAGGTCGCGGCCGCCGAGGCGGACGGACGTTGGGTGGCGGCGTACGAGTCGCAGCGCACCGCCGCGGTCCCGCCCGACCTCGCGGCCGCGCTGGCCGGCAACGCCCGCGCGAACGCCGCCTTCGAGCGCCTCGGCCGATCCGATCGGTACGCCGTGATCCTGCTGCTGCTCAAGGCCCGCACCCCGGAGACGCGCGTGAGAGTCCTGGCTCGGGCAGTCGTGCAGTTGGCGGCTCAGAAGTAGGTCACGTCCCAGCCGGACCAGCACGAATACCCACCTACCCTTTCCCGTAGCCGCCGCCGCCTGTATGCGCGGCCTGGGACAGCTCGGCGAGGCCGTCAGACCAGGCCGAACGAATCCTGGAGCTCCGTGACGACGAGCGGGCGCGCAGTCGAGCGCTCGGGCAGTTGGCCCTCGCCAGATTCGCAATGGATCACGCTGCGCCTTGGCGACGGTGAGTTGCGTGACCTTGCGTGACCTACGACTCTGCACCCAGCACGAGGCGGAGCGTCTGGTCCGTCCGCGGCTCTGGCGTCGCCTCACACATGCGCTGAGGAACCTCGGCGCCTCCGAGCCCTTCTGCTTGGAGGACGGCGAAACCGTGGTCTCAGCGCTGGACGTTGCCGGCGCCTGCGGCCAGGGACCCGGTCGCCTGTCCAGGGGGGTGCGTGTAGGCTCCTGCCAGTCCTCCTCCTCCTGACGGTCACTTGCGCACGCCCCTAGGGCGGGTACGGGCGGCCGGCGACCCGAGGTACCCGTGTGATCCGACTCGACCAC
>Ga0136616_10000623_pt1 | contig 17261 bp, 17 predicted proteins | sample AntDrymUQ2992106_2_FD_106648 | JGI IMG/M metagenome (GOLD analysis project Ga0136616, IMG submission 106648) | Polar desert sand microbial communities from Dry Valleys, Antarctica - metaG UQ299 (21.06) | ecosystem: Environmental > Terrestrial > Soil > Desert | place: Antarctica: Dry Valley...
CCGCTGTCTCTCAGAGCCGTCCCCAACCCGCCTCCGTCGCGTTAGCGACCCACGCTCCTAGGGGGCGGTGAGCGACTTGACGGTGGCCTTCACCGTTGGCCTCGCGTGCGCGGTCGTGTCCGCCTTCGGGACCAATCTCAGCTTCCTCTACAAGCACCGCGGCGCCGTGGCCGCCCCGGACGTCGACATCCGCAGGCCGCTGCGCAGCGCCATCGACCTGTTCCGCTCGAAGTGGTGGACGATCGGCTGGGCGGTCGCGGTGGTGGCGTTCGGGGCCCACGTCGCCGCGCTTGTCCTCCTCCCGCTGTCGCTCGCTCAGGCCGTCCTCGCCGGCGGTTTTGTGCTCCTCGCCGTGCTCGCTGAACGCTTCTTCGGGTTCGACCTCGGTCGACGCCAGTGGTTCGGAGTGGTTCTCGTCGCGGTCTCGCTTGCTCTCCTCGCGGTGACCGGGACGGGCGGCGGCAGCCACTCCGAGTACTCGATCGTGGGGATGATCCTCTTCGAGGGCGGCGCACTCGCGCTCGGCTTGCTGTTCGTCTTCTCGCACCGGGTGCCCCGGCTTCGGGCGCAGCGCGGCGTGCTGCTGGGGGCGGCTGCGGGCATAGGCTTCGGCATCTCGGACGTGGCGGTCAAGGCGTTGAGCGGAGACCTCGACAGCGGCCTGCCGGGTCTCCTGAGCGCCTGGTCGGTCTTGATCCTGCTCGCCGGCGTCGGCGCCTTCTTCGCATCCGCGAAAAGCCTGCAGATCGGTGAGGGGGTAGCGGTCATAGCCGTAACCTCCGTCGCGGCGAACCTGTCGGCAATCCTGGCCGGAGTGCTCGTCTTCGGGGATCCGCTCGGAAAGGACGCTCTCGTTGTGACCGCGCGCGTGACCGCGTTCGTGCTCGTGCTGGTGGCGGCAGGGCTGATGCCGGCGCCCGTCCGGGCGGGCGAGGCCATGAAGGAGTCGTCGAGCGCAGACGAGCGGTCCGGGTCGCCGAGCCCCGCGTAGCCGGCGGCGGCCGGACGGGGCTGAGGCGACCCCGTTCGGGCCTATCCCGCGCTGACCGCCGAGCGCTCGTCGAGAAGCTCGGCCAGCTCACTCGCGTGACGCCGGCGGATGCCGCTGAACGTAGCCCTTCCCTCGGGAAGGTGGACCGCGATCCTCGTGCCGAGCCATCGCCGTCCCCTCATCTCGACTCGAGCGACGTCCTCAAGCCGAAGAGACAGCGTTCGGCGGGGTGCCACAAAGATCAGTCGACGGTCGGTGATGACGAGGACTCCGTCGTGGCCGGCGTTGATCCCCGCGGCCATGTCGAGGATCTCTTCACTCTCACCCAGCAGGTCGCCCAGGTTCCCGAGCAGTGTTCGGGTCTCAGCGATCGCCCGGCTTCTATGACCAGCCGCGTCGATCCCGCCCGCTTGAGGCTCGGGCCCTCGCTCCGAGGAGGGCGACGAACTTCGCGCGAGCCTTCGCGCCTTCCGCAGCGCGCGGTCCTGTTCGCGATCCGCACGCCTTAGCGCACTCTCCGCCTGTGCGAGTTGGCTGGTCTCGCTGCGCCGGCGCTCGCGCAGCGGGCGAGCCGCGGTCTCGACCGCGTCGCGCTTGCCCTCGGACGGTGACATCGAGAGGACCGGTTCCGTATCAGCGGCGGAGGTTCTGGGGCATCCTGACGCTGCCCCGGGGAGGCGCCGCGGGCGAGCTGCGCGGAGGTTCCGTTGCAGGGCGGTCTGCGCGCCGAGCCCGTGCGCAGGGGTCGATCATGCGGCTCATGGTCTCAGGTCCGCCCGGGCGTGGTGTCACCTTCCGCTCACCGTGAGGTCTCGGATGGTCGAGACCCGAGCCGCATCGGTTGTGGCGCCGCCGATTGGCGCGCGCACGCAGCGGCACGCTCCAGGAGCAGCGTGCGCTCGGGTGCGTTGAGCGTGAGCGCTGCCGCGCGCTCGAGCTCCGCCCGTGCCTCGTCGAAGCGGCCGAGCCTGGCGAGGAGATCGCCGCGGACGCTCGGCAGGAGGTGGTAGTTCGCGAGCGACCGCTCGGAGGCCAGCCCATCGACGATCTCGAGGCCCGCTGCCGGGCCGAAGGCCATCGCGAGCGCGACCGCACGATTCAGCTCCACGACCGGGGACGGCGTGAGCTGGGCGAGCGCATCGTAGATTGCCGCGATACGCGCCCAGTCCGTCTCTTCCGGGGTACGCGCTCGCGCGTGGCACGCGACGATGGCGCCCTGGAGCGCGTACGGTCCGAGCGCTCCGCCGAGCGCCTCGGCACGCTCGAGCGCCGCGAGACCGCGATGCACGAGCACGTGGTCCCAGCGCGCGCGGTCCTGATCGAGCAGCAGGACGGGCTCTCCCGACGGGCCGATCCGCGCCCTCGTGCGCGAAGCCTGGATCTCCATCAGCGCGACGAGGCCGTGGACCTCCGGCTCCTTCGGAGCGAGCTCGGCGAGGATGCGGCCGAGGCGCAGCGCCTCCTCGCAGAGCACAGGTCGCATCCAGTGGTCACCAGCGGTCGCCGAGTAGCCCTCGTTGAAGACGAGGTAGACGACCTCGAGCACCGACGACAGACGGTCGGCGAGCTCGCCCCCGCTGGGCACCTCGAAGGGGACCCGCGCCTCGGCGAGGGTCCGCTTGGCCGGGACGATTCGCTGGGCGACGGTCGCCTCCTTGACGAGGAACGCGCGTGCGATCTCCTCCGTCGTGAGACCTCCGAGCAGACGGAGGGTTAGGGCGACCCGGGGAGAGCACGGGATGACAGGTCGTGAACACGAGGCGCAGGAGGTCGTCGCCGATGTCGTCGTCGATCGCGGCGTCGATATCGGGCTCGCTCATCTCCTCACGTACCTCGAGCTCGCGACCCAGCTCCTCTTGCTTGCGCTCGAGCCGCGCCGTTCGGCGCAGTCGGTCGATCGCGCGGTGCTTTGCGGTGGCCATGAGCCAGGCGCCCGGGTTGTCCGGGACGCCCGACTCCGGCCACTGCTCGAGTGCGGCGACGAGGGCCTCCTGCGCGAGGTCCTCGGCCAGGCCGACGTCGCGGACGATCCGCGCGAGACCGGCGATGAGCCGGGCCGACTCGATCCGCCAGACCGCGTCGATCGCGCTATGGGTATCGGAGGCCGTCACGGCCAGCGCCCTTGCCAGTGGAGACGCGCCGCGAACTACTCGTTCGCGGCCGCCTGCTCGCGGATGCGCTCCTCCTGGTCCCTGAGCTCGGGCGTGAGCTCATCGCCGAAGTCCGCGGCCTCGAACACCTGGCGGATCTCGATCTCGGCCTCGCCGTCGAGCGGATTGGGGCAGCGCTTGACCCACTCGATCGCCTCTTCCCTGGACTTCACCTGAATCAGCCAGTAGCCGGCGATCAGCTCCTTGGCCTCGGTGAAGGGCCCGTCGACCACGGTCCGGTCCGCGCCCGAGAACCTGACGCGCGCGCCCTTCGAGCTCGGCTGGAGCCCCTCCCCCGCGAGGAGAACGCCGGCCTTGACCATCTCCTCGTTGTACTGGCCCATCTCGGCGAGGAGCTCCTCGCTCGGCATGACGCCCGCCTCCGTGTCCTCGTCGGCCTTGAGCAGAATCATGAATCGCATCGTGGCGCCTCCTTGGCGTTTAGGGGTCTGAGCCGGGCTTCCCGGACGGTCGTGGCGGGGCCCACATCGGCTCGCTCTTACTTACGCGTCGAACGAGGCGCGCCGGAATCGACACGTCGCCTGATTTTTTTCTGGCTGGGCTGTCGAGGTCCTTAGTAGCTGCTCTAGCCACTCTCCCGGAACGGTTGGTGACCGTGGCGGTCGAGGTGCACCACCTCCCCTACGGGGCGGCGTGTCGTCGGCCCGTAGCGCCCGCGCGGCCACCCCATCGGGATCACGGCGCACGGAGTGACCTTCCGCGGAAGCCCGAGCGCGCGGCGAGCGAGCAAGGTGCTCCAAAGAGGCAGGGTGATCAGCCCCGCCCCCAGTCCCGCGGCTCTGGCTGCGAGCAACAGGTTCTGCACCGACGGATAGATTGAGCCGTAGTAGCTGCTCGCCGCGATGGGCGGAAACGGGGGCCGCACACCACGCAGGCAGGCGACGACCACGACCGGAATCTCGGCGAAGTGCTCGGCCTGCCACTCGACGGCGTCGAGGGTGCGCTGCATCGCCGGGCGCCTGCGCGTAGCGATCCGCCCGATCCCTCCATAGATACGGAAGGCCTGCCGGTTGAGGCGCCCGAGTCGTTCTTTGACCTCCCGGTCCTTGACGACGACGAACTCCCAACCCTGTGCGTTGCCGCCGGTCGGTGCCTTCTGCGCGAGCTCGATCAGACGAAGGACTAGCGCGTCGTCGACGGGGTCGGGCTTCAGGCGGCGGATCGAGCGCTGGGTTCGCATCGCCTCCTCGAGCGGCATCTCGAGCGGTGGTAGCTGGTGACCGTGCCCCTCAGAGGTTCCCACTCACGGGATCTAACCACCTCGAGGTCACCCGTCTCAGGGACCCCGGGGAAAGGGCGCGCGCCCACTCGCCTGCTTCGCCGGCTATCGCCAGCCCCGTTCAGGCAGCGGCTGCACGAACGGCACGTGCCACGACGACTACTCAGCCGCTCGGTGCCCCGAGGTGAACCGTGTACCCGTCGGGATCCGCCACCGAGGCGACACGCTCCCCCCAGGGCGGTCGGCGGGCTCGGCCACAACGCGGACGCCGGCTTCGCGAAGATCAGACACAGCGGCGTCTACATCATCGGCGTACAGCCAGAGCGAGGCTGTCGCGGTCTCGACCGGCCCTTCCGTCGCACCGAGACCGAGCTTCCCGCCGTCGAGCGCTAGCGAGACGAAGCCCGGCTCGTCGTCACTCGGGAAGGAGTAGATGACCTCGAAGCCGAGCAGGTCGCGGTAGAAGCGCAGCGACCGCTGGAGGTCGGCGACCTGGAGGATCGGGAACGGCTCGCGGAAGCGGCTCGCCACCCGGCTGAGTGTCGCACGTCGATCAGAGCGAGTCACTCCTGCGAGCGCACTGCCCGAGCGCTCGCCGTACCTTGCGAAGATGACCGCCGCGGTTTGGCCGCTCCGCCGGGCGGCAGTGCGGAGTCGCGGCTCGCTCAGCCGAGCGGCACCCCGAGCCGCTCATATGCCGCGGCCTCGAGCGTCCCGATCCCCCGGCGCCCGGCCGCGTCGCGAAGGTTCCCCGAGACGAGCGGTCCGAGGTCCCGAGGCGGCGCCGACCGGGCCATTCGCGCCCGACCCGCCACGCCTCCCGGCTCGAACGGCCCCCATACGGCGATCGTCGTCCCCGGCTCGTACACGTTCAGGAAGAAGGTGCGTCCGTCCGGCGCAAAGCACGGGCCCGCGAGCTCGGACTCGCCCCCGCGGTAGCTCGCGAACGCGTACGTCCTTCCCTCCGGGGTGATCCCGACCACACGGTTGCGTCCGTCGCTCCAGTCCTCGGCGAACCACACGTCCCCCCATGGAGCGACGACCACGTTGTCGGGCGCCCTCATCTGGCCCGGCTCCCGGCTCTCGAGGAAGAGCTCGAGCGTGTTCGGCCCGGGCCGGTAGCGGAACATCTGACCCTGCCCGCGCCCGCCGCCGGCCGTGTCCGAGAACCACAGCGCGCCGCCCGCGAAGTACGCGCCCTCGAGGCGCTTGAACCGGACAGCGCCTCGCTCGCGGGCGCTGTCGTGGGCGTCCTCGGGATCGACGGGCTTCCACGCCACCCCGACCTGTCGCCGCGGAGTGAGCCCGTCGGCGCGGGCGGGACCGCGCTCCTCGAGAGCCAGCGCCTGCAGGCGCCCACCTCGCCCGAGCGCGCCGGGCCGGCGACTGAGGTCGGCGGGCAGGTACCGGTACAGGAAGCTCTCGAACCGCACGCCCAGCTCTCCGCCGCGGACCATCCCGCCGCGCGCCTCGTCCTCGGTCAGGTAGACGATCCCGGTCCGCGGGTCGATCGCGACCGCCTCGTGCGAGAAGGAGCCCATCGCGCGGATCGGTTCGCGGCTGAGAGCTCCCTCGTCCTCGCCGGGGACGACCTCGAACACGTAGCCGTGGTCGTCCCTGCGGTCCTCCTCGCAGGTCAGCCAGGTTCCCCACGGCGTCCGGCCGCCGGCGCAGTTGACGCGCGTGCCCGAGGACGTCACCGACTCGTCGAGCTTGCGCCGGTCGGGGCCGACGACGATCGCCGTGGTCCCGCCGGGCTCCGCGCGGTCGTAGGGTCGGCGCCCCTCGACGGTCGAGCCCTCGCCTCCCGAGCCCTCGAGCTCGTGGTTGCGCACGAGGATCGTCGCGCCCCCGCCGCCCGCAAACGCACCCATGCCGTCGTGCTTGCCGGGCACCCGGCCGCCGCCGGGCAGGCGGTCGCCCGCCTCCGAGAGGATCCGGTATCTGAAGCCGCGCGGAAGGTCGAGCAGCCCCTGCCGATCGGGGACGAGTGGTCCGTAGCCGGTCGGACGGCGGCGGGGCTCTTGGCGACCGGCGCAGCCGGCGAGCAGCGAGGGGCCGAAAGCGCCCGCACCCGCGAGGACCGCGCCCCGGGCCAGAGCTTGGCGGCGCGAGTAGCGCGCCGGACCGCTCCGCGCCGGCCGCTCGGCGCTCAGCTCCGCCTCCGCCGTCGCACCAGTTCGCGCGCGCGACTGCGCGCGCGCCCCACGATCCGTCCGCACTCGTCGTCGGGGGGCAGCCGCGACCACTCCGAGGCGAACTCGGCCCCGAAGACGATCACGATCGAAGCGCCGAAGAAGAACAGGAGCAGGGCCATGAGCGCGCCGAGCGAGCCGTACAGGGCGCCGAAGTCGGCGAGGTGCTCGAAGTAGAGCTCGAGCCCGCCCTTGACGACGACGAGCAGCGCCGCGGCCACGAGGGCGCCGGGCCAGATCTCGCGGACCTTCGGCCGCTCGACGGGCAGGACGCGGTAGAGGAAGAGGATGATGAGCACCGTCAAGGCGAAGGGAATCACGTCGCCGAGGGCGTCGAGCAGGGCGGCGGTGAGCGTGAACCCCGTTTCGTCTCGGTCGGCGAGCGCCGCCGCGCGCCGCGGGACGGTGACCGACAGCGAGACCGCGAGCACACCCGTCCCGCCGACCACGAGCGCGAGGTCGAACAGCTTGCGGCGCACGAGCGGGGGGCTCACGTCGATGTCCCACGCCGTGTTGATGGCCTTGCGCAGCGCGCTCATGATGCCGGTGGCGGCGGCGATCAACAGCAGGACCGACACGAACCCGAGGTGCCCGGCGCCGGCGAGCGACTCGGCGATCGTGCGCTCGAGCACGGCGCGGTCGGAATCGTTGGCGAGCGGGATGTACTCGAACGCCGTGTCGATCACGCGGCCGCGCACGTCGCCGCTGTCGAGCACAAGTCCGAACGACCCCACGAGCAGCAGGGCGAGCGGGATCGAGGACAGGGCGGCGAAGAAGGCGATCTCGGCCGCCGGACGATGCGCCCGGTCGTCGAGGAACTCGAGGACCGAGCGCCAGCTGGTCAGCAGCACCCGGTCGACCAGCCGGCCGGCGCGGCCCCGAGGGGAGGGCCCGGCCGCGGACGGCGGCGGATCGCTCGCAGGGGCCGCCGGGGTCACCCGAAAGCCCATGCCGCTGCTTCAGGCGCGCCGACGGCGAGCGCGACGGCGGCCACCACCGCGTCGGCCGCGATAAGTCCGCTCTGTCTCGTCCACCGCACGCCAGCCACCGTCGGCGACTGATAGCAGAGCGGGTGGGGTAGGGCCAGCGGGCGGAGGAGTGCACCGACCCACGTCTTGGGCGTGGACCACTCAAGCGCCCCGGCCGCCGCGCGGATAAGCGCCGCAACCGGCCCGCGCCGGCCTCCCGAATGCTCCTCTCGATCGACATCACGCCTGTCCGAGGTCCTGTCCGCCCTGTCGGCGGCGCTCGAGGAGTGGCTGCCGACAGGCTCGCCGGCCGTCGCGGCTGAGCCGGGCGCGCTGTTAGCCGCGCCGGCTGAGCGTCTCGCTCCGGGGTCGACGCATCCATGAGCCGGACCCGCCACAATTTCCCCATGGATCGCCGGGAGCAACCCCCGGTAGCCGTCGTCCTCGCCGCCTTGGTGCTGGCCGCGGTCGCGGCTTACGTCGTCGGGATCGCGCTGTCGGAAAGTCGCCTCGGACGCGTCGACGGACTCATCGCCGGCGGCGCGACCGTGGTGGCCGGGTTCGCGCTGCTGTGGACGTGGGCCTCGGCGGCGACCAGAGCGCGCGAGACCGACACTGTCCGCGAGGGCCTCGCGCGGCTCGAGCGCGTCCGCGAGGCCGAGCGGGCGTACTCCCGGGAGCTTCGAGAACGGGTCTCCGAGATGCACCGCGAGCGCGGGCCGCTGGCCGATCCGCGCAGCGTCTCCCAGCTCGTGCTGCGCACCGCGACCAGGATGCTCGAGGCCGAGAAGGGGCTGCTGCTCTCGCGTCGCGACGCCGACGGCGACGGCGACCTGGACCTGATCGCCGCCGAGGGCTTCGAGCGCGATCCCAGCGACAGCCGTCTGGTGCAGCGCTTCGCCTCCGAGGTGATCGAGCGGGACACGACGGTGCGCGAGGACAGTCCGCGGGCCGGCGAGGAGGGCGGGAAGGCCGACGAGGAGATCCACAGCCTTGTAGCCATCCCGATCTACGTCCGTGACGAGTTCGACGGCGTCGTCGTGTGCGCCAACCGCAAGGGGGGCTTCGAGGACCAGGACGACCAGGTCCTGCTCGCCCTGGGGGACCACGCCGGGGCGGTGCTCGACGGCACGGCCGGCGCGGTCGCCGGCTGCCGGCGGAGCGCTCGCCAGGCGCGCGCCGTCACGTCGTCGCCGCGATCGCCCGGGCGCCAGGCCGCGGCATTGGAGCGCAGGGCGGCGTGCGGGCGGACCTCTTCCTCGACCTCAGCGGCCAGTCGCCGCGCGTGGTCTACTCCGGCTCCGGGGACGATCAAGGCCAACCGCCGACCGCCGTGACGAGCGGCGGTGCCTCCGGAGCGGTCGGCGGCCCCCGACACCGCCCGTGCCGCGCGGCGCAGCGCCGCATCCCCCGCGGCGTAGCCGTCGCGCCGGTTGACCTCCCCGAGTCCGGTGAGCTCGAACATGACCACCGCGAACGGCGCCGCCTGCACCTCCGCCCGCTCGGCCTCGGCCCGGGCGACCGTGTGGAAGTGGCTGTGGGAGTAGAGCATCGTCAGGCTGTCGGTCATCCCGAGCTCGGAGAGGCCGAGCAGCGGCTGGCCGTCGCGGCGCCCGTCGATCTCCGGGTCCTCGAGGGCGGCGGCGAGCGCGCCCCGCTCGTGCTCGGGCGGGTTGGTGCGGACGGCCTCCACGAAGGCCTGCACGACCCCGGGGTCGAACTGCGTCCCAGCGCAGCGCTCGAGCTCGGCGCAGGCGTCGTCGGCGGTCATGCGCTGGCGGTAGGGGCGCTCGGCGATCATGGCGCTGAACGAGTCGGCGACGCAGATGATGCGGGCCTCGAGGGGGATCTGCTCGCCCTTGAGGCGCACGGGGTAGCCGGCCCCGTCGTAGCGCTCGTGGTGGTGGAGGATCGCCCGGGTCATCGGCGCCAGCGCGGGCACCTGCTCGACGAGACGGCTGCCGATGCGCGGGTGCAGGTTGACGATCGCCCGTTCCTCCTCGGTCAGCGGGCCCGGCTTCATCAGAATCTGCTCGGAGATCCCGAGCTTTCCCACGTCGTGGAGCAGCGAGGCGAAGATCAGCGCCTCGCGATGGTCGGGCTCGAAGTCGAAGCGCTCGGCCACCGCGCGTACGTAGTGGGCGACCTCCTCGGAGTGCCCGCGCAGGAACGGGTCCTTGGCCTCGAGCGCCTCGGCGAGCATGGCCACCGTGGACAGGTAGGCGCGGCGCAACTCGCCGCGCAGCTGGGCCGGCTCGGAGCCCGCGCGCGCTGGACGCTGAGTTAGACCTCCGGTGGGGAGGACCTGGCTCGCCGAGTTGCGCCGCGTCGCCGGACGGGCGCCCGGCCCCCTCGGGCCGCTGCTCGACCTGAGCGTCGGGACCGCGTCCGACTGGCTCGGACTGCTACGCGGCTCCACGCCCGGCACCGACCTCGACGAGTGGAGCCCCGACTACATCCGCCGCACGCTACCGAGCCTGCGCCGGTTCTTCGGGCTCTACTTTCGCTACGAGGTCCGGGGGCTCGACAACGTGCCCACCACGGGGCCTGCCCTGCTGGTCGGAAACCACTCGGGCGGCACGATGATCGCCGACACCTTCGTGTTCGCGGTCGCCTTCTTCAGCCACTTCGGAGCGGGCCGTCGTTTTTCACCAGCTCGCTCACGACGTCGTGGTCACCCTGCCCGCGGTCGGGACGGCGATTCGCCGCTACGGGACGCTGTCGGCCTCGCACGACAACGCACGCCGTGCGTTTGCGGAAGGGGCGCCCGTACTCGTCTACCCGGGCGGCGAGTACGAGAGCTTCCGGCCCTCCTGGCACTCCGACCGGGTCGAGCTCGGCGACCGCAAGGGGTTCGTCGAGCTGGCCCTCGATGAGGGGGTGCCGCTCGTGCCGGTGGTCGCCATCGGCGGTCAGGAGACCGGGCTGTTCCTGACTCGCGGCCAGACCCTCGCGCGCCTGCTTCAGCTCGACCGCCTGCTGCGGATCAAGGTGCTGCCGATCGTCCTCGGGCCGCCGTGGGGGATCAGCGTCCTCGACCTGCCGGGGCGCCTGCCGCTGCCCGCGAAGATCACCATCCAGGTCCTTCCCGCGATCGACCTGCGCGAGCGCTTCGGCCCCGATCCCGACCACGACGCCGTCTACGAGGAGATCACGGCGGAGATGCAGGAGGTCCTCGACGAGCTGGCGGGGGAGCGGACGCTGCCGTTCCTCGGCTGACCGAGCGGGCGGTCGACGCCGGTTCGGCTACCAGCCGGCGGGTTCCGGTCGCTCGATCCCGCGCAGCGCGGGCCGGGTCTCGAGCAGCAGCCGGCGTACGGCGAGCGACGCGAGCGCCATGCACGCCACGGCGAGCGCCGACCCCAGCGACAGCGTCGGAAGCCCGGCCAGGCCGAGCCCTATGTTGCAGCCGCGGGCCATCGTCGCGCCGACGCCCATGAGGACGCCTCCCGCAAGCGCACGCATGAGGCGGGCGCCGTCCGGACGCCGGACCGGCCCGCGGGCGACGACCGCCGCCCCGGCGAGCACGCCGACCGCCAGGAAGACGGACCAGCCGAGCAGCGAGGGCTCTCCGGCGGCAACGACGACGCGCACGTTCGCCGCGGTGCCCGTGAAGCCGAGCCCGTAGCCTGCCCCAGTCAGATCGGCGGCCACCCAGGCGATCGCGCTGACCACGCCGAGGGCGAGGCCGAGCACGAGGCCGTCGCGGCGCCGGACCAGCAGGACGAGCAGGCCGAGCACGCCGAGGGCGGCGGCGAGTGGCGCGTAGGGGAGGCCGAGCGCAGCGTCAAGCGTGTCCGCAGGGCCGCCACCCCGCGACGCGCGGTCGAGGGCGACGAGCGCCGGCGCGGCCGGCCCGCGGATCAAGAGCTCCCCGGCCGCGAAGCCGGCGATCGCCACGGCGGTCGCGATCGACCCTGCGCCCGTCTTCCACAGGATCCCGGCGATGCAACCGCCGGCGAGTGCCATGCCGGCGCCGAAGACGAGCCCGCCGGCGATCTGCGCGGCCGCAAAGACGCCGACCGGCGCGAGCGATACGCCGACCAGTGAGAGGGGCGCCAGCAGGATCAGCTGCGCGGCGACGGCGATCGCGAAGACGCGCAGGACGGTCTCGTGCTCGAACGCCGCGCGTCGCAGCGCCGCGTTGAAGCAGACCTTTCCGCGGGTGGCGAGCGCCCCGAACGCCGCCCCGATCAGCAGGCCAGCCGCGACGGTCCCCGCCATGAAGGGCAGGCTACCGCCGGACCGACCGGTTCCCCTACGAAGGCTTGAGCGCGGGCAGCGTCTCCGCGCCGCTTGCCGGAGCGGCCGACCACTGGGGGTCTCGCCAGAGAACCCGCCTGATTGCACCGACGCACTCCGGGTCGAATTGGGTGCCCGCGTGGCGCTCGAGCTCCTCGAGCGCATCGGCCTCGGGCCGGCCTCGGCGGTAGGGGCGGTCGGAGGTGATGGCCTCGAATGCGTCGGCGACGAAGATTATTCGCGATTCGACCGGGATCTCGTCCCCGGCGACCCCGTCGGGATATCCGCGGCCGCCGATGCGCTCGTGGTGATGGAGGACCCACTGGGCCTCGTCGAAGAGCTCGGCGGCGTATAAGATCGAGTGGCCGAGCGCGGCGTGGGCCTTCATGACCTCGTACTCCTCGTCGGTGAGCCTGGCCGGCTTCTGCAGGATGGCGTCGGCGATTCCGATCTTGCCGACGTCGTGCAGGAGCCCGGCGAGGCGCAGCTTTAGCACGCTGCGGGGGTCGAACCCGAGCTCCTGGGCGATCGCCGCGGACAGCTCGGCGACGGTCTCGCAATGGCTGCGGGTGTAGGAGTCCTTGGCGTCGACCGCCCGGGCCAGGGCGGCGGTCAGGCCGCGGCGGTGCGCCATGGCGTTCAGGTCGGGGTCCGCACTCGTCGCCGGGTGGAGTCGCGGCACGCCTGAGGTGCGCTCGGCCTCGGCGCGCCGCGCCACCTTGGCCTCGTACAGCGCTCGGTCGGCGTTGAAGAGCAGGAGGCTTTGACTCGGGCCGGCCTTGGGCCACTCGGCGACGCCTGAGGAGACACCGGCCCCGACGCCGAAGGAGACGATCTCGCGCTCGAGGCGGATGGTGAGCGCCTCGGCCTCGGCCGTCGTCCGGCGGGGAAGGATGAGGGCGAACTCGTCACCGCCGATCCGGGCCGCGGTGTCGTCCGGGCCGCAGGCTGCGCGGATCTCGTCGGCCACCATGCGCAGGACCCGGTCGCCCTCGGGGTGGCCGTACTCGTCGTTGACTCCCTTGAAGCCATCGAGGTCGAGCATCGCGACGCTCAGGGTCTCGCCCCGGCGCTGCGCGCCCTCGAGCTCACGCGCGAGCCTGTCCTGGAACTCACCGTGGTTGAGCAGCCCGGTCAGCGAATCGTGGCGGGCGAGGCCCTCGAGTCGCTCCACGAGCCGGGCGTTGGCCAGCGCGATCGCCGCCTCGGTCGCGTAGACCTCGAGCAGCGCGGCCTCCTTGGGGAGGAAGGCGTCGGTGCCGCGGGTGAGGGCGACGAGCGTCCCGAGCCGGCTGCCCCTGAAGACGAGCGGGGCGGCCGAGAGGGCTCCGAGCGGCGTCTCGGCGTGCGCCGCAAGATCGGCGAGCTCGGGCACGGACGCGAGGTCGGGAAGCGTGCGCGGTTGCTTGAGGCGCTCGAAGCTCCCGGACGCCCAGCGCTCGAGTCCCCGCAGCGCCTCGGCCGGTACGCCGGCGGAGCCGTGCGCTCGCACTTCCTCGCCGCCCGAGATCAGGACCGCGACCTCGCGCCCGAGCAGAGCGGTCTGGGCGTTGTCCATGATCTTGCGCAGGACGTCCTCGGTGCGCAGCTCCGAGACCAGGTCGCGCAGCGATGAGAACAGGCGCTCAGAGGCCTCCTGATGGTCGCGGACCTCGACCTCGAGCGACCGGCGACTCTGGCGCCTTCGCTTGAGTCCCCGATGGGCGGCGACGCCCGCTCCGGCGAGCGGAACGGCCAGGGCTCGGCGCCCGCGCCGCGAGCTCGCGCCGGCGACGGCCACGGCCGCGGCCCCGAGGCCCAGGGCCGCCCGGCTGCGAGCCGAGACACGCCGCTCCCAGGTGACCTCGTAGACGCACCAGGAGGCGCCGCGAAGTGCGCAGGTGGGATGGCGGACCTGGGCCGGGAGCCCGCCGAACATGGTGGGGGCGCAGGAAAGCATTCCGGCGGTGTACTGGCAGTCGACCGGGTGATAGCCGACTCCGGCCACGTCCGAGTAGCGAAAGCGCGCGGAGTCGTCGCCGAGGTCGAGGAGCTCCATACGGTGGGCGCGGGTGAACCGGCCGTTGACTCCCGGCAGCGCACCGTAGACGAGCCGCGGGGTGCCAAAGGCGCGCAGTGCGATCTTGACGCCGGTGAGGGCTTGAAGCTCGATCGCGGACTGGCCGATCCGCCAGGCCGGATCCGGCTGTCCGAGGATCGCTCCGGCGGCCTCGAAAAGGGCGATCTTGGTCTCGAAGTCGAACCAGAACGTCGGATCGCGCAGCCGGCCCTCCTGGACGGTAAGGCCGCAGCGATCCAGCAGCGCCTCGACGCCGGGCCGGCCGCCCTCGCGCTCGACGTAGCTGAGGATCAGCCGCGAGGTGAGCCCACTCGTGTGGGGATCGGGCCTGAGCAGCGGATTCGCCCAGGCCGGCGGCTTCTCGGTCATGGTCTCTAAGTCGGCAGCCGGCGCTCTTCCTTGAGCGCGCGACGGACCGTTCGACGACGTATGATTGGAGTCATGCCGGATTACCGCGTTCAGGGTACCCCGTCGGGTGCCGGGCTCAAGGGAGATGCCCCTCCCGCAGAGACCGTCCCAGTGTCTGATGATCGTCGCATAGAGTGGGGCCACGCGCTGACCGGGATCGGAGTGATCGTCCGACGCGGGTGCGCGCCACTTGCCCTCGTTACCTTCGCCGTTCTCCTCTTCGCCGCCGTGGTCCCAAGTCTAGCCGGGCTCGAGGCCGCGTGGACCCTCGCCCTTCCCGCCGTCGCATTCGTGGTCGGACGGACCTTCGCCGTCGGGCTCGGGGCGCTCGGATGGATGGTCTTCCCGCCCGACCATCGGACGCTCCTCGCGGAGCTCGCCGAGCGCGCGCGGGAGCAGGCTTGACCACCTGACAGGGGCCCGAAGCGTACGGTCGTCGAAGATTTCGCCGGCGGGTTTGTACGAGTGGCCTGAGTACGCGTCCGTGTAAGAGGGTACGGTTTCCCCCAACGTAAACCCAACATGGACCAAACATGGACCCAACGGGACCCAACAGGGGACTCAACGGGAGGGGGACGACGATGAGGGACGCAGGCGATCGCCGCCGAAGCCTGCGTTCGGCCGGCGCGCTTCTCGCCGCGCTCGCCGTGGGAGTCGCGCTGGCGGTGACCCTTGGGTTGCTCCTGGGGCTCGTGGCAGTGCTCGTCGTGCTGAGCGTGGCGGAGCTCGCACCGCGGGCGCGTCAGGCCGACTGGCGGGGGTTCTGGGCTTGGTGGCGCCTCCAGACCCGACCGCTCGGCAAGGGCATGGCGCTGGCCTCGGTCAGCGCCGCCTGGCCATCGGTGCACCGCCTGCTCAGACCCGACTACGTCTTCGCCGTCTATCCGGGGACCGAGGCGCACAAGCGGCACTGCTTTCCGCCCTGGATCGAGCGGACGCTGCGGCCGGTCTTCCCGGTCGCGGTCATCCGCTTTGGCCGCTACTGGGGCCTGATGGTGAGCGGGCTCGCCTCGGCGGAGACTCTCGAGAGCGCGCCCGAGCGGCTCGAGGCCTTCCTGAGCGAGGTCCACGGTCAGTTCGAGGGCGTCGAGGCGATTGCCCTCGCCGGCCGTCTGCCGAGCCTTGCCGTCAAGAGCGGCGTCCACCTGGACCCGCCGTTCACCCACGGAAACCGCGGCACGGTGTGCGCAATGCTGTGGGCGACCCGGCAGCTCGCCGAGCGGCTCGGCAAGCCGACCGAGGAGGTGACGCTCGCACTCATCGGTGGCGCCGGCTTCATCGGCTCGCGGCTGATCGAGAGCCTGAGGACCGAGTTCGACCGGGTTATTGCTGTCGATCCGCGTTACGCGGGGGCGTCGAGGGAGGCCGGCAACGTCTTCTACACCGCGCGCGCTGAGGACGTGGCGGATGCCGAGGCCGTCATGGTCCTGACCGCCCGCGGCTCGGACACGGCCTCGATCGCGCATCATCTTGCGCCGGGAACGGTCGTGGCCGACGACACGCATCCAGAGATGCCCGAGGCGATCCGGGATGCCATGGAGGAGCGCGGGGCGACCGTTTTCAAGGCCGCGGTCGCCGACGACCGAATCCGGTTCGTACCCCCTATCCCCGACTTTCGCTCGGATGACATCCCGGGCTGCCTGCTCGAGGCGCTCGTCGTCGTCCAGCGGGGGGAGGAGGTCCTCGACTCCCAGGCCGGGTTCAACCGCGCGGCCGACGAGCTCGGCTTCGGCGCCCGGCTCGCACCGCATCGGCGGCGCCGCGAGCGAACCGGAAAGTTAGATCGGTCGGCCGCCGGCGTGCTTCCCCGCCCCGCTCTGGCCGAAGGGAGGCCATCGTCGCTACCGGTTCGGGTCGCTGGCTGATGTCGTAACCGGCGCGCCCTCGTCTGGCTGGAGCAACGACGACCTGCACTCTCCACCGCGTAAGGGGCAGCGACTTCGAGGTCGTCGACACCCGCTCGCTACCGCGGCCCGTGATCAGCCGTCGCCGGGGCTGTCTGATACCTCGACCTCGAGCTCGTGGTGCAGGAAGCAGAAGTGGTCGCGGACCTTGACGGCCTCGGAAAACGGCTCGGAATAGCCAAAGGCGAGGTCCTCGATCGACCGGTCGCCGGCAGCGAGCGTCAGGTAGTGGGCCAGCCCCTTGTAGGGACAGACGGTCGTCGTGTCGCTGTTCGTCAGGAGGTCGGTGCGCACGTCGTCGGGCGGGATGTACCAGCGGACCGGAAGCCCCGTCTCGAACAGGAGCTTCGGGCGCGCGGTATCGGCGAGGAGCTCGCCTCCCGCGAGCACACGCACGTGGTCTGAGCCCTCGCGGACGTCGACGCGGTGGTAGGGGTCGCGCGGATGGCCGAAGATTGGCTCGTCCTCCTCGAGCCAGGTGTCCATGGCATCGAAGCGGAAGGCCATGTAGCCCCTGATCGGCGGCGCTCCCTCGAGTGGATCGGAATAGCTCCAGACCGCATTCTCGGCCTCTCGATCAGCGGCCCGGACCGTCCAGTAGGAGGCGTCGCCCTTGAACGGGCAGTGGGTCGAGTGGTCGGTCGGCTCGAGCAGGTCGATCCGGACGGCGTCCTGCGGAAAGTAGATCACCGGCATGTGGCCCGTCTCGTGCATCAGCTTTGCGGCGCGGGTGTCGGCGATCGTCTCTCCCCCGAGGCGCACGCGCACGCGGCGCGGGGAGTCCTCGAAGTAGAGGATGTGCTTCGGGGCGTCGACGCGGAAATTGAAGTCGCCGCCCGGATGCCCGCTGAAGGGGCCGCTGCCGAGGGTGAGGGTCATCGTCGTGCTCGCTCCTTGCCGGTGGTTCGCTGGCGGCTTGCGGGTTCCCGGTGCGGGCGTGCGGCTAACCGGTGGCGCGCCGGCGTTAGACTCACGACCGCCGGCGGGCGAAGTGTTGTGGTTGCACAGAAGCCTTCCAAGCTTCTAGGGCGGGTTCGATTCCCGTCGCCCGCTTCGGGGCGTGGCGCAGTCTGGTAGCGCACTCGGCTGGGGGCCGAGCGGTCG
>Ga0136616_10000624_pt1 | contig 17250 bp, 16 predicted proteins | sample AntDrymUQ2992106_2_FD_106648 | JGI IMG/M metagenome (GOLD analysis project Ga0136616, IMG submission 106648) | Polar desert sand microbial communities from Dry Valleys, Antarctica - metaG UQ299 (21.06) | ecosystem: Environmental > Terrestrial > Soil > Desert | place: Antarctica: Dry Valley...
TGCGGATGATCGCCGCGTTGCTGCACCATCACGGCGTGCGCGCGGGCGCCTACCTGTCGCCGCATCTCGTCTCGTTTGCCGAGCGCATCCGGATCGACGGCACGGACATTTCGGCGGACGCGTTCGCAGCGGCCGTCGGCCGAGCGCGCCGCGCCACGCTGCTCGTCGACCGCACGCTGGACGCCGACGACCACGTGACCCAGTTCGAGGCGCTGACGGCGGCCGCCTACGCGCAGCTCGCCGAGGCCGGCGTCGAGGTGGCGGTCGTCGAGGCCGGCCTGGGTGGGCGGTGGGACGCGACGAACGTCATCGGCGCCGGGATCGCCGTGCTGACGAACGTCGGCTTGGAGCACACGCGCTGGCTGGGGCCGACGGTCGCCGACATCGCGCGCGAGAAGCTCGCGGTCGTGAAACGCTCCGACCCATCCACGACCCTCGTGCTGGGCTCTGGCCTTCACCCCGACGCCGAGGCCGAGGCGCTCGTCGTCGCCGAACGCCAGGCAGCGACGATCGTGCGCGCGCCCGCCGCGCCGCCCGCCGGGACCGAGCTCGTGGCGCGCGGCGCGTTCCAGCGGCGCAACTTCGCGGTCGCCTGCGCGGCGGCGCAGGCGTACCTCGGGCGGCTCGACACGGCCGCCGTGGCGGCCGCGGCCGCGTCGACCGTCGTGCCGGGGCGCTTCGAGGTCCTGGCGGACGACGGGCACGACGGCGCCGGCGTCGAGATCGTGCTCGACGGTGCCCACAACGCGGGCGGGATCGAGGCGCTCGCCGCCTCGCTGCCCGAGTTCCTGACAGGGCGGCCGCTGGTCGCCGTCCTCTCCGTGCTCGACGACAAGGACGCCGCCGCGATGCTCAGCACGCTCCTGCCGCTGTGCGCCGGTGCCGTGTTCACCGCGAACCACAATCCGCGGGCGTTGTCGCCGGCCACGCTGGCCTCGCTCGCCGGGCAGATCGGTGCACCGGGTGGGTGGGACGGGATCACCCGCGTGGAGGCTGACCCGCACCGCGCGCTCGCGCTCGCCCGCCGGCTGGCGGCCGAGATCCGCGCGCACCCTCATGCCGGAGGCCGAGGCCCCGGAGGCGGGAGGCCCCGCCCCGGCGTCGTGCTCGCGACGGGCTCGATCTACCTCATCGCCGACCTCATGCGACCCGCCGGGGCCGGCCGGGGCTCGACGCTGTGAACCGCGAGGGTCCCTCCGCGCTGAAGCTCATCGGCGCCGTCGCGCTGCTCGTCGCGGTGACGATCCTGTTCTGGTTCGGAGTCGGCTACGGCCTCGGCCGGCTGTTTCTCTAGCGCCCCATACCACGCCATCCCCCGCGACGGATAAGCTGCCCCGATCGTGGTCGCCGTCTTTGGCATCAACAGCGATGGGCTGAACCTTGCGGTCAACATGCTCATCCTGTTTCTCGTCGTCATCTACCTGGCGCTCGTGTACTGGACGTACATGGACGCGATCAGGCGGATCGAGGACCCGATGCTCGTCATCTGCGCGACGGTCGCCTCGCTGTTTCCGTTCGTCGGCACCATCCTGTACGTGATCGTGCGCCCGCCGGAGTACCTCGAGGACATCCACGAGCGCGAGCTGGAGATGCAGGCCGCCGAGGCGCGACTGCACGAGACGAACTACATGCTGTGCCCGCACTGCGACTACGAAGTCAAGGAGGACTTCCTACGCTGTCCGAACTGCGTGCGCAAGCTGCGCGACCCGTGCCGCAACTGCGGCCGGCCGCTTGACCCGACCTGGAAGCTCTGCCCGTACTGCGAGGCAGAGCCAGGCGACGTCGGACGCCAGCCGCGGCTGCGCTCCGAAGCCTGAATCCCCAAGACCTTTTAGGAGACATCACCCATGGACAGGACCTTCATCCTGGTCAAGCCCGACGCGTTGGCGCGCGGGCTGACCGGCGAGATCATCACCCGCTTGGAGCGCAGGGGCCTGCAGCTCGCGGCCATGAAGCTGATGACGCTCGACGAGGCCACGGCCGCGCGCCACTATGCCGATCACGAGGGCAAGCCGTTCTTCGAGGGCCTCCTGCAGTTCATCACCTCCGGCCCGGTCGTCGCGATGATCGTCGAAGGGACCGGCGCCGTCGAGGCCGGCCGGCAGATCATCGGCGCGACGGACCCCCTGCAGGCCGCGCCCGGCTCGATCCGGGCGGAGTTCGCGACCGAGATGCGCCGCAACCTCGTGCACGGCTCGGACTCGGCTGAGTCGGCCGAGCGCGAGATCGCCATCTACTTCGGCGAGTAGTCCACCCGTAGGACGTTTGCCGGATGCGCGCCTGTCACCGCGCACCGTACATCCGTCCGCCGGCTCGATATACCGACACTTCCGTGCCTGCGCGACGTAGAGTGAATCATGCGCCCCTACTTCTCGTCACCCTGCTGCTCGTCGTCCTCGCGCCGCAGGCGGCGCACGCGGGGACCGTTTCGCTGCGTTCTGTCGCCACCGACCCGAAGTACGGCTACCAGGACGCGGTGCTGTCCTTTGGGGCGACGCCGGGTGAGCGCAACCGGATCGTCGTGGCCAAGGTCGACGCGAACCGGCCGCCCACGCTGGTGCTGCGCGACGAGGGCGCCCTGCTTCAGGCCGGGAGGGGCTGCACGGCGATCGACGCGAACACCGCCAGCTGCGTCGCCAACTACGTGTCCGTCGACGCGGGCGACGGCGACGACACGGTGACGCTGGCGCCTGGCGTGGGCGACGATCAGTACGGCCACTACAGCCCCTACGTCCGCGGCGGGGATGGCGCAGACGTCCTGACCGGCACGGGTGAGCTCCTCGGAGGCCCGGGCAACGACACGCTCACGTGCCCCGAGCCGTGCGCCGGAAGCCTGCTCGCCGGCGGCGCCGGCGATGACGTCCTGCGCGGCGGCAACGCCGCGGATCGGCTCAGCGGCGACGGCGACGGCCCGGCATTCATCGACGTGATCGACCTCGAGCTCACGGAGTCCGGCCCCGGGGGCGACGACCGGATCGACGGCGGCGGCGGCCGCGACCGGCTGAGCTTCGAAGGACGCGCCTCCGGGGTGAGGGCCGACCTCGCCGCCGGCATCGCCACCGGCGCGGGTGGCGAGCAGGACGGCCTGGCCGGCATCGAGGACGTCATCGGCGGCGACGGCGACGACATGCTGCTCGGCGACGCGGCGGCCAACCAGCTCGAGGGCGACGCCGGCGACGACCGCATCTCAGGGCGCGCCGGCGACGACTACCTGCTGGGCGACCTCGTGCCGGACGACAACGAGTACTCAGTCGACTACACCCCCGGCAGCGACGGGTCCGACACCCTGCAGGGCGATGCGGGCGACGACGTGCTCGACGCCGGCGGCGAGCGCGGGGATGCGCTGTCGGGTGGGCCGGGTGACGACACGCTGCAGAACGGGCTGTACGGGCCGACGCGCGCGAGGAGCGTGCGCTGCGGAAATGGCCGGGACACGATCCGCTTCGTGCCGCAGGGCCAGATGCTCTCCGGCTGCGAGTCGCTGCGCTCCACCTATGACCTCCGGATGGCGCTGCGCCCGCGGGTTCGCTCGGGCGGGCGGCTGCGCTTCGACTGGGGGTGCAAGCGCGGACCGGGCTGCGTCATGGGTGTCGGGGTTCGGGTCGGCTCGTCGAAGCTCGTGCGCCGGCGGCTGTCGCTCGGTCGCCGCAAGAGCGCTTCGTTTCTCATCCGCCCGGCACGGGCCGCGCGGCGCGGCGACGTCGCGGACGTGACGATCATCATCCGCGCCGACAGCATCAACCCGGCCTACTCGGCGCGCTGGCGCGTCGTCCTGTAAGCAGGCGTCACCGGTGAATCGCGTGGGCTCGCGCCCGCGCGCCGCTACGCTGCCGCTCGTGCCGATCGATCCTCTGATCCTCGCCAGCCGCTCGCCGCAGCGGCGCGCGATCCTCCAGCAGACGGCAATCGCGTTCGAGGTCCTCGCCGTCGACGTCACGGAGATCGCCGCCGGCGACCCGGTGCAGGTCGCACGCGCCAACGCGCTGGCCAAGGCCGAGGCGGCCGCCCGGCTGCGCCCGGGCCGGACGATCCTCGGCGTCGACACGGTGGTCGCGCTGGACGGCGAGATCTACGGCAAGCCGGCCTCCGCGGCGGCTGCCGCGGAGACGCTCAAACGGCTCTCCGGTCGCATCCACGAGGTCGTCAGCGGCATCGCGCTGCTCGATCCGGCAAACCCTCAGGTTGGGCATGAGGTAACGAGCGTGGCCTTTCGGGACCTCGACGACGAGGTCGTCACGCGTTATGTGCAGACCCGCGAATGGTCCGGTAGGGCGGGGGGTTACGCCATCCAGGGCAAAGGCGCGTTGCTCGTTCGCCGCATAATGGGCGACTACCTCAACGTGGTCGGTCTACCCGTCGGGAAATTGCTCGACCTCGACTTGAGCCTTATGCTCAGGGAGAACTAGAGGGATGGCTTGGCGCAGGCCCTTCCGCCGCTAGACTCAACGGCGGCGCCAGCACCGCGAGCACCCCACGCACGCGGTTCGCAGCACGGGTTCTCGCCACCTCTCCAATGGGTTTCTTCAGCTACCTCACCGGATTCGGCGGCCGCGACATGGCTGTCGATCTGGGTACCGCGAACACGCTGGTCTACGTGCGCGGGCGGGGCATCGTCCTGAGTGAGCCCTCGGTGGTCGCGATCGACTCGCGCAGCGGCGAGGTGCACGCCGTCGGCATCGAGGCCAAGCGGATGCTCGGCCGCACGCCGGGCACGATCTCCGCGATCCGGCCGCTGAAGGACGGCGTCATTGCCGACTTCGACGTGACCGAGGAGATGCTGCGTCACTTCATCCAGAAGGTTCACCAGAATCGCTGGGCCCACCCGCGTGTCGTCGTATGCGTGCCCTCCGGCGTGACAGGGGTGGAGAAGCGGGCCGTCGAGGAGGCCTGCCTGAGCGCCGGCGCGCGCCAGGCCTACCTCATCGAGGAGCCGATGGCGGCGGCGATCGGGGCCGGCCTGCCGGTCGGCGAGCCGACGGGCTCGATGGTCGTCGACATCGGCGGCGGCACGAGCGAGGTCGCGGTCATCTCGCTGGGCGGCATCGTCGTCTCGCAGTCGATCCGCATCGGCGGCGACGAGCTCGACGAGGCGATCATCAACTACGCCAAGCGCGAGTACAAGCTGCTCATCGGCCAGCAGACCGCCGAGGAGGTCAAGCTCGAGATCGGGTCCGCCCACCCGATGGTGGAAGAGGTCCAGGCCGAGATCCGCGGCCGCGACATGGTGTCGGGCCTGCCGAAGACCGTCGTGCTGACGAGCGAGGAGATCCGCCAGGCGCTCGAGGAGCCGCTGGCGCAGATCATCGACGCCGTCAAGGAGACGCTGGACCGCACGCCGCCCGAGCTGTCCTCCGACATCATGGACCGCGGGATCATGCTCGCCGGCGGCGGCTCGCTGCTGCAGGGACTCGACGAGCGCCTGCGCGAGGAGACCCAGATGCCCTGCCATCTCGCCGAGTCGCCGCTGACGTGCGTCGCGGTGGGATCGGGCCGCTCGCTGGAGGAGTTCGAGGTCATCCACCGCACCAATCGCGGTAACGCGAAGAACCGCCGCCGCCGGTACTAACCAAAGAACCTTGGAGTCAGCGCCCACGTGTACGACAAGACCGTCCGCCGGCGCCGGGCAGTCCTCGGACTGCTCGTCGCCTGTTCGCTGATCCTGCTCACCGCCTATTTCGGTGAGTCCGGCAGCGGCGCGCTGCACTCGGTGCAGCGTGGCACGAGTGAGGTCCTCAACCCGGTCCAGGAGGGCGCCAGCCGGGCGCTGAAGCCGGTCCGCGACCTGTTCGGCTGGTTCGGCGACACGATCTCCGCCAAGGGCCAGGTCGAGGATCTGCGCCGCGAGCGCGACCGGCTGCGCACGGAGGTGTCCCAGAGCGAGGTCACCAGAGCCGACAACGATCGCCTCAGCAGGCTGCTCCAGCTCGACGGCGCCCTCGGGCTCAACGAGATGGGGCCCAAGACGGGCCGCGTCATCTTCCAGTCGCCGACCGTCTGGTACGCGACGATCCGCGTCGACAAGGGCTCCGACGACGGTGTGGAGGTCGGCCATCCGGTCATCAACGAGGAGGCGCTGGTCGGCCGGGTCACCACGGTCTTCGGCGGCTCGGCGCAGGTGACGCTCATCACCGACGCGACGACGAAGGTGCCCGCGCGCGCGGGCCGCGAGCAGGCGTTCGGGATCATCGAGCCCGCGAGCGCGGGCAACCCGACCGACCTCATCATGAACTTCACCCAGCCGGGCGCGAAGCTCGCCGAGGGCGACCGGGTCGTGACGCGTGGCACCGAGCCCGACGACCGCGCGCCCTCGCGCTACCCGGTCGGCCTGCCGATCGGCGAGGTCAAGCGCATCGATCACGAGGGCACCGACACGCAGGAGATCCACGTGCGCCCGTACGCCGACGTGCGCAACCTGGACTTCGTGCAGATCCTCACCCGGCCGCGAGGGGGGTCGGGTTCGTGACCACGCTGTCGCCGAAACTGCTCACGCGCCTGGCCCTGATGGGCATGCTCGGCGTCATCATCCAGACCGCGGCGGTATCGCAGCTCTCGCTCGCGGGCGCCGACGCGGACCTGTCGCCGCTGCTGGTGATGGGCGTCGGCCTGCTGTGCGGGTCGCTCGCCGGCGGCGTCTTCGGCTTCGGCGTGGGGCTGTTCGCCGACGTCGTCTCGCTGCAGACGCTCGGCGTCTCCTCGCTCGTGCTGCTCGGCGTCGGCTACGGCGCCGGGCGCCTGCGCGAGGCGCGCGACCCCGAGGGCACGCTCGTCCCGCTCGCCGTCGGCGCCGCCGCCACGCTGGCGTTCGGCGTCGGGTTCGCGCTCATCCAGTTCCTGCTCGGCGTCGAGTCCCCGGTCTCGTGGGCGCTCGTGCGCCAGTTGCTGGCGACACTCGTGCTCAACACCCTGCTCGCGCTGCCGGTCTACGCGCTCGTGCGCCGCTGCCTGCACGGCGCCATGCCCGACGACCCGCGCCGCCGGCGCCGCCGTGCCTATGCGACCGGCGGCCTGAGCCCGCTGTCTCGCGGCCCGGAGATCCGGCGCTGATGATGGAGTCCAGCGGCAGCCGCGCCCCGATCACGCCCCAGCTCGCGCTGCGGGTGGCGATCCTCGGCGGCATCGCGCTTGCGCTCTTTGCGATCGTCTTCTTCCGCCTCTGGTACCTGCAGGTTCTGTCGGGCGACAAGTTCCTCGCCCAGGCGACGGTGAACCGCGTTCGCGACCTGCGCATCCAGGCCCCGCGCGGCAACATCGTCGACCGCAACGGCAGGACGATCGTCGCCAACCACGTCGCGGTCGTCGTCGAGATCGACCCCGCCAAGCTGCCGGACGCCGAGCGCGATCTGGCCGCGGAGTGGGGCCAGGCGATGACCAGGCGCGGCGCGAAGCCCAAGGGGCGTCGCGGGGAGCCGATCGCGATTCCGCGGACCCCGACGAAGGAGCTGCGCCGGCGCTACCAGCGCCTGGGGCGCGTCCTCGGCCTGCCGGCCGGCGAGGTGCATCGCCGCGTCGTGCGCTCGCTCGTGCTCGTGCCCTACTCCAACGCGCGCCTGAGGACCGACGTGCCGGTCTCGACGCTGGCATACATCTCCGAGCGCCCAGAGCTCTTCCCCGGCGTGACGGTCGACCAGACCTACCTGCGGGCCTATCCCAACGGCACGGTCGGGGCGCAGATCCTCGGCACGGTCGGCGAGATCAGCAAGGGGGAGACCAAGGAGCCGCGCTTCCGCGGCGTGACGGCGGGCACGACCATCGGCAAGAGCGGCCTTGAGCGCACCTACGACCGCTACCTGCGCGGCGTGGACGGAAAGCAGCGCATCCAGGTCGACGCCTTCGGCCGCCCGGTGTTCAACCCGCGCCTCAAGCGCCAGGAGCCGATCGCAGGCCAGCGCGTGCGCCTGTCGCTCGACCTCGGGCTGCAGCGGACCGCCCAGCGGGAGCTCGGCGACATCGGCGGCGGCCGGGCCGGCGCGGCGATCGCGCTGGACCCGCGCGACGGGTCGCTGCTGGCGATGGTGTCGCACCCCACGTTCGACCCGGCGCTGCTGACCAAGGAGATCACGCAGGAGCGCTACGACGCCCTCGTCGGGCGCAACAGCGACGGCCCCGGCCCGCTCTTCAACCGCGCGATCTCCGGCCAGTACCCGATCGCCTCGACGATGAAGGCGGTTACCGCGCTGGCCAGCCTGGAGAAGGGGCTGATCACGCCGGGCACGGTGATCAACGACCCCGGCTGCATCGAGATCGGCGTGATCGAGCGCTGCAACGCCAAGGACCAGGCGTACGGCAGCGTCGACCTCGCCAGGGCGATCCAGGTCTCCTCGGACGTCTACTTCTACAAGCTCGGCGTGAGCACGTTCTCCAACGGCGGGCTCGTCCTGCAGCGCTACGCGCGCAAGCTCGGCTTCGACCAGCCGACGGGGATCGACCTGCCCGGCGAGGACGGCGGCACGATTCCCGACCCCGCGTGGCGCAAGGAGATCAACAACATCGAGCTGAAGTGCCGCAAGGACAAGGGCCTGCCGCTCACCGGCTTCTCCGGCTGCGGCATCTCCGACCTGCGTGAATACGACCTCGGCGACAACGCGAGCCTCGCGGTCGGCCAGGGCGACATGCAGGCCACGCCGCTGCAGCTCGCCGTCGCCTACGCGGCGATCACCAACAAGGGCAAGGTCGTCGTGCCCCACCTCGGCCTGGAGATCGAGCGTGCCAACGGCGAGCTCGTGCAGCGCATCGAGCGCGACCCCGCGCGCCGGGTGAGCATCGACGAGGGCGCCCGCCAGGCCGTGGCCAACGGCCTGCATCTCGCGGCGAGCGCGGAGGGAGGCACGTCGGCGGACGTGTTCGCCGGCTGGCCGCAGGACCGGCTGCCGATCTTCGGCAAGACGGGCACCGCGGAGCGCGGCAACAAGGCCGACCAGTCCTGGTACGTCGCCTACGTGCCCGACCCCAAGCACCCGGTCGTCGTCGTGGCCACGGTCGAGGAGGGCGGCTTCGGCGCCGCCACCGCGGCCCCGATCGCGTGCCGGATGCTGGCGAAGTTCTACGACCTCAGGAACGTGCCCTGCGCGCGCGGCGAGAGCGCCGCGCGATGAACGAGCCCGCCGCCAGCCGCCTGCCGTCGGGCCTGCGCCTGCCCTTCGATCCGCTCCTCGCCCTCGCGGCGATCGGGCTGATGGCCGCCTCGCTCGTTACCCTGAACGCATCCACGAGCAAGGACGTCCCGGGCGATCCGCACTATTACGTAACCCGCCAAGGCGTGTTCTTCGCCATCGGCACGTTGCTCGTGATCGTCCTCAGCCGGATCGACTACTCCCGCTTCCGCGAGCTGAAGTACGGCATCTACGGCCTGATGATGGGCGGCCTGCTGCTCGTCGCCGTCTTCGGTGGCGTGACGCGTGGCTCGCGGCGCGCCATCCAGCTGCCGTTCTTCGAGGTGCAGGCATCCGAGCTGGGCAAGGTGCTGCTGATCGTGGCGCTGGCCGGCTTCGTGGTGGACCGCTCGCGAAGATTGGGCGAGCGCGACACGACGGCCCGTCTCGTGATCGTCGGGATGGTTCCCGCGATCTTCGTGATGTCCAGCGATCTCGGCTCCGGGCTCGTCTACATCGCGATCCTCTTCGCGGCGCTCTTCGTCGCGGGCGTGAGCTGGCGGCACTTCGCCGGGCTGATCGCGCTCGGGGGCGTCTCGATCTCGCTCGTGCTGCTCGCCGCGCCGGCGGTCGGCGTGACGGTGCTCGAGGGCTACCAGGTCGAACGCCTGACCTCGTTCCTGCACCCGTCGGCGGTGGCCGGCGACGCCGGCTACCAGCAGAACCAGTCGCGGATCGCGATCGGCTCGGGTCAGAAGACCGGCCGCGGCGAGCTGGCGACGCAAGCCACGCTGAACTTCCTGCCCGAGGAACGCACGGACTTCGCGTTCGCCGTAGTCGGCGAGCGCTGGGGATTCGCCGGTGCGGGCCTCCTCCTCTCGCTGTACGCGCTGCTGATCTGGCGCGGTCTGCGGATTCTCACCATGGCCAAGAACCTCTACGGCGCGCTGATCGCCGGAGGCGTCGTGGCCATGCTCCTGTTTCAGGTCTTCATCAACGCCGGCATGAACGTGGGGATCATGCCCATCACCGGGATTCCACTGCCGCTGTTCTCATACGGCGGCAGCTCGGTGCTCTCCACCCTTTTGGCCATCGGCCTGTTGCAGTCGATCTATGCGCAAGGACGCTTCGCTGCTGCAACCAAACGCCGGGGGCTCCCATTCTGAGCAAAGGACCCTTCTCACATGAAGAAGCAACTGCTGGTCAGCGTCGATCGCGGCGAGACCCGCGTCGCGCTGCTGGAAGCATCGGGTAACCCGAGCGCCGCAGGCGCCGCCAAGCCCGCGACCCGCTCCAAGAAGCCCGATCCGGCCGACGGCTACCGCGTCGCCGAGCTGTACTTCGAGCGCCGTGGCGCGCGCTCGATCGTCGGCAACATCTACAAGGGCAAGGTCGACAACGTGCTCGCCGGCCTGGAGGCCGCGTTCGTCGACATCGGCCTGGACAAGAACGGCTTCCTGCACGTCGACGAGATCGTCGTGCCCGGCGTCGACGTCGGCCGCCGCGGCCGCGGCAAGGAGGGCGGCTCGAAGATCACCGAGCTCATCAAGCCCGGCCAGGAGATCGTCGTGCAGGTCGTCAAGGATCCGCTGAAGAGCAAGGGCGCGCGGCTGTCGATGGAGCTGACGATCGCCGGTCGCTACATGGTCTACGCCCCGATGGGCGAGGGCGTCGGCGTCTCGCGCCGCCTCGACGACCGCGAGCGCGAGCGCCTGCGCCGCGAGACGAAGGGCCTGGACCTGCGCGGCGGCGGCGCGATCATCCGCACCGCGGCCAGCGGCGCGACCCGGCAGGACTTCGAGCGCGAGCTGCAGTATCTCTTCAAGCTGCACGAGGTGCTGCTCAAGCGCGTCGAGGAGACGCCCGCGCCCGGCCTCGTCTTCCAGGAGGCCGACCTCTCGGTGCGCGTCGTGCGCGACATCTTCTCCGAGCACTTCGAGAAGGCGATCGTCGACGATCCCAAGCAGCACCAGCGCCTCGTCTCGTTCTTCACGCGCACCGCGCCCGAGCTCGTCGACCGCGTCGAGCTCTACGAGGAGAAGGCCTCGTTGTTTGCCACCTACGGCATCGACAAGGTCATCGACGGCCTCATGACCCGCCGCGTCGACCTGCCCAGCGGCGGCTACCTCATCATCGACTACGCGGAGGCGCTGACGGTCATCGACGTCAACTCGGGCTCGTTCATCGGCCGCGGCAAGGGCGCGCGCCTGGAGGACACGATCACCACGACGAACCTCGAGGCCGCCGAGGAGGTCGTCAACCAGCTGCGCCTGCGCGACATCGGCGGGATCATCGTCATCGACTTCATCGACATGGCCCGTGCGCGAAACCGCGACGCCGTGCTCAAGACGCTGCGAAAGACGCTAGACGAGGATCGCACGAAGACCTTCACGGCCGAGATCTCCAAGCTCGGCCTCGTGGAGATGACGCGCCAGAACGTGACCGAGGGCGTGCGCGAGATCATCTCCCGCCCGTGCCCGACGTGCGACGGCGACGGCGTGATCAAGTCCGAGGACACGATCGCCATCGAGTTCGAACGCCGCCTGCGCGTCGTCACCAAGAAGGCGCCCAAGAAGCACGAGGCGTTCCTCGTGCAGATGAACCCGCGCGTCAGCGCCGTGTTCACCGGCAACGCCAAGCGCGTGCTGCACGCGCTGGAGGAGGAGACCGGCCGGCGCTTGCACTTCACGGGCACCGAGGGCCTGCCGCTGGACCACTTCGACATCCTCATGGAGGGCTCGCGCGAGGACGTGATGGAGCGCGCGGTGCCGTTTCGCGAGGGCGACGAGGTACTCGTGCACATCGTCGAGCCGCACATGTACGACGTCGACGACGCGGTCGCGAAGATCGACGGCTACATCATCAGCGTCAGCGGCGGGGGGCGCTTCGTCGGCGCCAAGCGTCTCGTGCGGATCGACCACGCCGGGCGCACGTCGGCGACCGCGACGATGCTCGACGCGCCGCAAGCCGACGTGGCGGCGGCGTCGGCCACGCCGGCGACGGCGCCTGCGGCGACCGCCGAGGACGGTGCCGGAGACGATGGCGTAGAATCGACGGCTCGGCGCCGCGGCCGCAGGGGCGGTCGGCGCCGTTCGCGTGCCACGGCAGAGTCTGGCGCGACACCCGCTTCGGAAAGCTGAACCCTCTTTTCATCATGGCCTACGCAATCGTCAAGACCGGTGGCAAGCAGTACCGCGTCGAGGAGGGACAGACCCTGCTCGTCGAGCGGCTGCCCGACGAGGAGGGCGCGACCGTCGTGCTCGCGCCGCTGCTGTACGCGGCCGACGACGCCGTCTTCGACGCCGACGGCCTGAAGCAGGTCTCCGTCAAGGCCCGCATCGTGGCCCACGAGCGCGGCGAGAAGCTGCGCGTGTTCAAGTTCAAGCCCAAGCGCGGCTACAAGCGCACGACGGGACACCGTCAGGAGCTGACCCGCTTGGAGATCACAGAGGTGAAGGGCTAGTGGCACATAAGAAGGGGCTCGGCTCCTCACGCAACGGGCGCGACTCCAACGCGCAGCGCCTCGGCGTCAAGACGTTCGCCGGCGAGATCGTCAGCGGCGGCGAGATCATCGTCCGCCAGCGCGGCACGCGCTTCCGTCCCGGCGCCGGCGTCGGCATCGGCAAGGACGACACGCTCTACGCCCGCGCGGCGGGCACGGTCGTCTTCGGCCAGCAGCGCGGCAAGCGCGTCGTCTCGATCGCCCCGCACGACGCCGAGTAGCGACCCTCGCTCAGCCGCACCTTGTCGGGAAAGCCGCCGAAGCTGAGGCCGGGCGTCACGTCGGCTGACTCGTGGGCCGGATGAGGATCTCGTTGACGTCGACGTGCGGCGGCTGTGACACGGCGAACATGATCGCACGGGCGATGTCGTCAGGCTCGAGGGCATTGCTCGGGCGATCGTCGAAGAACGGCGTGTCGACCATCCCCGGCTCGATCGCGGTGACGCGCACGCCGCTGTCGTTGAGCTCCTGGCGCGCGGACTCGGCCATCGCCGTGACGGCGTGCTTCGTCGCGCTGTACAGCGAGCCCGGCAGCGCGCGCCGGCCGGCGACCGAGCTCGTCAGCAGCAGGTGCCCGACGGACTCCTTGAGGGACGGGAGCGTGGCGCGGATCGTGTAGGCGCAGCCGAGCACGTTCGTGAGCACCATGTCGCGCCACTGCTCCGGGCTCTCCTCGAGGAAGCCGCGCGCGGCGCCGAAGCCCGCGTTGGCGAACACGACGTCGACGCGGCCGAACGCGTCGTGCGCGGCCTGCACCATCGCCTCCTGCTGGGCGAAGTCCGTGACGTCGCACGTCACGGCGATCGCTCGGTCGTCGCCGCCGAGCTCCGCGGCGAGCGCCTCGAGCTTGTCGGTCGAGCGGGCGGCGAGCACGAGCCGGTGGCCGGCGGCGGAGGCCTGGCGGGCGGTCGCGGCGCCGATCCCGCTCGAGGCGCCGGTGATCAGGAAGACGGGGTCGTCGGCCATGGTTCTCCTCGGTGTGGGTGGGGGACGAGGGTCCGGCCGATCGCCGGTCACCCCCTAACGTTGGTACGGACATGCTCTACGACAAGGCGCGCATCAACGTGGTGGCCGGCGGCGGCGGCGACGGCTGCATGAGCTTCCGGCGCGAGGCCCACGTCCCGCACGGCGGGCCGGACGGCGGCGACGGCGGGCACGGCGGCGACGTCGTGCTGATCTGCGACGACTCGCTGCGCGACCTGCAGTCCTTCAAGCGCAGCGTGCACTACAAGGCCAAGCGCGCCGGGCACGGAGAGGGCGCGCTGCGCCACGGCGCCGACGGGCCGCCGATGGAGGTCCGCGTCCCGCCCGGGACACAGGTGGCCTCGTGGGACGGCAGCACGCACGACCTCGTCGTACCCGGTCAGCGCGTCGTCGTGGCACGCGGCGGCTCGGGCGGACGCGGCAACAAGAAGTTCGCGTCCTCCACGATCCAGGCGCCGCGCCTGCGCGAGCGCGGCCTGCCCGGCGAGGAGGGCTGGATCGACCTGCGGCTGAAGCTGCTGGCCGACGTCGGCCTCGTCGGACTGCCCAACGCCGGCAAGTCCTCGCTGCTGACGCGCATGACGCGCGCCGCGCCGAAAGTGGCCGCCTATCCGTTCACGACGCTCGAGCCGGTGCTCGGCACGCTCGACGGTCCCTACCGCCAGCTGATCATCGCCGACATCCCGGGGCTCATCGAGGGCGCGAGCGGCGGCGCCGGCCTCGGCCACGACTTCCTCGCCCACGTCGAGCGCACGCGGCTGCTCGTCCACGTCCTGGACCTCGCGCCGCTCGATGGCTCGGACCCGCTGGAGAACCACGCGACGATCGAGGCCGAGCTGCGCGCCCACGACCGCCGCCTCGCCTCGCTGCCGCGGCTGCTCGCGCTCTCCAAGTCCGACCTGGTTGCGGCCGAAGCGGCGCAGCGGGCCGCCGCGCACTGGCGCGAGCGCCTCGGCGGCGACGTGCCGGTGCTCGTCACCTCCTCGGCGACCGGTGCGGGCACCGAGGAGCTCGGCCTCCAGCTGCTGCGCCGCGTGCCGCTGAGCGGCGCGGTGTCGCCGGCGGACGTCGACGTGCTCGATGACGTGCCGTCGGTCGAGCACCGTGTCTTCCGTCCCGGATCGAACCGCGGCTTCAGGGTGGAGCGCGTCGACGACGGCGTCTTTCGCGTCGAGGGCGACGGCGTCGAGCGGCTGCTCATGCGCCACGATCTCGACAACGACGAGGCGCTCGCCCACGTCGAGGGGCGCCTGCGCCGGATGGGCATCATCAGCGCGCTGGAGGCGCAGGGTTTCGAGCCCGGCGACGACGTCGAGATCGCCGGCGTCATGTTCGAGCTGCACCCGGGGTAGTCGCGCCGGGTTCGCGGCGCGGCGCAACCTTCGCGGTGCAGCGGGTGTTCTCGCTGAGGGTGGCAAGCGGATCGAGGGCAGGGGGTCGATGTGCGGCATGAATCAGACGAGGGCGCGACCGTCGCGGGGACGCGGTGCGGCGCGACCCATTACGGTTTCGCGCCGATGAGACTTCGCAGACTCTCCATTCTCACCGTCCTGCTCGCGTGCCTGTGCGCGCCGGCGGCGTACGCGTCCGGCGACCAGGCGTCGATCATGATGGACGACGACCAGTTGCTGTACCGCAACAACGTGACGCAGACGCGCACGCTGGTCACGATGCGCTCCATGGGCGTCGACGCCGTGCGCGCGACCGTCCTGTGGCGGATCGTCGCCGAGGGCGCCGACCTCAGCAACCGCGAGATCGAGCGCATCAAGGGCGAGAAGAACCGCGAAATGGCCCGGGCGCAGCGCGCTCGGTTCAAGGCCACCGACCCGCGCACGTACCCGACGCGCAACTGGGATCGCTACGACAACCTCGTCAAGGAGGCCACGAAGCTCGGCATGCGCGTGTTCTTCACGCTGACCGGACCCGGTCCGGGCTACGCGCACAAGATCGCCCCGGCCGCCCAGCGCTTGAACGCCGGCACGTACCGGCCGTATCCGTCGCGCTTTCGCAGCTTCGCCGAGGCGGTGGGCAAGCGCTACTCGGGCCTCTACAAGGACGAGAACGCGATCCGCAGGGTGCTGCCGCGCGTCTCGCTGTGGTCGCTGTGGAACGAGCCCAACCAGGCCGGCTGGCTCTCCCCGCAGTGGGAGAAGGTCGACGGCGTCAACGTGCCCGTCGCGCCCATGCTCTACCGCGAGCTGCACCAGGCCGGCGTTCAGGGCCTCGAGCGCTCGGGGCACGGCAACGACCCGATCCTGCTCGGCGAGACCGCGCCGCTGGGCTCGGACAAGACCGGGCCCATCAACGGCCTGCGGCCTGTCCCGTTCCTGCGCGAGATGCTCTGCCTCAAGCCCGACGGCACGCCGTACGACGGCGCTGACGCCGCGCGCCGGCGCTGCCAGGACTTCGTCAAGAACCCGACGCTGAAGGCGACGGGCTTCGCCCATCACCCGTACACGAAGAAGGCCGCGCCGACGATCGCGCCGAAGAACCCCGAGGAGATCACGATCGCCAACATCGGCACGCTCGGGCCGACACTCGACACCCTGGCGGCGCAGTCGGGCGGCAAGATGGCGGCCGACCTGCCGATCTTCCTGACGGAGTTCGGCTACGAGAGCGTGCCCGACCCGCGCAACGGGATCCCGCTCTTGCGCCAGGCGGAGTTCAACCAGCTCGCCGAGTTCCTCGCCTACAACGACCCGCGCGTGGTGGCGACGACGCAGTTCCTGCTCAAGGACGCCGCGCCGCTGCTGCGCTCGCCGATCACGAACCGGGCCTACCAGGTCGGCTCGCGGGAGTACTGGTTCAGCTACCAGTCGGGCCTCTACAACACCAAGGGCCAGGCCAAGCCGGCGGCCTTCGCGTACAGCTTCCCGCTCGTCGTCTATCCCGCCGGCGAGGGCGTCGTGGGGTTCTGGGGGCAGGCGCGCTTCCGGCCCAACGGCCCGACCGACGACGTGGTGGTCTTCCTGTGGCGGCCCGAGCCCAAGGCGCCGTGGCAGCAGATCAGCGAGGGGCTGCCGACGTCGCCGCGCAACTTCTTCAGCGGGTCGGTGCCGATCCCCGGCCCCGGTGGCGAATACAGCGCGGGCTACGTCGCGCCGGCGACCGAGACGCAGCCCGCGAAGATCGGCGCGTACTCGCTGCCGACGAAGCTCGGCAGGTAATTCGGCCCCGCCCCGCCGCCCGGGGCGCGGCCGGTCGCGCGTAAGCTCAGCGCGTGGCCCGCTACGTCATCAAGCTCGGTTCGAGCATCGTCGCCGAGGAAGACGGCGAGCTGCGGGCTGCCGTGATCGAGCGCGTCTGCGCCGAGGCCGCGGCGCGCCACGGCGCCGGCGACGACGTGGTGCTGGTCACGAGCGGCGCGATCGCGCGGGGCATGCGGGTCATGGGACTGGCGTTCCGTCCGCGCGCGATCGAGGATCTCCAGGCGGCGAGCGCAGTCGGCCAGGGCAAGCTCTACCGCGTCTACGACGAGTTGCTGCGCGAGCACGGCATCACCTCGGCGCAGGTGCTGCTCACGTTCTTCGACATGAGCGCGCGCACGCACTACCTCAACGCGCGCGGAACGCTGGGCAAGCTGCTCGAGTGGCGCGTGCTGCCGGTCATCAACGAGAACGACACGACGACGACCGACGAGATCTCCTTCGGCGACAACGACTTCCTCGCCGCCCA
>Ga0136616_10000625_pt1 | contig 17240 bp, 15 predicted proteins | sample AntDrymUQ2992106_2_FD_106648 | JGI IMG/M metagenome (GOLD analysis project Ga0136616, IMG submission 106648) | Polar desert sand microbial communities from Dry Valleys, Antarctica - metaG UQ299 (21.06) | ecosystem: Environmental > Terrestrial > Soil > Desert | place: Antarctica: Dry Valley...
AGATCGTGCAGGAGCGCCTGGGGCACTCGTCCATCACCGTGACCATGGACATCTACTCCCACGTCATCCCCTCGCTCCAGGGCGAGGCGGCCGACCTCGGCGCGGCCCTGGTGGACGGCGACGAGCCCCTCGAGGCGGATGAAGCGATGGACCTCGACAACGACCACAGCACCGACGAACCCAAGGAGGGAGAGGCCGCATGAGCGCAGTTCGTGGGCAATTCCGTGGGCAGAGGGCCTACGACGCCGGCAGCGGGGGAGTGCTGCAAGCCGCTGACCAGCTTGTTCGTGAGTCGGGATGCGGGGATTTGAACCCCGGATCTCCGGTCCCCCAGACCCTTCTACGGCTTCCCCTCATGTCCCCTCCCTGCCCCGTATAGCCCGCTGACCAGCAAGAACGGGTCTCGGCTCGCCCTACGGAAACCCGCTAGTACCGGCCTCTACCCAGGCGCGCGTGACCATTCTGTGACCAGTCGATCGGGGCTGGGTGGTGCTGCCGATAGGGGTCGGCGCCCGATGCCGTGCTGGCCCCGTCACCAGCGCTGTTGGCCGCCAACCTCTATCGTGCGAGCGTGCAGCTTGGGACAGATGGTGGAGGCAAGAACTCGCGGACCCCGGCGGCGCAGGGCCGTCAGGGCGAAGGCGGGCGGGCCCAAGCTGGCCGGCGAGAGCCACTCCCTTCCTCGGCTGGCTCATCCCGACGTCAGCCGCGCGACCAGGCGAGTCTGAGCGGCAGCCGCCGTGGGCAGACTCAGCCCGCACGTGGTCCTGAGGCCCAGCCACGGGACAAGGTGCGCGCGGGCGTCACTCGCATGTTCGCCACGTTGGTCCCCGGGATGGCGCACGCGGTCGCGCGGGAACTGGAGCACCGGGAGGGCGTGCACGTCGCCGGTTCCGGCTTCGACGGGCGGTCCGATCTGGTTCTCTTCGATGTTGAGCGCGGCCACCGTGAAGGCCTCTTATCGCTGCGGACCGTCGAGGATCTCTTCGTAGAGGTCGGCCGCACCGAGCGGTCCAGTGGCGACAAGTCCCAGTGGATCGCGGGAAGGATCTGGCGGCCAGAGCGGGTCGAGAAGGCCCTGTCCGTCTGGGCTGCCGAGGTTCGGCCTCTGGCGGGCACGATGACCTTCCGGGTCATCGCCCGGGTTCTCCAGGAGCGTTCCTTCCTGCGGACGGAGTTGCGGCGCGCCCTCGGCGAGGCCATCAGGGCGGACAAGCCGAGATGGCGGGTGGCAGACCCCTCGGACCTCGAGGTCTGGATCAGCGAGTACCAAGCCGGCCTCTTCGTCGCCGGGCTCCGGCTGTCGGACGCATCGATGCGTCAACATGAGGGCCGCGAGGTCGAGCGCTCGGGGGCGCTGCGGCCAACGGTTGCCGCTCTCATGGTGAACCTCGCCGGTAGGCCAGGAGAGCGCCTGCTTGATCCGTGCTGCGGCTCGGGAACCATCCTCAGTGAGGCCTTGGCGGCCGGATGGGCGACGTCGGTAGGTGGCGACATCGATCCCGACGCGGTCGAGGTAGCGCGACGCAACGCTCCCGGCGCCGAGGTGACTGCATGGGACGTCCGGCATCTGCCGTTGCCCGACGCCTCCGTGGGAGCGATCGTGTCCAACCTCCCCTTCGGCCGCCAGTTCCAGGTGGAAGGGTCGATGTCGGATTGGCTCAAGGCCGCCCTCGCCGAGATGGCGCGCGTCACACGACCCGGCGGGCGACTGGTGCTACTGGCACCCGACCTTCCCCGCGCTTCGATACCGCGCGCACTGCGAGGGGAGAGCAAGGATTCCTTGCGCCTTCTGGGCGCCAGAACCACCCTCTGGGTCCTCCGCCGGGTCGGAGACCTCGACGTGGCCGAGAATCGCTGACGGGGCCGTCACTCCGCTGCATGACAAAGGGCCCCCTACAGCAGCCCTCGAATGGCCCCTGAACCCATACCCGCAGAGAGAAGAATTGTAGGGTCGTGCCGACGAGGGGGAAGTGGTGCGACTGGGTATTGCTGGGGTCGGCCGGATGGGTGCGTTCCACGCGCGGACGTTGAGCGCGACCCAGGGCGTGGCGGGCCTTGTCTTGGCCGACCCCAACCCGAACCGGAGGAAGCAGCTCGCCGACGAGCTGGCAGCCGATGTCGTAGACAGCGTCGAGGGGCTGTTCTCGGCCAACATCGACGGGCTGGTGATCGCGGCGTCGACCGACGCACACGCCGGTTTGGTGCTCGCCGCAGTCGAGGTCGGGCTGCCGGTGTTCTGCGAGAAGCCGGTCGCAACGACCGTCGAAGAGACCGTCGCCGTGTTGCGAGCTGTCGAGACCGCCGGGGCGCGGGTCCATGTCGGGTTCCAGCGCCGCTTCGACCCTGGCTACATCGCTGCCCGTAACGCGGTGGTCGCTGGCGAACTCGGCCAGGTGCACACCCTGCGGGCCAATACCCTCGACCCCGGACCCCCGCCACCGGAGTACGTTCGGGCGTCCGGGGGCTTCTTCCGGGATGGCGCAGTCCACGATTTCGACGCCATCCGCTGGGTCAGTGGGCGCGAGGTGACCGACGTCTACGCCGCCGGCGCAAATCACGGCGCGGCCTACTTTGCTGAGGCTGGCGACGTCGATCTGCTCGCGGCCCTGCTCACCCTTGACGACGGCGCCTTCGCGCTGGTTTCGGCCTCCCGGTACAACGCGCGCGGCTACGACGTACGGCTGGAGGTGCTCGGCTCGACTGACGGCATCGTGGTCGGCCTCGACGACGGGACGCCGCTGCGCTCCGTTGAGCCAGGGGTGACGTTCCCGGCCGGAGTGTCGCACCCGGGGTTCATGCAGCGCTTCCTGCGTGCCTACCGCGCCGAGCTGGCAGCGTTCGTCGAGCTAGTGGCGGGAACGGGCCAACCGGTCTGTACTGTCCGTGATGCATTGGAGGCGGTCTATGTCGCCGAGGCGTGTGAACTCTCCCGCGCCGAGCGGCGCCGGGTTGCGCTCGATGAGGTCCGCCGATAGGGACCGGGCGATCGATAGCCGCCGTCGCGGGCCCCGCTCCCGCTCCATGACGAGGAATCGCTCACGGTTCGTGCGTGTAGTTCCGGCTTCCGCTTGTGGAGAAGCCGCCCAGGTAGTACCGAACCGAGTGTCGTGGCACCACGCCGACAGGCACGCCTTGCCGCTGAAGGTCGAGGCAGAACGCAACGTCCTCGCCGAGTCGCGCGGCGCGCTCGGCGACGGTGTAGGTCAGGCGGAAGGGCACGCGGTCGAGCAGCGCTCTCCGCAGCAGCCAGCAGCTCGAGTCGACGGTGTTGCACTCCAAGAGGTCGCGAAGCAGGTTGGTGCCGGGAAGCCAGCCACCTTCGGCGACGAAGCCGTCGTAGTCACGGCGTGCCCGCTCCGGGTCACTCTCCCAAGGGCTGGACGGCGCCAAGTACGGGGAGCCGTCGGCGTTGACGATCTGCCGCCAGCCGTGGACGGCTTGCAGATCTGGTCGCTCCTCAAGCGCCTCAACCAGCGCAGAGACGTGGTGCGGCTCGTACTCGTTATCGTCGTCGAGGAAGGCGAGCAGGGCACCGAGTGCCGCTTGCGCGCCGACCGTGCGGGCGTGCGCCGCGCGAGCCGGGCGATAGGTGGCCACATCTGGGAGTGGGTCGGGGCCGTTCACGACCCGGAGGGGTACAGCGCTCTCGCCGATGCCTGCCAGGGCTCTGAGCCGCGACAATGCTGGACCGGCGCAGGCGTCGCCGATCACCACGTGCTCCAGATTCGGGTACTCCTGACGCTGGACGGCGGAGAGGGCGCGCTGGAGGGCCGGGCCGCAGGTCACCGTCGGCGTGATCACCGACACCAACGGTTGCGCCGACACGGGACCGCCTTGTCGCTGATCGGACGTCGCGAGGCCGTTGCCGGCCGTGTGGGGCACGGTCGGACGGGCCACGGACTTTATGCGGCGGAGCTGCCTGACGTTGGTCTCGTCGAGGGCGGCGAGCGGGCACGTGATCAAGAAGCGCCTTTCGACGAGCGACATCGCGGGCTCCTGCCTGGAACGACGCGCCAAGCTCAGCGGAGACCCTGGTGCGCCGCTCGGATCTGGTCAGGGGCGATAGTGGTGCGATGTCGACCGAGCAGGACGCCGTGGACGTCATCGTGGTCTGCCGCCCGGAGGATCTGGCCACGGAGTTCCTCTCTGTCCTGGATGACGACCCGCAGAGACCGGTCCACGCCGTGTTCGCAGCGGAAGGCATCTCGGTGCCGCTCCCCACGGGCGGGGCGGAGAGGCGGCTCGCGGCCCTGAAACCTCTCGTCACCGCCACGGCGGGCCAGACGGGGGACCGGAATCAGATGGCCTCTCTCATGGCTCCGTTCCTGCGGCAGGCGGCCACGGTCTGGACTCACTGTCCCGCCGACGAGCGCCGAGACCGGGCGAGAGTGGGCTGGTTGACGGCGCTCGTTTGCGCGGGGCTGCCTGTGCTGCACGCCTTCGGGGTGTCCTCGCACTATCAGATCGTGAGCGAACTGACGGTTCCGCTGTCAGTCGATCAGGTGAAGGTCAAGCTTGCCTTCCTCAACGAGCACGCCGCGGCTCTGCTGGATGACCGAACGCCGAGGCGAGTTCCCACGGAGGCGATCGCCGCCTGCGAGCGCTTCCTACGGCTGGACGCAGAGGAAGCCAATCGTATGCACGCCCTCCTGCACAGTGTCGAGATCGATGCGTCTCTCGCGGTCGACCCTTGGGGCTTCCACCAGTACGGCTACGAGCAGGAACGGATTCGAGGTACCGCCGAATGGGTGGGGCGCCATGTCGTTCCCGGCAGCGGCCGGCTCATCGAGGTCGGGAGTTGCGAAGGCACCCTTACGAACCTGCTGTTGAACGCAGGGCATCTCGTGCTGGCTTGCGAGCCCAACGGACGCTTCAGGTCTCGCCTCCTGGACGTCGTAGACGCTCGTGCCGAGGTCACCGCGGAGCCGTTGGAGAATCTGTTACGCGAGCCCCTGCGGACGGCTGTCGCCTACCTGCTGATCGAGATGCTCTACTACGTCGAGGACCTAACCATCCTCGACGACGTGCCCGCTGAGCTGCTCTTCCTCGCGGTCAACGCCGAGGAGCTACGGGACCGCGTGGAGCCCTGGCTGGCCGGCGGTCGGACGTGGGAGGCCGTCGAGCGCGTAGAACTCGTCGCTCCTCGCGTCGACTTCGTGTGCGGCGATCGTGTATACCGTCGCAAGCAGGGCAGCGTCGGCATCCTTTGCCGCCGCCGTGGTCGTCATGGCGTTGGCACGAGCGCCTGACACCGCAGGACGCGAAAGCCCTTGCGCGAGGCGACACGGCTCGTGGGCCAACCTTGCTCGGCGAGCCAGCGATGCAGCGAGTCCGACCCGAGGTGGCGCTGGACCACCAGGTAGGCCTCGCCGCACGGTTCCAGTCGGCGGAGCCAGCGGACTAGAAGCTCGTGCAGCGTGATGTTTCCGATGCGGATCGGTGGGTTCGACCAGATGGCAGAGAACCGGATGTGGCCGGGCACCCGGTCTGGCGCGCACACGCGAACGTTATCCAGCCCCGCTCTGGCGGCGTTCTCTGCGCACAGCTGCAGCGCGCGCTCGTTCACATCGACGGCCCAGACGATTCCCTTGGGGGCCCGCGAAGCCATGGTGAGGGCGATCGGCCCGTACCCGCAGCCCAGATCGAGCAGATCGCCGGTCATCGGCGGCGCAGGTGCGGTGTTCAAAAGAACATTGGTTCCCACATCGATCCGCTCACGAGAGAAGACTCCAGCGCCGGTATGCAGCTCGAGGGACCGCTCGGGAAGATGCAATGTGACGATGCGGGGGGCGTCGGTGCCTTCGCTGGGTGACTCAAAATAGTGCGACATGGCCACGTCCGGTTGCTCGCGGCGCCCTGGAGCGCCAGTACCGCTCGGCGGGTTGGCCCTTGCCGACCCGGCTCGCGTAGTCACGGATCGCGGACGCCAGGCCGCCTTGTTGATGCCACAGGATGCCCTGCTGGGAGCGGTAGCGGCCGACGGCCTCCAGTCGCTTGCTCAACTCGGCCGCTGCGAGCGGGAAGAGCTCCGCGTCCATCCCTTGCACCGCCTCGGCCACCGCGCCGGGCTCGGTCAGGACGTACGGCGTGTCCTCGTAGTACAAGATGCTGACGCCACCGCCAAGCCTTCTGCCTGCGGCTTCTCCCGCCTCCCTGACCAGGATGTGGTCGCGGTGTCCTCCTACTGCGAGAGGGAGGAACAGCTGCTGCACACCAACGCCGCCGGCCAGGTCGTGCAGTTCCCCGCTCACCGCCGCAAGGAGCTCTCGGTCCTCGGCCTCGTCAACGCAGAAGACGTCAGCCTCCTCGGCGACCAGCGGGATGCCGTCTGCGCCCATTCGGTAGATGCAGTCCAGGTATCCCAGGTGGATGGGACGCGCCTCGAGCAGAGCGAGGGCCTCCCGATCCTCGCGCTGCCGCACCAGGGGGTCTCCCGTGGCTTCCATCAGCGCGTGGTACCTGCGCGCTAAGGGGCTTGGCGGGTCGTCCGGAGCCGGAGCCGCGAACACGCTCACCACGATGGCGGCGCAGCCTTGCTCCCGGGCAGCAGCGACCCGACCGCCGCAGGACAGCACAACGTCGTCCAGATGCGGCGATACATAGAGATCGGGTGCTGATTGCTCCCCCTCGCGCCGCTGGATCTGGGTCACCGCGTCAGCCCTACCGCCATGGTGCGCAGCCGGTCGGCCACAGCGCGCCCACCGCCGGCGCTGCGGCGGGGACTGGCCAGACCAGAGGGATGGTCCGCGCCGAAAAGCGCCACCAAGAGCTCCGCCAGCCTCGCGGGCGTCTCCCACCCGGCGAACGAGCGCCGGTGCGGGCCGAGGTGTAGCACCACCGTGCTGACGTCGATGAACGCCTCCCCGCTCGACTTCAGGGCCACGCAAACCCCGACGTCCTCTCCCCAGGAATCGGGCTGGACGGAGAAGAACGGCTCCAGCGAACCCCACCCCCCGATGGCGTCGAACGCCTCGCGCCGGAACATCAGGTTCGTCCCGAACGGCGACACCAGCTCCATCCACGTGTCGCCGACCGCCGCGAGATTGTCCCGCTCGATCTGGTCCGCCAAGCGGTTGAGCGTCTCCCTGATCCGGTGCCCGTAGCCGATCTCCTCCTCATGCAGGCCGTCCACATCGAGGACCAGGCTGGCCGCCAGCGCAAACTCGTGGTCGACGACGCCGCGCCACAGGCTCAGCAGGGTGCCAGGCGGCAGCGCCACGTCGTCGTCGATGTAGAGGATCAGGTCCCCGCGGGCGGCCTCGTACAGGTGACGCCGGACCGCGTAGACGCCAACCAGGTGGGGGCGGCGCAGGTAGAAGGTTCGGACGCCTCGCGTGGCGAGGACGTCGAGCTGGCGGGCCACGTCGAATTCTGCGAACGCCGATGTCCCCCCGTTGTCGAGCAGGTACAGGCTGACCGTAGACGCGCCCGGCGGCGCCTCCTGAGCCGCGAGGCTGCCCAGCATCGCCGCCAGTCTGGTGGGCCTATCGCGAGTCGGCACCAAGATGTCCAGCGAGTGCGAAGGGGCCGAGCCACCCTCGCTCATGCCGACATTCTGGGTGACTCAGGACCATGACGGTCAATAGAACAAGATAGACCGTCACGCGCCGCTTCCGATAGCATCGCCCATAGCCTCGCAGGTCCAGCCCAACTGCCCCAGCCGCGTCCAGCGGGAGAACTCATGTCCCATGCCTGGCCCCGCTGGCCACCTGCCGACGAACACACCCGGCAGGCGCTTGCGGTCGCGGTCCTTGCCGGTCGCTGGGCCGTCTCGGGCCCGCCTTCCAAGCTTCCGAGCTTCCTGGAGGCTGCCGCGGCACGCGTGGCGGAGATGGCCGGCCGCCGGTTTGCGATGCTGACCAGCAGCGGGTCGTCGGCGATCGTGCTCGCCCTTCAAGCGCTCGGCATCGGCCCAGGGCACCGCGTTCTCATGCCCGCCACGACGTGGGTCGGGTGCGCGACCGCCGTCCTGCGAACGGGCGCGACACCGGTGTTCGTCGATGCCGCTGAGTTCAGTCCATGCGCGCCGAGCCAGCTCGACGGCAAGTCGCTTGGACTCGTCGATGCGGTCCTGGCAATCCACCTGTACGCATCCCAGGTGGACGTCCTCGCGCTCCGCGCGTCGTTGCCCGGCGTTCCCGTCGTGGAGGACTGCTCGCACTGTCACGGTGCGACAGCCGCGGACGGGAGACCGCTCGGGACGCTGGGCGACCTGTCGATCTTCAGCTTCCAAGCCACCAAGGTGCTCCCCGCCGGGGAAGGGGGAGCCGTCGTCACCGACGACGAGGACATGGCCGGGCGGCTGTTCGCCCTCGCCACTGACTCCCGGCGGCTCGTCCACCCCACGCCGCTTGACGCGCTCAACCGCCTCGAGCCCGCGGGCCTGTTGCACGGCGCCAACCACGCGATGTCGGAGTTCTCCGGAGCGGTGCTCTGGGCGCAGCTCCTGCGCCTGCCCGAACTCGCGGCCAGGCGGGCCGAGGGTCTTGAGCGCGTCGCGGCCGGACTCGATCCGGAGAGTGGCCGCCTTGTGTTCGACCAAGCCTCGGCTGCATCCGGCGGCTTCTACGGCGTTCCGTTCCTGCCGGCCCGCCCGTGGCGCGACGGTGTCACCCGGGTCGTCGAGGAGGTGAGGGACGCATGCGGAGCCCACCTGGACAAGGTGTATCCGCCGATCCCCTCATCGCCGCTCTACCGCCCCTGGACGATACCCACCTACCGACGGACGGGCGTGGATCCGAGGCGGTCGGGGGCCCACTTGCCGAACTCGTCGTACTGGCACCGGGAGGGGATCGTCCTCCCACACGCACTGTTCTTGGCGGACCAGCCGCGCCTGGCCGCGCTCGCATCCGCGATCGGAGGGCTCGCGGGCTCACGGCGTCGGGCTCGCATCGCGCCCGCGCCGCAGCCGCCCGGTGCTGACTGCTCCGAGGCCTGCGTCGTCGTCCTGACCACAGGGACACGCGACACGTTGACCGCCGCGTTGCGCAGCGTCGCTGAGCAGACATATCTAGGACCGCGATCGGTCCTCCTGCTGTGCGACGACCGGGATGGGGCGGCCCGCCGCGTGCCCGGCTTGGTGGCCGCCGCAGACCTGCCGGCAGAGATCCCCGTTCGCCGCGTGACGCTCGCTCTCGATCTGGATACAGGTCCGGGGAACGTCCTCGCCCGCGTCGCGCTGCTACGCAACACAGCCCTGTGCTACGTGACCGCCCCGCTCGTCGCATTCCTCGACGACGACAACAGTTGGGAGCCCGACCACCTCGCAAGCCTCGCCTCGCTCAAGACGAAGACCGGCGCCCTCGCCGTTCACTGCTGGCGGCGGTTGCTTACCCCTGAGGGGGAGCCGCATGTCCCCGACACCTTCCCGTGGCTGGCGAGCCCTGCGGCCGCGGCTGCGCGGTTCGCCCTGCTCACCGAGGCTGGAGTGTTCGAACGGGACAGCGACGTCGTTCGTGGCGGGGCAGATGTGCGCGTCGCAGGTGGCGATCATGGGATGGTGGACATGGGCGAGTGGCTCTTCGACCGGCGGGTATTCGACTTGGTGCGTTTCGAGACCGAGTGGACACCCGAGGAACTGGCAGGAGGGGTCGGCGAGGATGACAAGCTCCTCAAGCGGCTGCGCGAACTGCTCATCCCCATACACTGCAGCGAGCGCGCGACCCTCCGGTACCGCCTCGGCGGCTTCACGAACGCCTTCGGCGCCAGTGCTAACCACGGAAGATCCCCCGCACGGACCTAGGACGCAAGAACCGAGGGAGAAGATGCTCGGACCCGGGACACCAGCTTGCGAGGTTCGTCGTCAAGCCAATGTAGCGCTCAACCGCGAGGAGTTTGCCCGCGGGGCCGTCGCACTCAGCAGTCGCCCGCAAGTCCTGTTCATGGAACTGACGGAGAACTGCAACCTTCGCTGCGTCATGTGCCGGTCGGCCAGCCGGTACGACCCATCCAAGAACATGGACCGCGACCTGTTCCAACGTGTGGCGGAAGAACTCTTCGCGTACGCTTCAATCGTGGATCTGCGCGGGTGGGGCGAGAGCACCATCCTCAAAGACTTCCCCTACTACGTGGACGAGACTGCCCGCTACGGCTGCCGCCCGCGCATCGTAACCAATCTCACCGTCGGAAATGAGCAGCTCTGGCGTCGCCTCGTCGCACATGACGCGATCATCGCGATCAGCTTCGACGCGGCCACCGCGGATATGTTCGCCAAGCTCCGACCGGGGTCGAACTTCGACCGGGTCCTCGCGAACCTGCGCGTCATCACCGACGAATGTCGCGCCACCGGCCGCCTTCTGGATGACATCTACTTCAACACCGTCGCTCAGGCTGACGCCCTCGAAGAACTCCCCGGCATCGTCGATATCGCTGCAGCGCACGACCTCAGGCGTGTCCACGTCAACCCTGTCACGTTGCCTCCAGGGCACCCGGGGCACCTCGGGCGCCATGCCGACCGCGTCCGGCGCGCGCTCACGGCAGTAAGGGAGCGCAGCGCGGCGACCGGAGTCGAGGTGAGCCTGGGGGCGGCGCTCGACGAAGGCTTGGCCGACATGAGCGTCGCGGCCAAGCGCTGCACTCATCCGTGGGTGTACTGCCTGATCAACCACGCCGGCAAGGTCGGGTTCTGCGACCACCTCATCGGCGAGGGCAGCCAACAGTACCTGTTGGGTGATCTGTACGACGACTCGTTCGAGGACATCTGGAATGGGTCGACCTACCAAGAGCTGCGACGTCAGCACGTTGGGTGGGCCGACGGCCTCGACACACGGTTCGAGGAGTGCAACTGGTGCTACCGCAACCGCTATACCGACTTCGAGCATCTGACGATTCCCGAGTACGGTGAGATGATTGTATCGTGCTCCCGGACTCCTTCCCACTTCACATTTACTCCGGAACAACGAGGACCCCACGAGGCGGCGGGTCGCACGCGCCTGCCGGTTCTCGATGACTCATGCTCTGATTAGCGCTCGGGATCGTGACAGCCGCGAGGACGACGTGATGGAAGCGGACGACGGCGCCTTGACCACCAAAGCACCGAAGAGGCGACCTGCGCACAAGGAAACGCCCGCGATTGCGCGCTGGTGCATCGGCCCTGTCGATCAGCAGGGGCGGGGCGACGGCGTCGTGGCCTTGACTGCCGCCGAACTCGACAACGCACGGTCGAGGGCAGCCGCGGTCGGGCTCCATGAAGCGATGGCCGAATCGCTGCCGGCTGCCGGTCAAGTCGACATCCGCGTCCCCGCGTACCGCGGAAACAGCCTGATCCCGGTACTGGCCTGGCTCGCCGCTACCCGCCTGAGCGAACGGGGCGCCCAGGTTTCCTGGCACCTGGAGAAGCGGCAAGGCCCCGACTCGGTGCGCAGGCTGCTGGAGGGGCTCGGGTGGGCACTCGACAAGAAACGAGTGGGCCGCACAGTGCGCCTGCGCGGCGTGCCACCTGCGACTGCCAGCCTGCCCACGCCACGCAGCTTCGAGGCGCAGCTCGGCTCTCGGCGCGTCGAGCTGCTCGCGGACTACGGAGTGTTCTCACCCAGCCGCATCGACGAGGGCACGGCGTTGCTCCTCGGCGTCGCGCTTCAGCACCCCCCGGTGGACGTCGTCGCTGACGTCGGCGTGGGCTACGGCCCCCTCGCGATCGGACTGATCCTCAACGGGGTGGCCCGGTCGGCGGTCGCTACCGATGTGGACTGCATCGCCCTGTGGCTCGCACAGCGCAACGCGCAGGCTCACGGTGTACAGATGGCGCTGCAGTGCACTCCCGACCCGATTGCCGTCCAGCCGACGCAACTGACCGTCTGCAATATCCCCACGCACATCAATGCCGAGGAAACCGCCCGCTTCATGGCTGGCTTGGCGCGACGGGCCGAGCACGGAACGCTCCTCGCCGTGGTGCACGCGAGCCTCGAAGGCAGGTACACCCGGCATCTGGCTTCTGCGAATCTCCGCGTCAGCCGCCGCCACCCCGGACCGAGCCACGTGGTCTTGGAGACCGCCCGGGTCCGCTCTGAAGCCGCTCATTGACAGCCGCCCGTTCTAGCCCTGCCTCGGGGACGCACGTCGCGATCGTGACGGACTTCCTCAGCGGGTTGGGAGGGACCGAGCGCTACACCGCAACAGTCGCCGAAGCCCTGGTGATGGACGGGGCTGCGGTCGAGGTCTTCGTCGCTGAACCGCTTCGTGACACCGTGTGGCACGACCTGCTGATGGGACGCGGCGTGGCGGTCCACGCCCCGGTATCCGATGCCTCTGCGGGCCGCACATGGCAGATGCTCAACCGGCACATCGCCACAGCCCGCCCAGACCTGATCCTCGTCAACCCGCTCGGGCGAGCCTTGGTCCAGTGGCTTCCCACTCTCCCGCCGGACCTTCCGCTGCCGCCTCTCGTCGGTGTCGAGTACAGCCACCCAGGCCCGCTGTCGGCACACTGGTACCCGCCTGAGTTGCCGTCGGTGCTTCACCGCTTTGCTGCGGTCATCGCCACGTGCGATGCCTCCGCCCGGGGCGTCGTCGATCATTTCGGGTACCGCGGTCCGATCCACATCGTTCCGCACCTGATCCACCCGCCGCTCCCGGGAACGCCGCCCGCGCTGCCCCGCCCGCATCTCGGCGTCATCGCGCGAATCTCTGTGGAGAAGGGCCTCGACTACGCACTCGCCGCCATCGCGCTCCTGCGCCGAGCTGGAGTCCCCGCGGAGCTGAGCATCTACGGGTCCGGAAGCGATGACGGCAGAGCCCATCTGCTCGAACTCACCTCGTGCCTCGGCGTTGGCGACAGTGTGCATCTCCGCGGACTGTTTCACCCCATCCGTGACTTGAATGAGGTGATCCACCGGCACGCGATCTGGCTTCAGCCCTCATTGTTCGAGAGTCTTCCCACCGCGTTGCTGGAGGTGTTCGCCCGAGGGAGAACAGTCATCGCCAGCGCTGTCGGAGGCATCCCGGAGTTTCTTGAGAAGGTCCCGGGGGCGGATGACCTTCTCGTTCCGGCGGTCGACACGCGGGCGCTGGCGGATCGCGTTCTCGATGCCCTTCAGCATCCGGAGCATTTTGCCCGGCTGGCGCGCGCTGTCCAACAGCATGTTCTCGCGCAACACTCACCTGAGGTGGTCGGTCCACAGCTCATGCGCGTCCTCAGCAACTACATGGGGGTCGCGCGCCCCGGTTGACCATTCACGACCTGTTGAGCAACAGCTGATGCGAGCGGGGGCAGCACGGGAAGATGCGAACCAACTGGAACACCCCCGGCCGCCTCTTGCCGTGCTGGTACCTCCTGGGCGCGGCCTCGCTGATGTGCGGCCGGCCAGAAGGCGCAACGGCGTTTCCCGACCGTCACGTCGCTGGTCGGGAAGCGGCCGGGGAACGGGCAAAGAGCCTGTCGCCGTTGATCCGACCCGCGGCCCCCTCCCGCGTGGCCCACCGCCTGACGCCTCTGTGACGGCGCGCGAACCTCCGCAGCGGGCAGCGGGCTTCTACGACCCCCGCACATACGACTGGGCCATCGGCTCGTCGCACAGCAGGGCGGTGCGGCGCCGCTTCTACGCGGCCCAGACCGGCTGGCCCGGAGCGCGGGTGCTGGAACTGGGTTGCGGCACCGGCGACATCTGTCTCGCCATTGCACGTCGTGGCGCACACGTGGTCGGCCTCGATAACTCACCGGAGATGATCAGGGCGGCGCAGGACAAGGCTCGACGGCAGGGCTGCGCGCGCGCTCGCTGGGTGCAAGGGCGAATGGAGGCCTTCGTGCTACCGGACCACTTCACGGCGGTGATCGTCCCTTACCACGCACTCTTCCACGTGCTCAGCCGCGTCCAACTGCGCGACCTGCTGGCCAGGGTCTATGACCACCTGCAGCCGGGCGGAGTCCTTCTCGCCGATGTGCTCACCAGAAGACCCGACGAGCCGGCGCGGCGATCGGCAACCACGAGGACGCGGACTCCGGACGGGATCTACCAGGTCCATGAGGACGAGCACTTCGACCCGAGCAGTGGCCGGCTGCACACGCGCTTCGCCTACGAACTCGAGCACCCCGAGGACGGGCAGGTCCTGGACACGTGGACACGGCACCTCGACTACCTCCTCATCGACCCCGACGATCTGGCACGGCTCCTGCGGGAGGCCGGCTTCACCGACGTGGCGCACTTCGCGGCCTTCGCTCCCGGCGAGCCGTTTGCCGCTGGACAGGATGCCGTGGTCCGAGCTGTACGTCCCAGCACTGCAAGCGGCTGACGCGCCCACGCCGCTTGCAGGCGAGGAGCCCGTCACCGCCGCTGCTCGGTATTGGGGCATCAGGACATCAACGCCGTCAGGCGTTCATGCACGAAGGCTAGCTGCGCCTCTATCGGAACCCAACGAAGATAATATCCGAAGCCCTCATCCACCCGTTCCCCGAAAGAATCCAGGTTGTCGAGCATCCACAGCGCTCGCTCCTCCAGATCGGAGCCATCCCATGCGTACTGCACCCCGAGCGCCTCTTCAGACCACAATTCGGGCTCGGGTAGAAGGATGCGCTCGTGGAGAGGGCAGGTCAGCAGCAGGCGCCGGTAGGCCAAGGCTTCCGCGTGCCTGTGGCAGTTGTAACCAGCCCCAGGAGGAGAGAAGACAGCGGCCGATTCGATCAATATGCGGCGGTAGAGCCCTCGTATTCTGGCCAGCTCCTGCTGGTCGCCCCTCTCAGCCGCGGTCCAGAAGTCCGTGCGGGCGACGAACAAGCGGCGTTCTCGCAGCGCACTGCTCAGCCGCGCCAGGGCCACGCCTCGTGCCCTATGGGTACGAACCTCCTCGGGCCAATCGACGTGCTCGACCTGTTGCGGCACGTAACCTCCCACAAATGACAGTTCGTACCGTGCCTCGCTTCCAGGAAAGGTGCGGTCGTCGGTCTCTTCGACAAGTGAGCGGCACAAGAGGGGGACGAAGATGGCTGTCGATGGTTGGCGAAGTGGCAGGTTGTGGCCGAACACGATAGTGGCCGAGCTTGCGAGCCGCCTGGCGCTCTCCGCCCACGCGCCCTCTGCGTCCCACCTGTCGATAGCGTGGAACGCCATCGTGGGCACCCGACCGGCGACGTACCGGTGGCTCGAGGACAGGTTGGCTTCGGCCTGGAGCGCAGGTTCGTCCAGGTTCTGCAGCACGATGACGTCGGGCCTGCTGTCAACGAACTGAAAGTAGTTGTTCAGTAACTCCTGCGGGAAGTACGAAGGAAAGCCCTCCTTCGAGGCCATCTGGACTCTCAGCCACTTTCGAGACGCGAGCGGCGTCCGTGTCCAGGTCATGGTGCTGCTCCACCCGTCGTGATCAGTCATAGTGCCGCCAATCGACCTCCTACTTTCGAGCCTCCCTGGAAGGCACTCGCAGGCCCACGGAGTCCGAATGCAACGGTTGTAGCCCACCGGCTGCGCTACATGGTAAGGACCCGACGGCTCGTTGTGGTCAACCCACCAGCACGTTCCCGATTGCGCAGACGACCGACGACGAGCGACGATCAGGGCGAGGCATGGCCCCGGGGCCCTCGCCGGGAGGGCCGTCCTCCTGCGCGACGAGCCCCAATGTGTAGCAGGTGGTATTGCCCGCCCGTCGCCGACGTGCAAACTTGCCTCTATGGGTTCGAATCCGTGGTCCTGGCTAGGGACAAGGCAGGCTGACGTCAGACACCGCATTCTGGTGGTCGGCACCGGCCGGTGCGGCACAACCGCGCTCACGGAGCTGCTGGGCACCCACCCCGAGATCTACAGCCCTCCGGCGGAGACGCATCTGCTGTGTGATCCCGACGGGTTGGAGGATCTCGTCGACGCGCTGACCGACCGCTACACAACGGAGCGCGCCTACCTCGCACTGTCGCGCTTCCGCACCCTTGCCACCGACACGCTGTGCGGCAGATCCCGAGACATCTACCAGATGTGGCACCTCGACCGTGACCTCGGGCAGGTGCGGTACCACCATCTGGTCGACCGCCTCGTCGACTTGCTCACCTGGTACGTCTATGACGAGGTCGTGCCCACTTGGGCACCTCCACGCCACGATGGCACCGCCTACGACCACGCGCCTGTGCATCGGCAGGTAGGGCGATACTTTCCCGACCGAGCCGTTCTCGTCAAGATCCTGGGCGGATGGTTCGACGAGTTGCTCGGCGGTGCTGCCGCCGAACACGCGAAGAGTGGGTGGTGCGAGAAGACGCCGCTGAACCTGCTGTCCCTGCCGTTCGTCTGGGAACTGTTCCCCGACGCCGCGGTGGTCCACATCACGCGCGACCCGCGCGGCGTCGCCTGGTCGCACACTCGACAGCCGTGGGCGCCGCACAACCTCGACGATGCGCTCAGCTTCCTCGAGCCCACCTACCGTCGTTGGCTGGCGCTCTGCAACGACATCGACCTGCACCAGCATGCCTACGTGCAGGTGCGCGCCGAGGATCTGGCCGACAACTGGAGCCGCGGTCGCGCGGCCTTGCTCGCCCGCCTCGGGCTCGCCGACGCCCCGCTCGGCGGCCGCTTCGAGTCCGAGCGGCTCAACCTGTGGCGCGACGAGATGCCAATCGACCAAGTGCACCGCGTCGAGGAGCGTTTAGGAGAGCTCATCACCGCAATGGGTTACAACTCCACCTCAAGGCCCTGACCGGGCGGCGGCTCGCGCCGGCCGCTCGCTGAACTCCGCCGCGCAGGTCAACTCCTCACGCGGCAATGAGCGCATCCGCGTGCTGCGTCAAGCGCTGCGACCTCACCGCAAGACCCGCGCCGTGCGCGACTTCGAGGCGCTCTACCGAGATCTCGCCATGACGCCCTTAAGACGCCCCCGCGTCATTCGGCGGCTACCTCCGCCGGTCCCGCGCAACCCCCCAACCACCGGATCAATGGACACACCTGCACTGCCGAGTGCTGGGTTGCCCGGCCGTGCGACCTCGGCCGGGCATGGGGAGGCGCGGCGGGCCTGGTCGTGCCCTTCGAGCGCCACGTCTCGTTGTCGGCCGCTGGGTCCACTCCGCTTTCCCATTCGTGGGTCACCTGCCGGTCGGCGAGCGGAACGTGAGTCGCCTGCGGGCTGGGAGGGAGCCGGTGGCTCCGCCTGATGTAGGGCATGCCTCGGGGCGACCGCGGAGTCACGGGTCATCGGCGACGTCGACCCCGTGGTCACACACGAGGTCGCGGCCCCTGCCCGCCCGGTCACGGCCGTGCCGGGACGCGTCACTAGCGGGACGGCTTGACCTCGACGGCTTGTCGGCATGGCAGCCGCGCCCGCTCCCGGTCTCG
>Ga0136616_10000626_pt1 | contig 17235 bp, 17 predicted proteins | sample AntDrymUQ2992106_2_FD_106648 | JGI IMG/M metagenome (GOLD analysis project Ga0136616, IMG submission 106648) | Polar desert sand microbial communities from Dry Valleys, Antarctica - metaG UQ299 (21.06) | ecosystem: Environmental > Terrestrial > Soil > Desert | place: Antarctica: Dry Valley...
CAGCACCCCGTCCGACCTGGTGGCGCCGGTCAGTCGGCCGCCCACACCCGACCGAGAGGACAGCGCACGCATGGCAGCGAAGAAGACCGCCCAGAGGAAGTCGACCACCCCGAGCTACACCGTCCCCGGGATGACGACCAAGGAGGGCGGCGAGATCGCGGCGGTCCTGCAGGACCGGCTGAACGCGCTCACCGACCTCCACCTCACGCTCAAGCACGTCCACTGGAACGTCGTCGGCCCGCAGTTCATCGCCGTGCACGAGATGCTCGATCCCCAGGTGGACGCCGTGCGCGCGATGTCCGACGTCCTCGCGGAGCGGATCGCGACGCTCGGAGCATCGCCGGTCGGGACGCCAGGCTCCCTCGTGGCCCAGCGGTCGTGGGACGACTACTCGCTCGGTCGGGCCGGCGCGATCGAGCACCTCGGCGCACTGGACGTGGTCTACACGGGGGTGATCGAGGACCACCGTGAGGCGATCGAGAAGACCGGCGACCCGGACCCCGTCACCGAGGACATCCTGATCGCGCAGTCCGGTCAGCTCGAGCTGTTCCACTGGTTCATCCGGGCTCACCTGGAGGACCCCGGCGGCCACCTCGCCACTGCCTCCGCCTCCACCGAGCGGTCGGCCGCGGCGAAGACCGCGCGGGTCAGCACGCGGTGATTGCTGTGCTCTCCTAGCCGGTGGCCCGAACCCCTGACGGACCGCCGCCGCAGCCGACGGTCCAGCGGCTGCGGATCCGGTACGCGAAGCGAGGACGGCTGCGCTTCTCCAGCCATCGCGACTTCCAGCGCGCGCTCGAGCGAGCGCTGCGACGCGCGGACGTCCCGATCGCGTACTCGGCCGGCTTCACGCCGCATCCGAAGGTGTCGTACGCGAACGCGGCGCCGACCGGCGCGGCCAGCGAGGCCGAGTACCTCGAGATCGGGCTGGCCGAGATGTGCGATCCCGAACGGCTCCGGCTCGCCCTGGACGAGAGCCTGCCGCCGGGCCTGGACATCCTCCAGGTCGTCGAGGCGTCAGGCCTGGCCCTCGCTGAACGCCTGGAGGCCAGCCAGTGGCTGATCGAGATGCCCGGGGTCGAGCCGGCGGTCGCGGACGAGGCGGCGCAGGCGTTTCTCGCCGCGCCGGCGGTCGAGGTCTCGAGGATGACGAAGTCAGGTCTGCGGACCTTCGACGCGCGAGCCGCGGTCCTCCGTCTCAACCCTGGGCGCCAAGAGCTCGAGGGCGCGTTGACGGCGGCCCACCCGGAGCCGTGTGCGATACTCGACGTGGTCGTACGTCATGTCACACCAACCGTACGACCGGATGACGTCCTCACCGGCTTGTGTGCCGTTGCCGACCTCGTGCCGCCGATGCCGGTCCACTTGACCAGGCTCGCGCAGGGGCCGCTCGATCCGCAGACCGGGGACGTCGGGGATCCGCTGAGCGCCTGATCGCGCCGTTCGATCGACGCATCGCCAGTGCCCTCCCCGCCGTCGCGAGTTCGTCATCCCCACCCACAGGCTTTCCGGCACAACAGATCCAGGCCGGACTTGACACAGTCCCCGTGCGGCGCCGAAACCGGCGCCCGGGGCACGACAGGAGCACCATCCATGCTCGAGACCGAGCAGACGACGAACACCACCGACACCACCACCGAAGGCACCGCTCCCGCCAAGAAGACCGCGCGGAAACGGGCCACGAAGAAGGTCACCGGCAACGACACTCCGTCGGCCGGCACCGAGCCGGCGGCTGCTGCGACGACGAAGAAGGCGACCGCTCGCCGGAGCACTGCGAAGAAGACCGAAGCCGCCCCAGCCAGCACCGGGTCGGCGCCGGTCGACGCGCCCGCAACCGCAGCGGCCGCGTCCGAGACCGCTGCCCCCCCGGTGAAGAAGCCCGCCCGTCGGGCCACCAAGAAGGCGGCGCCGCCGGCCGAATCGCCCTTCGCCGCCACCGAGTCGCCAGAGCCAGCGCCCCGGGTATCCCGCTCAGCTCGTCGCGTCGCTGCCCCGGCGATGCTCTTCCAGGCGCCGGAGCCCGTCGTCGCGCCTCCGGCCGCGACGTCGGAGGCCCCCACCACCGCGACCCGGCGGACCCGTACGCGGTCGGCGTCCAGGACGGCCGGGGCACCGGGGCACGCCGAAGACGTGCCGAGGGCCGCGAGCGTGGACGCTTCCGCCGACGCGTCCACCACCAGTTCCGGCGAGTCGCCCGCCGAGCCGGCACCGACGCGATCCCGTCGCACCCGTTCCAGGTCCGCAGCGGCCGCTGACCCGTCCACCGAGACCGCCGCCAGCACCTCCTCCCGTGATCGCGCGGTCGACGCCGTGGCCGAGGTCGACGTCGCGCCGGGGGATGATCGCGCCGAGACCACCGCCGAGGGCGACCTCGACGGAGCTGCTGAGCCATCCTCCAGCTCGCGTCGGCGTCGTCGGGGCAGCCGAGGCCGGGGCCGCAAGCCCGCGACGTCCGACGACGGCGACAGCGAGACCGCCGACACCACCGATGGCAGCGACGAGGTCGAGGAGCCGGATGACGACACCGCTGCGGTTGCCCCGACCAGCCGATCGAGTCGGTCGAGGTCCCGCTCTCGGTCGGGCGGCTCCAAGCCGGCCCCGGGGACCGAGCCCGACGCCGGGGCGGCCGATGACGACCGGTCCGAGCCTGGGCGCAGCGCCGCGGACGACGGGACCGACGACGACCAGCCGACCGACGAGACCGGCTCGGGCTCGAGCAGCAGCCGCCGCCGGCGTCGCCGTCGCCGCTCAGGTGACACCGCACCCACCCCCTCGCCCGACGACCCGCCGCAGACCGTGGTCAAGGTCCGGGATGCGCGCCCGTCCAGCGACGACGCGGTGGCCGGCGTCGCCGGGTCCACCCGGCTCGAGGCGAAGAAGCAGCGTCGCCGGGACGGCCGGGACCAGGCTCGTCGGCGTACTCCCGTCCTCACCGAGGCCGAGTTCCTGGCCCGCCGCGAGGCCGTCGACCGGGTCATGGTCGTCCGCCAGAACGCCACGCGGACCCAGATCGCCGTGCTCGAGGACGGCGTCCTGGTCGAGCACTACGTCACGCAGTCGAGCCAGACGTCCTACGTCGGCAACGTCTACCTCGGGCGGGTGCAGAACGTGCTGCCCGCGATGGAGGCGGCGTTCATCGACATCGGCAAGGGCCGCAACGGCGTGCTCTACGCCGGCGAGGTGGCCTGGTCGCGGCTCGGTCTCGAGGGCAAGCCCAAGCGGATCGAGAGCGTGCTGTCCAGCGGCACGCCGGTACTCGTTCAGGTGACCAAGGATCCTGTTGCGCACAAGGGTGCGCGGCTCACCGGCATGGTGAGCCTGCCTGGCCGCTTCCTGGTCTACGCGCCGGGCGGGTCCATGTCCGGGATCAGCCGCAAGCTGCCGGAGAACGAGCGCAACCGCCTGAAGTCGATCGTGAAGAAGGTGTTCCCCGACGAGGCGAGCGTGATCATCCGTACGGCCGCCGAGGGCGCCTCGGAAGAAGAGCTGACCCGCGACGTCAAGCAGCTCGAGTCGCAGTGGAACCAGATCGAGACGAATCTGGCCAAGGCCTCGGCGCCGAGCCAGCTCTACGCGGAGCCCGACCTCGCGATCAAGGTGGTCCGAGACATGTTCAACGAGGACGTCTCCGGCCTCGTGATCTCCGGTGCCGAGGCCTGGGACACCCTGCACACGTACGTCGGCAGCGTCGCTCCCGACCTCCTCGGCCGGGTCACCCGGTGGGAGAGCGACCAGGACGTGTTCGCGGAGTACCGCGTCGACGAGCAGATCGCCAAGGCGCTCGACCGCAAGGTCTGGCTCCCCTCCGGCGGCTCGCTCGTCATCGACCGCACCGAGGCGATGACCGTCGTCGACGTCAACACGGGCAAGTTCACCGGCTCCGGTGGCTCGCTCGAGGAGACCGTGACGAAGAACAACCTCGAGGCGGCGGAGGAGATCGTCCGCCAGATCCGGCTGCGCGATGTCGGCGGCATCATCGTGATCGACTTCATCGACATGGTGCTTGAGCGCAACCGAGACCTCGTGCTGCGTCGCCTGGTCGAGTGCCTGGGCCGGGACCGCACTCGGCACCAGGTGGCCGAGGTCACCTCGCTCGGCCTCGTGCAGATGACCCGCAAGCGGGTCGGCGTCGGACTCTTCGAGGCGTTCAGCGAGACCTGTGAGCACTGCCAGGGCCGCGGCGTCCACGTGCACGGCGAGCCGATCGCACAGAAGGCGCAGCGTGACGACGAAGGACAGAACAATCGGCGCGACGAGCCGAGCGGGAAGAAGTCGAAGGGCTCAGGTGGCGCGGGCAAGAGCGGGAAGAAGGGCAAGTCCGCCGAGCCCGGCCGGGACCCGGCGAACGGTCGCAAGGCAACCGAGGTGATCAAGGCGATCGCCGCGGCGGCCAGCCGCGCGCACCTGACGAACGGTGACCGGCCGGCGGACGAGGACGCCGCCGCCGCGGCTGACGCCGACACCGAGATCGAGGTCCACCACCTCAGCGCCGACACCGACGCGACGCTCCTCACCGAGGACGTCTCGCCCACCGATCTGAGCCAGACCGACCCACCTTTGGAGCCGTCGACGACGAAGCCCAAGCGCCGCCGGGTCACCCGCCCGGCCGGGGCTCCGGCCTGATCAGCCGCTCTGCCCGGCCGCTGAGCTCCCTCCCCAGCGACCACGGTGCACGACCTGTTCCACGCCGCGTCGGCCGCGCAGCAGCGAGGGCGACGGCTTGTCCACAGCGCGGTAGCCGACGCTGACCACGCCGACCGGCCGGTAGCCGCTGGGGATGTCGAACGCGGACCGCAGGTCGTCGAGGCGGTCTGGCTCGACGCCGAAGAAGCACGCGCCGAGACCTTCGTCCACGGCTGTCAGCAGCATGAGCACTGCGGCCATCCCGGCGTCGACGTCCCAGTACGGGACCGGCCAGCGCGCCTCGTCGCGATCGGTCCAGCCCTTGTCGGGCTCGGCGTACCGGTCGAGATAGGCCTGCTTGTGCGACAGGACGACGACAAGCAGTGGTGCGGTCTGCATCCCGGTGAGCCAGGTGCCTGGTTCTCCTGGTCCCACGCCCGCTCGCCAGAAACGCTCCCGATCGGCTGGTTCCTCGAGCACGAGGAAGGCCCAGCCCTGGCTGAAGCCGGCACTCGGGGCGTGCAGAGCGTTCTCCAGCAGCCGTTCCCGCGCCCGGTCGGGAACCGGCCGGTCAGGGTCGTACCGGCGGACCATCCGGCGGCGGTCGATCGCGTCCTGCAGCTCCATCCGGGCGAGCCTGCCACCTGCAGAGCCGGCACGGGGTTGGCTGGGCCAGACTGACCGGCACGGGCGGTTTGACCCGGCAGGCACGAGATCCGTACGCTGGTCAGTCGGTGCGTCTCGGATGCGCCGACCCCCGTACGCCCTCCCACCTGCAGCAGCAGCGTGCGCGGGTTCGGATCTCCAGACGAGCACCAGCCAGAAACAACGAGAGTGAGGGTCGCGGTGTACGCGATCGTGCGCAGTGGCGGTAGGCAGGAAAAGGTCGCGGTCGGCGACGTGTTCGAGCTCGATCGTGTCCCTGGCGAGCCCGGGTCCTCGTTCGTGCTCCCGGCGCTGCTTCTGGTCGACGGCGACGACGTCACCTCCGATGCGGACGCCCTGACCAAAGTGACGGTCACGGCCGAGGTCGTCGACCACACCAAGGGCCCGAAGATCGTGATCCAGAAGTACAAGAACAAGACGGGTTACAAGAAGCGTCAGGGCCACCGCCAGCGCCTCACCCAGGTGAAGATCACCGGCATCGAGACCGGTGGCTCCAAGTCCACGTCCAAGTCCTCCTGATCAGCAGCACGAGAAAGCAGGTCGGTCGAGATGGCCCACAAGAAGGGCGCGTCATCCACGCGCAACGGTCGTGACTCCAACGCGCAGCGCCTCGGCGTGAAGCGCTTCGGCGGCCAGCTCGTGAACGCGGGGGAGATCATCGTGCGTCAGCGCGGCACGCACTTCCACCCGGGCGAGAACGTCGGGCGAGGCGGGGACGACACTCTCTTCGCGCTCAGCGGCGGTGCGGTGGAGTTCGGTCGCCGGCGCGGGCGTCGGGTCGTGAACATCGTCCCCGGCGACGAGTAGCCGGACCTGAGTAGGCCAGCATCCCCGCACCGTTGATCACCTGCCCCACCTGTACGACCCGGCAACGGGACCGCTGATGGCGATCCCCACCTTCGTCGACCGCGTCGTCCTGCACCTGTTCGCCGGCAACGGCGGGAACGGCTGCGCATCCGTGCGGCGGGAGAAGTTCCGACCGCTCGGTGGCCCGGACGGAGGCAACGGCGGGCGCGGCGGCGATCTGATCCTCGTGGTCGACCCGAACGTCACGACGCTGCTCGACTACCACCGGTCGCCGCACCGCAGAGCCCAGTCCGGCGCACCGGGCCAGGGCGATCTGCGCACCGGCTCCATCGGCGGGGACATCGAGCTGTCCGTACCCGACGGCACGGTTGTGTCGACGCCTGACGGCGAGCTCCTCGCCGACCTGGTCGGCGCCGGGACCCGGTACGTCGCGGCCGCCGGTGGCAGGGGCGGGCTCGGCAACGCGGCCCTCTCGTCCTCGCGCCGCCGCGCTCCTGGCTTCGCGCTGCTCGGCCTCGACGGCGAGACCGTCGATGTGGTGCTCGAGCTCAAGACCGTGGCCGACGTCGGCCTGGTCGGCTTCCCGAGCGCGGGCAAGTCGTCGTTGGTCGCCGCCATGTCCGCGGCCCGACCGAAGATCGCCGACTACCCGTTCACCACGCTCGTGCCGAACCTGGGGGTGGTCCGCGCCGGCGAGGTCGTGTTCACGGCCGCGGACGTCCCTGGTCTGATCCCGGGTGCCTCCACCGGGAAGGGCCTGGGGCTGGACTTCCTGCGCCATGTCGAGCGGTGCGCCGCGCTCGTCCACGTTCTCGACTGCGCCACGCTCGAGCCCGGCCGGGATCCGATCTCCGACCTCGACACCATCAGCGCAGAGCTTGCGGCCTACGACGCGGCGACCGGGAGCGATCTCGCCGAGCGACCGGCTCTCGTCGCGCTGAACAAGCTCGACGTGCCCGAGGCGCGCGAGCTCGCCGCGATGGTGCGCCCGATGCTCGAGGAGCGCGGGTACGCCGTCCACGAGATCTCCGCCGCGACGCACGAGGGCATGCGCGACCTGACGTACGCGATGGCCGCCCTCGTACGCCAAGCCCGCGACGACCGCGGCACGCCGGAGGACAGCCGGATCGTGCTACGACCCCCGGCGGTGGACGACGCCGGCTTCTCCGTGGTCCGGGAGCCAGACGTGTTCCGGGTGCTCGGCGGCAAGCCGGAGCGCTGGGTCCGGCAGACCGACTTCGCCAACGACGAGGCGGTGGGCTACCTCGCCGACCGACTGGCAAGGCTCGGCGTCGAGGCTGCGCTGGTTGCGGCCGGCGCGGAGGCCGGCGACGGCGTGGCGATCGGGCCGGGTGCTGACGCCGTCGTGTTCGACTGGGAGCCCACGCTCCAGGCCGGCGCGGAGCACCTGCTCGGCGCCCGGGGGCGCGATATCCGCCTGGACGAAGGCCCGGAGCGCAACAAGTCGTGACCGGTTCGAGGGTTCAGCCGCGCGCATCGTGGTGACGGTGGTCGAATGCCAACGATGGACGTTGTGGAGCACTGGCTGGTCACCCTGACCCTGAGCGGAGAGGCGTGGGACGAGGACGCCGTACGGGCAGCGCTGCACCGGTTGCTCGACGAGCACCCGTTCCTGCAGTCGTGCAACTACACACCGGACACCGTCGAGGTCCGCTACTGGGAGCAGGCCGAGACGCTCCAGGACGCCGCCGCGATGGCGTTGCGGCTGTGGGGGGAGCATCGCCGCTCGGCCGGGCTGCCGCCGTGGGCCGTCGTCGGCCTCGAGGTGGTGGACCGGGCGACGATGCACAGGCGCGACGCGAGCCAGCCGGGGCGCCCGGTCGTGTCCTCGGTGGGCGAGGTACGGCCGCTGCGGGTGTGACCTCGCAGTAGGCTCCCGTCCATGACCGCTGCCGTGCTCACGCTCCTGGCCGTCGAGGCCGAGGAGCGGATCGATACCGGAGCGCCGCCCCTCGTCTGGGGGGTCGCGGCCTTCGCGATCCTCCTGCTCCTGCTCCTCGCCACGCTGGTGTTCGGAAAGGGCCGCAGCTGACCACGGCTGGACCGCTCGGTGTCGCGGCGCCGACCGACGGGACGCGTCGTCGCCGGGTCGGTGTGATGGGCGGCACGTTCGACCCGATCCACCACGGCCACCTCGTGGCGGCCAGCGAGGTGCAGAGCTGGTTCGGCCTGGACGAAGTCGTGTTCGTGCCGACCGGTCAGCCGTGGCAGAAGAGCGGGCGGGCGGTCACAGCGGCCGAGGACCGCTACCTCATGACGGTGATCGCGACCGCGGCGAACCCGAGATTCTCGGTCAGCCGGATCGACGTCGACCGGCCGGGTCCGACCTACACCTACGACACCCTCAGCGATCTGCGTGCCGAGCACGGCGACGACGTCGATCTGTACTTCATCACCGGCGCGGACGCCCTGGCGCAGATCCTCTCGTGGCGCAACGTGGACGAGCTCTTCGCGCTCGCGCACTTCGTCGGCTGCACCCGCCCCGGGCACGTCCTGGACGACCCGGGGCTGCCACCCGAGGCGGTGACGCTCGTCGAGGTGCCCGCGCTCGCGATCTCCTCGACCGAGTGCCGCACCCGGGTCGCGGTGGGCGAGCCGGTCTGGTACCTCGTGCCGGACGGAGTCGTGCAGTACATCAGCAAGCGAGGTCTGTACGCGCGCTCCGCCGTCCGGAGTCCCGGCGTGGGAGGATGAGCGCACCGACCGGCAGCTCCGGCCGGTGCACCGTCCAGACCTCCGAAAGGCACCTGTGGCACTGACCGACCGAGCTCTGCGCCTCGTCGAGGCCGCCGCCGATGCAGCGGCAGACAAGCTCGCCACCGACATCATCGCGTTCGACGTGAGCGAGCAGCTCGCGATCACCGACGCCTTCTTGCTCTGCACAGCCAGCAACGACCGTCAGGTCAGGGCCGTCGTGGACGGTATCGAGGAGCGCCTGCGCGAGCTGGACGCCAGGCCAGCCCGACGCGAGGGACAGCGCGAGTCCCGCTGGGTCCTGCTCGACTACGTCGACATCGTCGTGCACGTCCAGCACACCGACGAGCGGCTCTACTACGCGCTCGAACGGCTGTGGCGTGACTGCCCCGTCGTCCCGTTGCCCGAATCGCTCACGGCCGGGTCGAACGCCCGGAGCAGTTCCTGACCCGAGGTCGCCGGGTCGTCCTCTGGCGGCACGGCCAGACCCTCTGGAACCTCGAGAACCGGTTCCAGGGCTCTACCGACGTCGCGCTCGACGCAGCCGGCATCGAGCAGGCTCAGCGTGCCGCCAGCCTGCTGGCCGGGCTCCAGCCGTCCAAGATCGTGAGTTCGCCCCTCCAGCGAGCTTCGGCCACCGCCGCTGCGTTGGCGAGGCTGACCAGCCTCGACGTCTCGTACGACGACCGGCTCCGGGAGCGGTACGGCGGCTCGTGGGAGGGCCTGACCGACCAGGAGATCTGGAACCGGTTCCCCGCGGAGGCCGGGGCGTGGCAACCCGCCGACGGCGAGCGGGAGCCGACCGTGGGCGACCGGGTGGCCGCGTCGTTCGCCGACGCCGTCGAGGCCACGCCGGCCGGTGAGACGCTCGTCCTGGTCAGCCACGGCGGCGCGATCCGCTGCGGTGTCGGGCGGGTGCTCGGGCTTCCGGAGGAGTTCTGGTGGCGCCTCGGTCCGCTGGGCAACTGCTCGTGGTCGATCCTCGGGCAGGCCAGCGGGGACGGCCGCGGCTGGCGGCTGCTGGAGCACAACGCCGGCACCCTGCCCGAGCCGGTGCTCTCCGACGACCGGTAGCCGATGCCGGGATCCGGTGACTCCATGATGACTCGGGGGCATCGCTGCGTCCGGCTAGACTCTCCCCTCGGTTCCAGGGGCTATGGCGCAGTTGGTAGCGCGTCTGCATGGCATGCAGAAGGTCAGGGGTTCGAGTCCCCTTAGCTCCACCCATGATCCACTGCTGGCCGGCGCTCCGTCTCGACGACGCTGCCGCCGCCCAAGGCCGGCAGGCAATGAACCATCGAGGAGCCGCATGACCCACCCCCGTCCCGATCTCAAGCCGCCGCCGGCCCTGGCCAAGAACGGGCTGCGCATCACCCCGCTCGGCGGGCTCGGCGAGATCGGCCGCAACATGACCGTGTTCGAGCACCAGGGCAAGCTCCTGGTGGTCGACTGCGGCGTCCTGTTCCCCGAGGACCACCAACCTGGCGTCGATGTGATCCTCCCGGACTTCACGTCGATCCGGGACCGGCTCGACGACATCGTCGCGATCGTCCTGACCCACGGGCACGAGGACCACATCGGCGGCGTTCCCTACCTCCTCAAGGAGCGCAAGGACATCCCGGTCGTCGGCTCGAGGCTGACGCTGGCGTTCGTCGACGCCAAGCTCAAGGAGCACCGCATCACTCCCAAGGCTCGGGAGGTGAAGGAGGGCGACCGGGAGCGGTTCGGCCCGTTCGAGGTCGAGTTCGTCGCGGTCAACCACTCGATCCCCGACAGCCTGGCAGTCGCGATCCGTACGAAGGCCGGCCTCGTCCTGCACACCGGCGACTTCAAGATGGACCAGTTCCCCCTCGACGGACGGATCACCGACCTGCGCGCGTTCGCGCGGCTCGGCGAGGAGGGTGTCGACCTCTTCCTCGTCGACTCGACCAATGCCGAAGTCCCTGGCTTCACCGTCGCCGAGCGCGAGCTCACCCCCGCCATCGAAGCGGTGTTCCGCACGGCGCCACGCCGGGTGATCGTCTCGAGCTTCGCCAGTCACGTCCACCGGATCCAGCAGGTGCTCGATGCTGCGCACGCGCACGGCCGCAAGGTGGCGTTCGTGGGTCGCTCCATGGTGCGCAACATGGGGATCGCGCGCGACCTGGGTTACCTGCGGGTGCCGAAGGGCCTCGTCGTGGAGCTTCGTCAGCTCGAGAAGCTGCCCGACGACAAGATCGCCTTGGTCTGCACCGGGTCGCAGGGCGAGCCGCTGGCCGCGCTGTCGAGGATGGCCAACCGTGACCACATGATCCGCATCGGCGAGGGCGACACCGTCCTGCTCGCCAGCTCGCTCATCCCGGGCAACGAGAGCGCGATCTACCGCGTGATCAACGGCCTCATGCGCTGGGGCGCTCACGTCGTGCACCGGGGCAACGCGAAGGTGCACGTGTCCGGCCACGCGAGCGCCGGCGAGCTCGTGTACTGCTACAACATCGTCAAGCCGCGAAACGTCCTGCCGGTGCACGGCGAGTGGCGGCACCTGCGGTCCAACGCCGACCTGGCGATCCGAACCGGGGTCCCCGCGGATCGCGTGGTGATCGCCGAGGACGGCGTCGTGATCGATCTGGTGGCCGGGCGCGCCACGATCACCGGCAAGGTCCCGGCGGGCTACGTCTACGTCGAGGGCGTGACCGTCGGCGGCACGACGGAAGCGTCGCTCAAGGACCGGCGGACCCTGGCCGAGGAGGGCGTGATCACGGTCGTGGCGCTCGTCGACGCAGACACCGGTCGGCTGACCGAACCGCCGGACTTCCTCGCGCGCGGGTTCGGTGAGGGCAAGGCGTCGTTCGCGGACGTGGTCCCCGTGATCGAGAAGGCCCTCGCGACGGCCGCGAACGAGGGCATCGGCGACCCCCGCCAGCTCGAGCAGCTCATCGTGCGCGCGGTCGAGGGGTGGGCGTTCAAGACCTACCGGCGCAACCCGATGATCATCCCGGTGGTCGTAGAGGCGTGACCAGGCCAGCGCTCTCCGCCCCAGCCGCCGTCCTGCTCGACCTCGACGGGACGCTCGTGCACACCGTGCCCACCCGCGTCGACGCGTGGATCACTGCGCTGACCGAGTTCGGCATCCCGACGGACCGGGAGTACGTCGCGTCGATGATCGGGTCGGACGGTTGCCAGCTGGCCCGCGACGCAGGGGAGCGGGTCGGGATTCCCATGCGACGCGACCGCGCTGGGCTGATCGATGCCAGGCACGGAAAGATCTACGCCGAGCTCAACACCGCACCCGTCGTGCTCCCGGGCGTCCACGAGCTCACCGAGGCGCTCGGAATGGCCGGGATCCCGTGGGCCATCGCGACGTCGAGCAGCGGCTCGAACCAGGTCCGAGCCTCGATCTCGGCCATCGGCTTCGCCGACCCGCCACTGGTGGTGGACGGCTCGCACGTCGAGCACGCCAAACCGGCGCCCGACCTCTTCCGGCTGGCCGCGGCAAAGCTCGAGGTGATCGACCTCAGCGGGTGCTGGTGCGTCGGTGACGCCACCTGGGACATGCTGGCCGCCGTCGCCGCCGGGATGGTGGCGATCGGGGTGACCGCTGGGTCGGCCGTGGACGCGCGGGCGCTCGCGGCGTCCGGCGCCCAACTCGTGGTCGCGACGCTGCTCGATCTAGTCCCGCTCGTCGCTTCCTGACGCCGAATCGGTCAGCCCAAGGGCGCGGCGTACGGCCATACGCGCGCCGGTCGGGGCGAGCGGCTGCGCTAGCCTGGCCCCATGCGAGCCGGCCTGCTGCTTATCCGGCCGCGCTGATCCTCGGCGGGTGCCCGCGTACGGCGCTGGAGCACCGCATCGGCGCGGCGACCCCTTCGTGCTCGAGGGGGGTCTTCTCATGATCCGGACCCGGCGCACGCCTGACAGCGAGGCAGACCTATGACGCAGCAGACGAGCGGCACAGCGGTGGGGGGATCGACCGAGGCGCGTGTCTCGGACCCTCCCCGGCACCGCTACTCCGCCGCGATCGCCCACGAGATCGAGCCGCGCTGGCAGGCTCGCTGGGAGGCCGAGGGGACGTTCCACGCGGCGAACCCCACCGGACCGTTGGTTGATCCCGAGCGAGCCGCGCTCCCCAGGTGCGTCGTGCTCGACTTCTTCCCGTACCCCTCCGGCGCGGGGCTGCACGTCGGGCACCCGCTGGGCTACATCGGCACGGATGTGTTCTCCCGCTACCAGCGGATGACCGGTCACAACGTGCTGCACACGATCGGCTTCGACGCATTCGGCCTGCCCGCGGAGCAGTTCGCGGTGCAGACGGGCACCCATCCCCGCGTGACCACGCTGGCGAACATGGAGATCATCGCCCGGCAGCTGCGCCGGATGGGGATGGACCACGACCCGCGTCGCGCGGTCGCCACGATCGATCCTGCGTACTACCGGTGGACGCAGTGGATCTTCACAACGATCTACGAGTCCTGGTACGACGACCGGGTGGACGCAGCACGCCCGGTCGCCGAGCTGGTCGCGGCCTATCGGTCCGGCGCCGTGCCGACGCCGGACGGCCGGCCGTGGGCTGGGCTGTCGCCGGAGGAGCAGCGAGCGGCGGTGGACGGCCGCCGGCTGGCCTACCTCTCCGAGGCGCCGGTGAACTGGTGCCCTGGCCTGGGAACCGTGCTGGCGAACGAGGAGGTCACCGCCGAAGGCCGGAGCGAACGCGGCAACTTCCCCGTCTTCAAGCGCAAGCTCCGGCAGTGGATGCTGCGGATCACCGCGTACGCGGACCGTTTGCTCAGCGACCTGGACCGGCTGGACTGGCCCGAGCCGATCAAGCTGCAGCAGCGCAACTGGATCGGGCGGTCCGCCGGTGCGACCGTGCGCTTCCCGACCGTGTCCGGCGACGTCGAGGTGTTCACGACTCGTCCGGACACGCTGTTCGGCGCCACATTCATGGTCCTCGCGCCGGAGCACCCGCTGGTGATCGCGCTCACCGCCGCCACCTACCCGGACGACGTCCGCCGGAGATGGACCGGTGGCGCGGCGACGCCACGCGATGCGATCGACACCTACCGCGCCGAGGCGGCGCGCAAGTCCGAGGTCGAGAGGCAGACCGAGCACCGGGACAAGACCGGGGTGTGGACCGGCTCGAACGCAACGAACCCAGCGACCGGTGATGCGATCCCGATCTTCGTAGCCGACTACGTCCTCATGGGCTACGGCACCGGCGCGATCATGGCGGTCCCCGGGCAGGACGAGCGGGACTGGGAGTTCGCCGAGCGGTTCGGGCTGCCGATCGTCCGTACGGTGGCCCCACCACACGGCTGGGTGGGCGAGGCGTACCTCGGCGACGGTCCGGCGATCAACTCGAGGAACGACGAGATCGACCTGGACGGCCTGCCGGTCGCCGATGCCAGGGCGGGCATGATCACGTGGCTCGAGCGGACCGACCGGGGGACGGCGACCACGACGTACCGCCTGCGCGACTGGCTGTTCAGCCGTCAGCGGTACTGGGGCGAGCCGTTCCCGATCGTGTACGACGAGGCCGGGGTGACGCACGCGCTGCCCGCGTCGATGCTGCCGGTGGAGCTGCCCGACGTCGACGACTACTCGCCCCGCACGTACGCGCCCGATGACGCCACGTCGGACCCGGAGGCCCCGCTGGCCCGGGCTGGCGAGTGGGTCGAGGTCGAGCTGGACCTGGGTGACGGGCCGCGGCGCTACCGACGTGAGACGAACACCATGCCGAACTGGGCCGGGTCGTGCTGGTACGAGCTCCGGTACCTGGACCCGACGAACGACGAGCGGTTCGTCGATCCCGAGATCGAGCGGTACTGGCTCGGCCCGCAGGGTGGTGACCACCCGGGCGGCGTCGACCTCTACGTCGGCGGCGCCGAGCACGCGGTGCTGCACCTGCTGTACGCGCGGTTCTGGCACAAGGTCCTGCACGACCTCGGGCACGTCTCGAGCGAGGAGCCGTTCTACAAGCTCGTGAACCAGGGCATGATCCAGGCGCCCGCGTTCACGGACGAGCGCGGGGCCTACGTGGAGGCGCGCGAGGTGGTCGAGCGCGACGGCAGCTTCCTGCACAACGGGCGACCGGTCACCAGGGAGTTCGGCCGGATCGGCAAGAGCAAGCGGAACATGATCACCCCGGACGACATGTGCGACGAGTACGGCGCGGACACGTTCCGCGTCTACGAGATGAGCATGGGGCCGCTGGACGCGTCCCGGCCGTGGGAGACCCGTGCAGTGATCGGCTCGTACCGGTTCCTGCAGCGGGTGTGGCGCGTGATCATCGACGAGGCGACCGGCGAGCTGCGCTCGCTCTCGGAGCACTCGGACCCGCAGACGCAGCGCCTCGTCCACCGCACGATCGACGGCGTCCGTACCGACTTCACGCACCTGCGCTTCAACACGGCAGTGGCGAAGCTGATCGAGCTGACCAACACCTTGACCAGGATGCCGGTGGTGCCGCGCGAGGCGGCCGAAGCGCTCGTTCTGATGGTCGCACCCCTCGCACCACACATCGCCGAGGAGCTGTGGGCCCGGCTCGGTCATGACGAGTCGCTCGGACGCGGGCCGTTCCCGACCGCCGATCCCGCACTGCTGGTCGAGGCCACCGTGACGTGCGTCGTCCAGGTGAGCGGCAAGGTCCGCGACCGGCTCGAGGTGCCACCCGACGTCGACCAGGACACGCTGCGCGAGCTCGCGCTGGCATCGTCGGGCGTGCAGCGCGCGCTCGACGGTCGAGCGATCCGTACGGTCGTCGTCCGCCCCCCGCGTCTCGTCAATGTCGTACCGGCCTGACCGGCCATGAGCCACCCCCCGACCGCGTCCGTCGCGGTGGTCACCGACTCCTCGGCCGACCTGTCGGCGGAGCTGGTCGGCGACCTCGAGATCGCCGTGGTCCCGCTGCGGGTCGTGATCGGCGGGGTGCAGTACCTCGAGGGGGAGGAGATCGGTGCCGAGGACGTCACCGAGGCGATGCGGACGAAGGTCGCAGTGACCACGTCTCGACCGAGCCCGCAGGCCTTCCTGGCTACGTACGCACGGCTCGTAGATGCCGGCTTCGACGCCGTGGTATCGGTCCACCTTTCGGCCGAGGTGTCCGGCACGTACGACTCGGCGGTGCTCGCTGCCGCGGAGTCCCCCGCGTCGGTGGAGGTGGTGGACACCCGGACGCTGGCACTCGGGCTCGGTTTCGCAGTCCGGGCGGCCGCGCGGACCGCCGCCACCGGCGGGTCCGTCGTCGAGGTCGCCGCCGCCGCCCGCGACGTGGCGGCCGCAAGCCGGTCGCTGTTCTACGTCGACACGCTGGAGTACCTGCGGCGCGGCGGGCGGCTGAGCGCCGCCCGGGCGTTGCTCGGATCGGCCCTCGCGGTGAAGCCGATCCTGCATGTCGCCGAGGGCCGCATCGAGCTGCTGGAGAAGGTCCGGACGTCCTCACGGGCCCGGGCGCGGCTGGCTGACCTGGCCGTGGAGACGGCCGGTGACCGCCCGGTCGACCTCGCGGTGCAGCATCTGGCCGCTGCGAGCCGAGCGGGCGAGCTGGCCGACCAGCTGAGCGCCCGGATCCCCGCGGCCGGCGAGGTGATCGTGCGGGAGGTCGGCGCCGCGGTCGGCGCGCACGTCGGCCCCGGCATGGTCGCCGTCGTCATCGCTCCTCGCCGCTGATTCGTCCGCTCACCGCTGCGACGCCGGCCGCCGTCGGAACCGGGTTGGCCGTGCCGGCTGGACAGCGCATGCTCGTCCGGTGGACGGCATCCGGGTCAGCACGCGCGTGACGATCCCCGACGACGAGCTGTCCTGGCGGTTCTCGCGCTCGTCCGGTCCGGGCGGGCAACACGTCAACACCACCGACTCGCAGGTCGAGCTGCGCTGGGACCTGGCGTCGTCGACGGCGCTGAGCGAGCACCTTCGCGCTCGGGCCTGGGAGCGGCTGGCCGGCCGGCTCGTCGGTGACACCGTGATCATCAGCGCCTCGGAGCACCGGTCGCAGCACCGCAACCGCGAGGCGGCGAAAGAGCGGCTCGGTGCCCTGATCCGGGACGCTATCGCGCCGCCGCCGCCGGCTCGCCGACCCACCAAACCCACGCGTGCAGCCAAGGAGCGCCGGCTCACGAGCAAGCGGCGGCGGAGCGACCTCAAGCAGTCCCGACGCGCCACCGACGACTGATCCGGACGGCTGGCGAGGACGGGACCGGGGTCGTCCCGCAGCGTCCACAGCACGTCCGGCTCGGTGCTCGTCCACAGCCTGGTTGCAGACCGCCGACGGCGGGGATGGCTCGCCTAGCGTCGGCCGAGTGGTGGAGAGGACGGTCACGTCGAGCGCAGGCGACCGCGGACGCGGCCCGAGAGCGTCTCGCACGCATCGCGGTACCGCGGGGCGCTGAACAGGTGCTTCCGACGGGAGGCGCCGACGCGCGGCACGCGTACGGAGGTGTCTCGGCGGCA
>Ga0136616_10000628_pt1 | contig 17214 bp, 17 predicted proteins | sample AntDrymUQ2992106_2_FD_106648 | JGI IMG/M metagenome (GOLD analysis project Ga0136616, IMG submission 106648) | Polar desert sand microbial communities from Dry Valleys, Antarctica - metaG UQ299 (21.06) | ecosystem: Environmental > Terrestrial > Soil > Desert | place: Antarctica: Dry Valley...
CGTCGGTCATTCTCGGCGACAGGACACTGCCGCCCGGATTCCACCATCCGCATGCCTCCGAGCAGGCCCGACTCATCGCTGAGCAGGGCACGATCCTGCGCGCGCAGGTCGGCTCCGGCGTCCACGGGACGTCAGTCAGCGGCCAGGACGACCGGGACGAGATGGGGATCTGCCTCGAACCACCGGAGTACGTCACCGGCATCGCTCGGGTGCCCGCAGGAGTCAACGCCGAGACCGCGATGGTCGAGTTCGAGCAGTACCAACGCCACACGGTCTGGGATCAGCCCGGCGGCATAGCCAACCGCTCCGGCGTTGGCGATCTGGATGTCGTCATCTACTCCGCCCGAAAATGGGCGCGGCTCGCGTTGGGCGGCAACCCGACGGTGCTGCTGCTGTTGTTCGTCCCTGCCAACGAGGTCGTCTACCGGAACACGGCAGGCGCGGAGCTGACCGCAAACGCTCACCAGTTCGTCTCGCAGCTGGCCGCTGGCCGGTTCCTCGGCTATCTCGGCGCCCAGCGCCGCGCGATGACGGGGCAGTCGGGCGCGCACACTAACCGTCCCGAGCTCGTGGCCGAGCACGGCTACGACACCAAGTACGCGATGCACGCGTTGCGACTAGGTGTACAAGGCATCGAGCTGCTCAGCACCGGCCGGATAACGCTGCCAGTGCCTGAGCCCGAGCGCGAGCACCTGAGATCGATCCGCCGCGGCGAAGTCGCGCTGGACGACGTCGTCGCGGCCATCGATGACGTTGAGCAGAAGCTCGTGAACCTCAAGGCGAAGTCCGCTGTCCCCGCCGAACCGAACCGCGAATGGGTCAACGCATGGCTGCACCGGTCGTACCAGACGTACTGGGACGGTCGAAGCTCCGTGTCATCGCTTGACGACTGAGAATCCGACGTGCCGTCATGTGACGGTTTCGGAGAAGCGCCTCCCGCGAGTCACTCCAGCTGAGCGAGGAACGGGTCCACCACGTCGCGGAACGCGGCTGGTTGCTCGACCCACGGATTGTGGCCGGCGTGCTCGATAACCGCGGCGCGCCCGTTGGGGAACAGGTCGGCTACCGCAACGACAGGATCCACGCCGATTGTGACGTCCTGGGCGCCGGCGATGACCAGGGTTGGTGCGGGCACATTGCGCAGTCGGTCCGGCAGGTCAGTGGGGGCATCGCCGCTGAGGAAGGCCCTGGCGGCGGCCAAGTGAGTACCGGCCAGAGCGAGTGTCTGTTCCGTATCGCCCCACTTCGCGTAGCCGAGGGGCGCTATGGCCTGCTGCCAAGCATTGAATGTCTCATCGTCGAGGCCGGAGCTCCGACGCGGCACACCCCGCCGACGGTGACAGCGCCATCGACGACATGCTTGCCAACTACCTCGCCAGCCATGACCCAGAATCCGCAGCCTGGCGTGGACAGCAAATCGCAGCCAACCGCCCTGCTCGTCAGCCCGGACCCTGAACTCGGGCCGCGTCAGTCAGGGAGCCGAAGTGGCCCATCCGCGGCCGGTGTCAGACGGCACCGGGCGGTGCCCGCAAATGAGCGTCAGCACATCTTCCGGCGTCGAGCGGCACGCATCCTGGCTGGAGCTGTTTTCGATCTTGTCTTCGTCGTAGTCGTTGCCGCGCTGGCCGGTCAGCTGCACGAGGACCACTCCGTCCTCGGGCTGGCCGTGTTCGCCGGCCTGTTCGTGCCCGTGTGGTGGTGCTGGCGGAGTTTCACCTGGTACGCGACCGGTTTCGACTCCGACGACCCGAGGTGCCGGATCGGGCTGCTGGCCGGGATGCTCGGCGTGGCGGTGCTGTCGATCGGCGTCGCCGGGGCGGCCGGCGAAGGCGAGTCGCGCACGTTCGTGCTGGCCTACGTGGGCCTGCTCATCATCCTCGGTGGGCTCTACGGGCGGATATGGCTGCTGTTCCCCGCCGCCCGTTCGCTGGCCCGACGCTACGTGCTCGGGTACGCCGTCAGCGTGGTGATCTGGTCGGCGTCACTGGCGCTGCAGGAGGGTGCTCAGCCCTGGTTGTGGGCCGTGGCGATGGTGGTATTGATCGCCACGCCGGTGGCGGTGCTTCGCCAGCCGCGGCGCGCCTACCATGCGGCGCACATCGCCGAGCGCTACGGACTGTTCACCATCATTGTTCTGGGCGAGTCGGTGGTCGTGACGGTCTCCGGCTGGACGCCGGAGCCAGCACCGATGTCGTCGCGGTCGCCCTGCTCGGTTTTGGGATCGCGGTCACGATCTGGTGGACGTACTTCGGCCGCTACCGGGACGCCCCGGGCGGCACCGCCGTGGCCCGCTTCGTTTGGGCGCAGGTCCATGTCCTGGTCTTCGCCGGGATCGCGGCCGCGGCCGTCGGTGTCGAGTTCGCCGTCGAGGCCGCGAGCGAGGGCCGCGGCCTCGAGTTGGTCGACCGGCTTACGCTCGGCGCCGGCCTTGCCGCCTACCTGCTTGCGATGGGAGCCATCCGCGCGACGACCCGCCACCTGGACCGGATCGCGGGCCGGAAACCTCTCGGACTCGGCTCAGCGCGTCGTCGAACTCTGCGACGGTGGTGTACCGATCCTTCGGGTCCACCGCGCAGGCTTTGCGGAGCACCTTCGCCAGGGTGAGCGAGACACCGGGTGCGGCGTCACGGATGTCGGGAACCCCGGTGGCGACCGCCGCCTTGTGCCCAGCGAAGCCGACCGCTGGATCGAACTCGATCGGCAGCCGGCCCACATGAACGCCGCATCCGTGCCGGGCGCCGTGTTGCTGGGGGCTCATCATCTTCATGACCGGGGCGCCGTCCGGCGGCGGTTGGCATATGAAGGCGCGCGCGGGAGGACAGCCTGCGGGGAATCCATGTCGACCACCGACGTCGTGCATGGATCCACGCGTGGATGGTCGCCGGAGTGCTCATAACCTCGGCGGGCCGGGCTGCCTCGGCGACCATGGATGACACCTCGTTCGCAGTTCTTGGAGGCGCCGTCATAACCGGTGGCATGCTGGATCAGGCCGGGACGACGTCCAGCGACACCTCCGCGGCAACCTCGGGATGGATTCGTACGGTCACCACGTGCTCGCCTACGGACTTGATCGCGCCGTGCAGCTCTACCCGGCGCCGATCGAGCTCGGGACCGCCGGCCGCGCGTACGGCATCGACGATGTCCGTGGTGGTGACCGAGCCGAACAGCCGGCCACCATCGCCGGCCCGCGCCTTGAGGGTGACGGTCAGCGCGCCAAGTTGGCCGGCCAGGGACTTGGCCTCGTCCAGGGTTCGTACCTCGCGCGCCGCGCGGGTCCGCTGCAGGGTCTCCATCTGCTTCTCGGCGCCTTTGGTCGCCTTCATGGCAAAGCCTTGGGGCAGCAGGTAGTTCCGGCCGAACCCGTCCTTGACCTCGATCACGTCGCCCGGGCTACCAAGGCCGCTGACTTCCTGGGTCAGGATCAACCGCATGGTCATCTCCGATCCCCCTAGCGCGCGGTGGAGGTGTAGGGCAGCAGCGCCATCTCGCGGCTGTTCTTGACCGCGACGGCGATGTCGCGCTGGTGCTGGGAGCAGTTGCCGCTCACCCGGCGGGCGCGGATCTTGCCCCGGTCGGAGATGTACTTGCGCAGCAGGTTGGTGTCCTTGTAGTCGACGTAGGTGACTTTGTCCTTGCAGAACGCGCAGATCTTCTTGCGCGGTTTGCGCGGTGGTGGCTTGGCCATCATGGGTTACTCCTAGAAACGCAGGGGCTCGTACGGATGCCGCCGTCCGGGCGCGAAACGGGGGTCAGAAGGGAGGTTCGTCGCTGCTCGGCGCGGCCGGTGTGGACCAGGGATCGTCGGAGCCGCCGCTGGAGCCGGAAGCGCCGAAGCCGCCACCACCGGTGCCGCCACCGCTTCCGCGGGAAGCCTTGGTGACCTTGGCCGTGGCGTACCGCAACGACGGACCGACCTCGTCCACCTCGAGTTCCACGACCGTGCGCTTCTCACCCTCTTTGGTCTCGAAGGAGCGCTGCTTGAGTCGGCCGGAGACCACGACGCGCGCGCCGCGGGTCAGCGATTCGGCCACGTTCTCGGCGGCCTGGCGCCAGACGTTGCAGCGCAGGAACAGCGCGTCGCCGTCCTTCCACTCCTGGGTTTGCCGATCGAAGGTCCGGGGCGTGGACGCGACGGTGAAGTTGGCCACCGCGGCCCCGCTCGGTGTGAAGCGCAGTTCCGGGTCCGCAGTGAGGTTGCCGACCACGGTGAGAATGGTGTCGCCTGCCATGTCTGGTCCTCCCTCTACCGAATGCTCGGGCGCAGGACCTTGGTCCGCAACACCGACTCGTTGAGATTGAGCTGGCGATCCAGCTCGACGACGGCGGATGGATTGGCCTGCAGGTTGACGATGGCGTAGATGCCCTCGATCTGCTTGTTGATCTCGAAGGCCAGTCGGCGGCGGCCCCAGATGTCGATCTTGTCGACGGTACCGCCGTCCTTGGTCACCACCGTCAGGAACTGCTCCAACGACGGGTTGATGGTCCGCTCCTCGAGTTCTGGGTCGAGGATGACCATGATTTCGTAGTGACGCACGTGAGTTACCCACCTCCTCTGGACTAAGACGGCCGCGGACGTTCCGCAGCAGGAGGGTCTGCACACATGTCGGCCGCTGCACAGCACTCGTGAGAACGCGCTCGGCGGGAACGTGCTCGATGTGAGAACTCCGGTACGAGCAGCGCAGCGGACCGTTGTTCAGATTACCCCTCGGCACCGACAGATGCCCCACCGGGACAGACCAGCCACCGCCTCGCCCCGATCGCCGGCCGTGGTGATCAGCCGCGCGCCTCCGCTGATGTCGCAGGAAAGCAGGGGGCGCGCCGCGCGTGTTCTCGGCAAACCTACGACATCTGGCCCGCAGCAGTCTGTCCGGCCGGACGCGCTGACGCGGTCGCCCGCCCGCTGTCCGAGGAGGTCATTAGGCTCGGTGGCCGTGGCTGTCCCCGTACTCGGTGTCCACGTCGGCGCGCGTGACGACGACGCCGATCCGTTCGCCGAGGCGCTGGCCTCCGGGGCCGGTGCGGTGCAGATCTTCCTGGCCGATCCGCAGGGCTGGAAGGCCCCACTCCCGCATCCCCGAGCCGAGGAGTTCCTGGCCAGCGATCTCGACATCTACGTACACGCGCCGTACGTCCTGAACGTCGCGACGACGAACAACCGGATCCGGATCCCGAGCCGGAAACTGCTGGGCTCACACGCGAAGGCTGCGGCCGCGATCGGCGCCAAGGGCCTGATCGTGCACGGCGGGCATGTCCTGGCCGACGACGACGAGGCAATCGGCTTCGACAACTGGCACAAGGTCTTTGCCCGCCAGGCAACCGACGAAGGCGGATTTCCGCTGCCGATCCTGATCGAGAACACCGCTGGCGGCGACAAGGCAATGGCCCGCCGGCTGGAGGCGATCGACAAGCTCTGGGCCGCGGTCGGCGAGTTCGGTGCCGGCTTCGTCCTCGACACCTGCCACGCCTGGGCCGGAGGGATCGACCTGGGCACTTCCGTCGACGCCGTACGAGCGATCACCGGCCGGATCGATTTGGTGCACTGCAACAACTCTCGAGACGCTGCCGACTCCGGCCGGGACCGTCACGCCGGCCTGACCAATGGCGAGATCGAGACCGACGCGCTCATCGCGGTGGTCCGTACCGCCGGTGCGCCGGTGATCCTGGAGACCCCCGGCGGGCCAGCCGAACGCGGCTCCGAGATCACCCTGCTCCGGGAGGCGTTGGCCTGAGCGGAAAAGAGGATGCCCGGTTGCGTACGGCGCTTGCGCAGGCGACCGATCGATTGGCCGCCGCCGGCGTGCCCAGCCCGCGCGTCGACGCGATCGCACTCGCCGAGCACGCGCTCGGCGTACCGCAACTCATCCTGGCCCTGCCGCCCTCCGTGCCGGAGGGCTTTGAGGCCGTTCTCGAACCGCTGGTACGACGGCGCGAGGCGCGAGAGCCGTTGCAGCACATCCTCGGACGCGCCGCGTTCCGTTACCTGAGCTTGCTGGCCGCACCCGGTGTGTTCCTGCCCCGTCCGGAAACAGAAGTCGTCACCCAGGAGGCGGTGGACGAAGCCAACCGGCTGCTGACCGCCGGTCGCGAAGCGCTGGTCGTAGACCTGTGCACCGGCTCGGGCGCCATCGCCTTGTCGGTGGCGATGGAGGTACCGGGCTCTCGCGTCGTCGCCGTCGACGTCGATCCCGCCGCCGTGACACTGACGCGGGTCAACGCGGCGGCGCTCCTCGACGGCGCCGACTCTGACTCGGACGGCCTCCGTACGGTCCGGATCGAGCTGGGTGATGTCAGTGATCCGGGACTGCTGGCCGACCTCGCTGACACGGTCGACATCCTGATCAGCAATCCGCCCTACATCCCCGATGATGCTGTGCCGCTGGACCGGGAAGTGGCCGAGCACGATCCGCCGCACGCGTTGTTCGGCGGCGGGCAGAACGGACTGGACGTGCCGCGACACGTCATGCTGGCGGCGGTCCGCCTGCTCAGGCAGGGTGGGCTGTTCGTGATGGAACATGCCGACGTCCAGGGCGCGGCCGTACGCAAACTTGTCGACCGTACGAACGCCTTTTCCTCGGCAACCACGCATCAGGATCTGACCGGCCGCGACCGCTTCGTCGTCGCCCGCCGCCGCGCGACCTAGCGGCACCCCGCTCACTCCCCGACCCGGTGCACGCGGGTACGGACCGGTCGAGATAGCCCGCCGACCTCTGTCTGGTGCCGATCTCATGATCGTGAGCGCCCCGGTACAGCGAAACCTCACCTGGAGCGCTCATGATCTTAGAACGGCGAGAGAATCATCGGGCTGGGGTACGCATCGCGGAGCAAGGACGTCAGATGGCTGTTCAGGTGGAGCGCCGAACGATCGATGTGATCCCCGACAGCGAGCGGCACGGCAGTCCGCGGGATCAGTTCACCCTGTGGTTCGGCGCCAACATGCAGATCACCGCGATCGTCGACGGTGCACTGGCCGTCGTGTTCGGCGCGGACGCGCTGTGGGCGATTCTCGGGCTGTTGATCGGCAACATCGCCGGCGGCATCGTGATGGCGCTGCATTCGGCCCAGGGGCCGCGGATGGGTATCCCGCAGATGATCTCCAGCCGGGCGCAGTTCGGGGTGTACGGCGCGTGCCTGCCGCTGATCCTGGTCGTCCTGATGTACCTGGGCTTCGCGGCCACCGGCACAGTGCTGTCCGGTCAGGCGATCAACGAGATCCTCTCCGTCGACACACCGGCCATCGGCATCGTCATCTTCGGCCTGCTGACCATGATCGTGGCCACGATCGGCTACCGACTGATCCACAACCTCGGTCGGATCGCCACCGTGGTGGGCGCGCTCGGCTTCACCTACCTGGCGATCCGGATGTTCAGCGAGTACGACGTAGGAGCGCTGTTGGGCGCCAAGCCCTTCGACATCGTGACGTTCATGCTGGCGATCTCGCTCAGCGCGGCCTGGCAACTGACGTACGGCCCGTACGTCGCGGACTACTCGCGCTACCTGCCGCGCTCGACGCCGGCGAAGAGCACCTTCCTCGGCACCTTCCTGGGCAGCGTGATCGGGTCTCAGTGGTCGATGACCATCGGGGCGATCGTCGCGGCCGCCGCTGGACCAGCCTTTTTGGACTCGCAGGTCACTTTCATCGGCGATCTCGCCGGTGGCGCGGTGATCGCGGTGCTGATCTACCTGGTCATCGTCGTCGGCAAGCTGGCCGTCAACTGCCTGAACGCCTACGGCGGCCTGATGACGATCCTGACCACGGCGACTGCGTTCACCCGCACCGATCGGGTGTCGCAGGGCGTGCGTACGGCATGCGTGGGTCTGTTCATCCTGGTCTCGGTCCTGATCGCCCTACTGGCCTCGACCGACTTCCTGAACAACTTCCGGAACTTCGTGCTGCTGATCCTGATGGCCTTCACGCCGTGGAGCGCGATCAACCTGATCGACTACTACCTGATCTCCAAGGAGCGGGTCGACATCCCGGCGTTGTACGACCCGAACGCCCGCTACGGCCGGTGGAATGCCACGGCCCTGGTCTCCTACGCGATCGGCATAGGCATTCAGATCCCCTTCCTGGCCCAGGCGCTCTACACCGGGCCGCTCACCGAGGCGTTGGGTGGTGTGGACATCTCCTGGCTGGTGGGCCTCGTCGTCACCGGGACGATCTACTACTTCTGGGCGCGGAACACCTCGAACCCGCCCTCGGCGATGATCTATCCAGCGGACGCCACCGCGAAGCCCACAGTCGCCGCCCACTGAGGGACATTCTCCGGATCAAGTGCGGTCTGGCCGCCTGCAGATGTGACATTCTCCGGAGAAAGTCCTCCCGAGTGGCTCGGCGCGGGTCAGCGCAGCCGCAGGATGTTGCCGGTCAGCAGCCGGGCCGCGTCGCTGCACAGGTAGCCGATCACCTCGGCCACTTCGCCCGGTTCAGCGACGTGCACATGCTCAGCGCTGGTCTCGACGAAGGCGCGCACCTCGTCGGTCACCCACCCGGTGTCGGTCACCGGCGGGTAGACGACGTTGGCGGTCACGCCGTACGGCGCGAGTTCGGTGGCTGCGGCCATCGTGAAGTTCTCCTGCGCCGCCTTTGCTGCGCCGTACGAGACTTCGCCTGGAAAACCTTGGGCGCCACCGGAAGTGAGGCCGACGATCCGGCCCCAACTGGCGGCCCGGGTAATGTGCCGGGTGGCGAACTCGGCGATCAGCACGGCGGCCGCGATCACGTCCACCCCCAGGTTGTGCCGAATGCTCTCGGCGGTCAGTGGCGTGGGGAGACGTCCCACGGAAGTCGGGACCCCGGTACGGAAGCTGTCCTGCCGCCAGGAACTCGCGTTGTTGACCAGGATGTCCACCGGTCCGAACTCGGCCTCGGCGGCATCGAAGACCCTGGCCGGCACTGCCGGGTCGGTCAGGTCGGCCTCCATCCCGACGACCCGGCCCCCCGCCGTACGGATGTCCGCGAGGAGGTCGTCGGCTGTACGCGCCCGGTGCGCGCCGTACGCCGCCGGGGTCCCCGATTTCCCGTCGTCTGTGAAGCGGAGGTAGGTGGCCAGGACTGCGGCGCCGCGGGCGGCCAGCAGTTCTGCGGTGGCTGCGCCGATGCCGTGGTTCGCGCCGGTCACGATGGCCACCCGCCCGCTCAGCGAACCGGTCACGGATCCCGCTCGGGCACAACCGCCCGGTCATCGCCGGCCCCACTTGGCCGGTTGTGTAGCGAACCGTCGCTTTCGCGGTCCTCGAAGAAGCGGCGGTTGGGTAGCGAACCGGCACTATCGGGGTCGTGCTCAACCGGCCGGTGCACGGACTTTCTCCGGAGAAAGTGCGGTCTGGTCGCCGGCTGAAGTGACATTCTCCGGAGAAAGTCCGGGAAGCGGTCTGGGGCTGCGTCCAGAACACCACCGGCCGGGTCGTCCATCCCGCTGCGCCGAACGATGTCCCACCGCGGATCCCAGAGATCGCGCAACACGTACGCCATCAGCGCGATCACCAGCACGTCGCGGATCCCGACGGCCAGGAAGAACCATTCGATCCGGATGCCGGAGTTGTCGACCCCGAGGTACCAGAGCAGCCGCGGCCCCCACAGGAAGGCTTCGGCGGCCTGCCAGGCCAGCAGCAGCCGCCACTCCGGTCGGGCCAGCACGGCAAGCGGTAACAGCCACAGCGAGAACTGCGGGCTCCACACCTTGTTCACCAGCAGGAAGCCGGCCAGCAGCAGGAACAACAACTGCGGAAGACGCGGTCGTACGGGCGCCCGCAGGCCCACGAAGGCGACCCCGGCACAGACCGCCGCCGTGGCCAGGGCCACGGCGAGATTCAGTCCGGTCGGTGACGCGCCGGGTCCGAGCACCGCGTCGAACAGGGTGGCCCCCGTCGACCCGCCGAAGTGTTCCGCGATCCGCCACAGTGAGTCCGGATCGGCGGTCCGGGTCTGGTTCAGCCGGAAGAACAGCGACCAGTTCTCAGGGGCAGCCAGGGCGACCGGCACATTGATCGCCGTCCAGGTGACCAGCGAAGCCGCCGTGGTCAGCCCGAACTCCCGCAACCGCCCGGCCCGAAGGCACAGGACGAAGAGCACGCCGAGGAACAGCAGCGGATACAGCTTGGCCGCGGTCCCGAACCCGATCAGCACCCCGGCCAAAACCGGTCGTCGCCGCGACCACGCCACCAGACCCGCACTGGACCAGGCGATCGCCCACAGGTCCCAGTTGGTGAAGGCGTGGACGAACAACAGCGGGGACAGCGCCACCATCGCGGCATCCCACGGCCGCCGACCGGACAACCGTTGCACCGCCCAGACCATCGCTAGCGCGCACAACGACAGCAGCAGCGCGGTCACCGCGTAGTAGGAGTAGACCGCCGGCAAATCGGGCAGCAGGCCGTTGTTCAGCGACGCCGCGTCATAGATCGCCGACAGCCGTGAAGCGCCGTACATGAACCAGCCGGTCAGGACCGGGTACTCCACCGCCGCGTCGAAATAGGGCACCGCACCGGAGTCCAGCCCGTGGATCCCGAACAGCGGCACCGAATCGGAGTAGCAGAAGTGCGTGTACTGCTTGGATCCCGACCAGTTCCCGGCGGCACAGGGCTCCTGCTTGATCCAGGCGAAGGCCAGCACGACGATGCCCATCGCCAGGACCACCCGCAGCGGGGTCCAGAACCGGTTCCTGCCGACGCTCGCATGCCGGCCCCAGGGCCCACCGATCGCCGTACTCGCCGCTGTGGCAACCGGATCGGACCAGGTCGGAAGCACCCGGTCCACCGGCTGCTCGGCCTCCTCGCTCTCGCTCTGCTCGCGCAGGCTGCGCTCGCGCACGCGCTGCTCGTTGACGCCCTGCTCGCTCACCGCGTTGTCCGGGTCTGCGCGCTAGGGAGTCGGCGGTGGTGCCGGTGGCGTCGTGGGGGGTGGTGCTGGCGGACTCGGCCGCGGGGGTGGTTCTGATGGCCGCGGCGGGGGTGATGGCCGCGGCCGTGGTGCCGGCTGGGTCGTCTCCACGGGTGGCTCCGGGGTCGCCGATGTGGGTGGGGTCGGCTCCTGGGTCGGATCGGTTGACTCGTCGCCGTTGCCGCCGCCGTTTCCGCCGCCTTTGCCGTCGCCGCCGCCGGAGCCCGAGGTCTCCCCGGCGTCGCCCTTGATCAGCGCCTCATCGGGTAGGGGCAACTGTTCCGCGCCGGCCAGGGTCGCGTTCATGTACGCCTGCCAGATCTTGCCCGGCAGGCCGGCCCCGTACACCAGCCGGCCTTCGGCGGTCAGCAGCGGCTCGTTGTTGTCCGTACCGACCCACACCGCGCTCGACAGCTGTGGGGTGAAGCCCACCATCCAGGCGTCCTTGTTGTTCTCGTCGTCGAGTTGGGTGGTCCCGGTCTTGCAGGCCACCTCGCGGCCGTCGGCGAGTTCGTCGTTGGAGTAGTCGGCCACGTCGGACAGCGCATAGGTGACGTCGCTGGCGACCTCCGGTGCCATCACCTGCTCACCGTCGGACCCGTCGTTGGAGTACAGGACGTTGCCCTCGGAGTCGGCGATCTGGCTGATGAAGTACGTCGGCCGCTCGATCCCACCGGCGGCAAAGGTCGCGAACGCGTGTGCCTGGTCGATCGGCCGGACCTCGTACTCACCGATTCCGATGGAGGACGCGGTCACCCCGTCGCGCGACAACGTCGGTGTCCCGTCCGGCATCTCCCGGGCGACACCGGCCCGGTGGGCCACGTCGGCCACGGCCGCCCCGCCCACTTCGTAGGCCAGCCCGTAGAACACGGTGTTCAGCGAACGGGTCAGCGCCTCTCGTACGGTGCACTGCCCGCACTGCCCGCCCTCGGAGTTGCGGACCGGCGCCTCGCGGTCCGGGAAAGTCTGCGGTGAGGACCCGTCCCGCCGGGCGCCGACCCCGATTCCCTGCTCCAGGGCCGCGGCCACCACGAACGGCTTGAACGAGGACCCCGGTTGGCGGTAGGTCTGCGCGTAGTCGAAACCGGTCCCCACCGAGCCGCCGTAGTAGGAGATCACTGCGCCGGTGGCCGGGTCGACCGAGACCAGCGCCGGGCGCAGGTTGGCCGGCTGCCCGGCCATGACGTCGTTCACCGACTGGATCGCGGCCTGCTGCGCGCCGGGGTTCACGGTCGTGGTCACTCGCAGGCCGTCGCGATAGAGCCGCGACTCGTCGAACCCGATGGCGGCCAGCTCTTCCCGGACCTGATTGAGGACCAAGCCTTCGGTGCCGTTGGCCTGGTTGACCGCCGCCGGGCCGATCGGCAGCACGGCCGGATAGGCCTGCGCCCCGCGGTCGCGGTCAGCCAGCCAGCCCTCCTCGACCATCCCGTCCAGGACGTACTCGAAGCGCTCTGCGGCCGCCTCGGGATGGTTGGTCGGGTCGTACAGCGCCGGGCTGCGGATGCTCGAAGCCAGCACCGCACCCTCGGCCACGGTCAGGTCGGCGGCATTCTTGCCGAAGTACGTCTCGGCCGCCGCCTGGATCCCATGCGCGCCCCGGCCGTAGTAGATCGTGTTGAGGTAGTACTCCAGGATCTGGTTCTTGGAGAACTCGTTGTCCAGCTTGATCGCCAGGAACAACTCCTGGAACTTGCGGGACAGAGTCTGCTCGGAGGTCAAAAACGCGATCTTCACGTACTGCTGGGTGATCGTCGACCCGCCCTGGGTCTCCCCGCCGGTCAGGTTGTTCCAGACCGCCCGCATGATCCCGCTGAACGAGATCCCGGGGTCGGAGTAGAAGCCGCGGTTCTCTGCTGCCAGTACGGCATTGCGGACGTGCTCGGGTACGACCTCGAGGTCGACGTCGGTACGGTTCTCCTCCCCGACCCGGGCCAGGACGCTGGTCCCGTCGGAGTAGTAGACGACCGAGGTCTGATTGGTCCGGATCTGCTCGGGGGTCGGTACGGCGGTATTCGCGTACACGACCACGACGAACGCCCCGAACAACAGCGACAGCACGGCCAGCGTCGCAGCGGCGATCTTGAGTCGGCGCTTGAACCGCTCCTTCTTCGTCCGCGACTGACGGGCGTCGCGGCGCCGGCTACGGCGTGTGCTTGCCCGTGGGTCGCTTGCCGTGGAGCCGCCTGCCGTGGCCCTGACCTGGCCCGGCGCACCGTCCAGGCCGGGCGCGGCTCGACCGGTCCCGGACTGGCCGAGTGCAGGCATCGGTCGGGTTCGGTTGTCAGAGTGGGACACGCCGGTCACAGTACGTCGCCGACCCGAGAGCCCCCGTCAGGCGCATTCAGTTACGGGCAGCTCGGCCGGTGGGCTTGCCGCTGGCATCCGACCGATCGGCGCCCAGGACGTAGGAGGCGATCAGGTGATTCCATGAGCAGCTGCGGCAGACCTCGACCTCGTACACGCTGAACTCCGACGCCCGGCCGGCCATCACCATAAGTTCGCGCTCGGTCTTGGCCTGACCGGACAGTGTGCCCAGCCGCTCGCCGTAGATGTAGTGCACCCGGGTCAGAAATTCCTTGCGGCAGATCGGACAGCTGGTCTGGGTCGGTTCACCGTGGTACTTAGCCGCGCGCAACAGGTACGGGCTGGCATCACAGGCCTGGATCAGGCCGACCCGGCCGGCGTGCACGTCAGCCAGGAGCGCGCGGCGTTGCAGCGCGTAGTCCACGACCGAGCCTCGGCTGAGCACCTGACCAGCGTAGCCGCCGGATCAGCGTTCGGGACTCCGCCGTGGAGCATCAGCGGTGTGCTTTCTGGTCACCCATTGTTCGCCTAGACCGGCGACCTGATATATCGTCTCGATACATCGTCGTGCAGAAGTGCTGGCGGTTTCCACACAAACCGCCGGGCTGCGGGACAGGGAGGGGTCGGGATGCTGGAGTTCGCGATCCTCGGTCTGCTCCACGACCGGCCGATGCACGGCTACGAACTGCGCAAGGAGCTGTCCACTGTGTGCGGCGGGCTGCGGGCCTTCTCCTACGGCTCGCTCTACCCGGCGCTGCGGCGGATGAAGGAGTCCGGTCTGATCGCCGTCGACGACACGGTTGCGGCCAGCAGGCTGCTGCCCGCCGACGCCTCGGCGTTCACCGGCAAGCGCGGCAAGGTCGTCTACAAGTTGACCGCTGAGGGCAAGGAGCGGTTCGCGGACTGGGTGGCCGAGACCGGACCCGACGCCTATGACGACGAACGGTTCGGGGTCCACCTGGCCTTTTTCTCCTACACCGCCTGCGACGTACGGCTGCGCATCCTCGAAGGCCGCCGGCGCAGAGTCGAGGAGCAGCAGGAGGGTCTGACCACCGCGTTGGCTCGTACCCGGGAACGGCTCGACCGGTACACCCTCGTGTTGCACCAGCATGGTCTGGACTCCGTGAACCGGGAGGTGCGCTGGCTGTCGGAGCTGATCGACACCGAGCGAGCCGATCAGGCCGGCGACCCGACACCAGGTCGGCCCAATGAGCCGCGATGAGACGCGATGAGACGGACCCCGTGACGAGAACTGCACACACCAGCACATCACTGACCGAAACACCTGGCACATCCGAAACATCCACCAGAAGGGAGCCCGCCATGGGTTCAGTACGAGTCGCCATCGTCGGCGTAGGCAACTGCGCGTCGTCCTTGGTTCAGGGGGTCGAGTACTACAAGGACGCCGATCCGCAGGACCGGGTCCCGGGCCTGATGCACGTGGAGTTCGGGGACTACCACATCCGCGACATCGAGTTCGTGGCCGCGTTCGACGTCGACGCCAAGAAGGTCGGCGAGGACCTGTCGACCGCGATCGGGGCGAGTGAGAACAACACGATCAAGTTCTGCGACGTGCCGGAGACTGGAGTCACCGTCCAGCGGGGGCACACCTACGACGGGCTCGGCGAGTACTACCGCGAGATCGTGGCGGAGTCCGACGCGGAGCCGGTCGACGTGGTCCAGGTCCTGCGCGGCACCAGGGCCGACGTGCTGGTGTCCTACCTCCCGGTCGGCTCCGAGGATGCGGCGCGCTTCTACGCGCAGTGCGCGATCGATGCCAAGGTCGGTTTCGTCAATGCGCTGCCGGTGTTCATCGCCAGCAACCCCGAGTGGGCGGCGAAGTTCACCGAGGCCGGCGTGCCGATCGTGGGCGACGACATCAAGAGCCAGGTCGGGGCTACCATCACCCACCGGGTGCTGGCCAAGCTGTTCGAGGACCGCGGTGTCGAGTTGCTGCGCACCTACCAGCTGAACTTCGGCGGCAACATGGACTTCATGAACATGTTGGAGCGCAAGCGGCTTCAGTCCAAGAAGATCTCCAAGACCCAGTCGGTCACCAGCCAGATCCCGCACGAGATGGCCAAGGCCGACGTCCACATAGGACCGTCGGACCACGTGCCGTGGCTGGATGACCGTAAGTGGGCCTACGTACGGCTGGAGGGTCGTTCCTTCGGCGACACCCCGCTGTCGCTGGAGTACAAGCTCGAGGTGTGGGACTCGCCGAACTCCGCCGGTGTGATCATCGACGCGATCCGGGCGGCCAAGATCGCCAAGGACCGCGGCATCGGCGGCCCGCTGCTGTCGGCCTCGTCGTACTTCATGAAGTCCCCGCCGGTGCAGTACGCCGACGACGATGCCAGGGACGCGGTCGAGGCCTTCATCAGCGGAGAACTCGACACCTAGCCTTCTTTCGAGTTGATCATCGGCGAATGCCAGGGTTTCTCCGCCGAGAACCTCGTGTTTGCCGATGATCAACTCAGCATCCGCTTAGGGTTGGCGCCGATGAGATCCTCCCGCCTGCCTCCGTTGCTCCTCCGGGCCGTTCTGCTCCTGATCGTCACGGCGCTGCTCGGCCTGGCCGGGTGCGTCGAGGAAAGCCCCGAACGCCAGATCGGCGACCCGATCACCCCGGTGGAGGCCGAAACCCTTGCCGGGCTGCTGAACCGGAACTTCACCGCCGGCGGCGTCGCCTTCCGGGCCGTCTCGCCGTACGCGGAGAACACCACGTTCACATACACCGGCACGCTGGACTTCACGACCGGCACCGGGACCGGGACCGCGGTCACGGACTACAACGGGCAGCAGCCAGCCGAGAGCCGCAGCCTGTACTTCAGCACCGACGAGGTCACTTTCGGCGACGTACCCGGGTTGACCGACGCGATGGCCGCGGCCGGCGTACCCGGGGTGAACTTCATGCGCCGCCAGGTCCAGCCCGGCCAGGACCTGATCGACACGGTCGTTGCCCTGCTTCCCCGGCTTGCCGCCCCTGAGCCCGACACTGCCGCCGCCTATCTGGAGCGCGACTACACCTTCCAGGGGCAGACGACCATCGACGGCCAGTTGGCGGCGCTATTCAGCTTCGGCCAGGCCCAGGTGGCGGTCGGGGTCACCGAAAAGCTGCTGCTGCAGTACGTGACGACACTGCCCAACTCCGCGATCCGAATCACGATCACGCTGTCCGACCACGGGCCGCAGACGGTCGAGGCCCCACCGGCCGAGGAGACGGTGGCCGCGACCGACTATCCCGAGGTAGCCACGGCGGTCGGCATCTGAGTCCCTGGCGCAATCGCCCAACCAGGCCCCTACACGTGAATGTCGGGTGGAGCGGCTTCTTCCCCAAGCCGCTCCACCCGACTGCGTCCGTTCTACCGCAGACCGGGCAGGGTCGGCAGTCGACTCGCCGATCAGGCTGGCCGGATCAGGCCCACAGCTTTCGCTTGGCGTAGCGGGGCTGCCACACCTTGCGGATCAGTAGCCTCAGTGGCGGCGGGAAGATGCTGACGGCCTGAGCGCCCCGCTCGGGATCGGCGCCGGTCAGGATGTACGGGAAGAACTCCGCCGCTCCCTTGATACCCCCGACCGACTTCTGCTGAGTACGGGCGAACTCCTTCCAGTCCTTGCGAGTCATCACGGACTCGATCACCGGTACTGCCTCGCGCTCCTCATGCCCGAGATGATCGGTCAGCTGGCGGCGAAAGGCCGCCGTCGCCTCGGGCAGCCGGTCAACGCCGGTGTCCTGGTCGGCCACGGCAGCGTCGATCTCGGTGATCAGCGGGCCGATCCGTACGTGCTCGGCCTCCATCTCATCGAGCAGTGCGAGGTCGTCGGGGCGCCCGGCCAGGCGCGGGCGGACCCTGGGCACAACGCGACGTCCTCACCGGTGTGGTGGTGGTGCAACTGGTACTTGAACAGCTCCCAGCCGGCGTTGGCCGCTTGCCGGCGTTGTGGGTCGGCCAGGTCCCCGCTCTCGACCGCTCGGGTCAGGTGCTCGAGGTCGCGCCGCAATGCGTCGTGGATCACGTACATCA
>Ga0136616_10000630_pt1 | contig 17154 bp, 11 predicted proteins | sample AntDrymUQ2992106_2_FD_106648 | JGI IMG/M metagenome (GOLD analysis project Ga0136616, IMG submission 106648) | Polar desert sand microbial communities from Dry Valleys, Antarctica - metaG UQ299 (21.06) | ecosystem: Environmental > Terrestrial > Soil > Desert | place: Antarctica: Dry Valley...
ACCTGGCACCCCGGCAGCACCGGGTCGAGGCTCGTGCGCAAGGCACGCCGGGCCGTGCGTGGCCTGCGGCACCTGGAGTCGTGGCGGCGGGTCGCCCTGCGGCTGCGCCGCGACCGCCCCGACGTCGTGCAGTGGGCAGAGTTGCGTTTCGCCATCGACGGCGTGATCGTGGCCTGGCTCGCCGGGCGGCGCGGTGCGCCCGTCATGGTCGACCTGGTCCACGAGCCCCACCCGGTGAGCCACCGGCGCCGGCGGGGGGCACTGCACCGGCGCAGCCCGCTCCTGCGGGCCGGCCTATCCGCGGCCTACCGGCGCATGGACGCGATCCTGGTGCTGGGGGAGCGCGCCGCCGCCACCATGCGCGAGAGTTGGCCCGGCGCCCGGCGCATCGAGGTGATCCCGCACGGCGACGAGGGCATCTTCGCGGCGCTGTCGCCGACGCCCGCGCTGCCGCCCGGTGCCTGCCCGCCCAGGGTGCTGTTCCTCGGGACGTGGACGCGCTACAAGGGCTTGGACCTCTTGCTCGAGGCGTTTGCCCTCCTCCGGCAGGCCCTGCCCGAGGCCGAACTGGTGATCGCGGGCGCCGCCGCCGCTGACGCCGACGCCGAAGGGCTGCTTGCACGGGCCGCGGCGATCGGCGGCGTGGTTGCCCGCCCGGGCTACGTGCCGGCGCAGGAGGTGGCCGAGCTGATGGGGTCGTGCCGCGCGGTGGTGGCTCCGTACCGGGTCGCGACCCAGAGCGGGACCGTCCACCTGGCACAGACGTTCGCTCGGCCGGTGGTCGCCACCGCGGTGGGCGACCTCCCGGCCGTCGTCCGTGACGGGGAGACGGGCCTGCTCGCCCCCGTCGGTGACGCGCCGGCGTTGGCTGCCGCCCTGGAGCGCCTGCTGCGCGACCCCGACGAGGCGACCCGGATGGGCGACAACGCCAAGCGGCGTCTCGCAGCCGGGCACTCCTGGGCGCAGGTCGCCGCCCGCGTCGCCCCGCTCTACGAGGAACTGGTGACGGCCTCGACCGGCGAACGGGTGGCGTCCTGATGGCGTCGCCCTATTCCCTGCGGGCAGCGCTCACCGCGGGCCTGCTCGCTGCCGTCGCCGCGTACGGCCATGTGCTCTATCCGGCCTGGCTGGCGCTGCGCACTCGCGATCTCCCGGAGCCGGCGCCGCCCGAGCCCGAAGGGTGGCCCGCCGTGACCGTGCTGGTGCCCGCCTACCGGGAGAGCAGCGTCATCGTCGAGAAGGTGGCCGACCTGGAGGCGAACGGCTATCCGGGCACCCTCGAGGTGATCGTCATCGCCGACGACCCCGCCACCGCGGCGGTGGCCGCCCGCACCGGGGCCAGGGTCATCACGGGGGGGCAGCGCTCGGGCAAGCCCGCTGCGATCAACCGCGGGATGGCGGCGGCCACCAGCTCCGTGGTCGTGCTGACCGATGCGAATGCCGCCTTCGAGCCGGGCGCGCTGCGCGCGCTGGTGCGCTGGTTCGCCGCTGATGACGTGCAGGCCGTGGCGGGGGAGAAGGTCGTCCGCGGCGACGCGGGGGAGGCGCTGTACTGGCGCTTCGAGTCGTGGCTGAAGCGCCGCGAGTCACAGGCGGGACTCACCATCGGCCTGGTGGGGGAACTGGCCGCAGTGCGCCGGGTCAGCTTCCGGCCCCTCCCCGTGGACGTGCTCGTCGACGACATGTGGTTGGCGCTCGACATCGCCGGCCGCGGCGGCCGGATCGTCTACGAACCCGAGGCGCGCGCCGTCGAGGGACCCAGCCCCAACGTGAGGGAGGAGTGGGAGCGGCGGACCCGGCGATCGGCGGGGATCGTGGACGCCTGCTGGCGACGCCGGGATCTGCTGGCGCCGGCCCGCGGGCTGGTGGCCGCACAGCTGTGGGGTCACCGCCTGATGCGCTCGGGGATCGGGCCGCTCGCGCACACCTCGCTGCTGGCGCTGGCCCTGTGCGCGGTGCGGCGCAACCGGGTCGCCAGGGTGTTCCTCGCCGCCCACGCCTGGGCCGGCGTGGCGCTGGCGCGCAGCCAGCGGGGGGCGCGGCTGGGGCGGATCGACCGTGCCGCCGCGCAGGTGCTGTGGCTGCAGGGTGTCGCCCTGGCGGGCCTGCTGCGCTACCTGCGCCGCAGCGACCGCTCCGCGCTGTGGCCCAAGCCCGAGCGGACCGAGTCGTGGGAGGCGCCGTGATCCCCGCCAGGCCGTTCGGCGGCACCGGTCTCAAGGTCTCCGCGCTGGGCATGGGCTGCGCCGCGCTCGGTGCGTTCTGGCAGGGCCGCTCGCTGCCCCTGGGACAGCGCGCGCTGCAGGAGGCCGTCGATCAGGGCATCACCTTCTTCGACACCGCGGACATGTACGCGAGGGGGATCAGCGAGCGCCTGGTGGGGGCGGTCGCGCGGTCGTCCTCGCAGGACCTGGTCCTGTGCACCAAGGTCGGCTCCCTCAAGACCCCGGTGGCGGCGGCCTCGGCGCAGCGCAGCGGCTGCGGCCCGGGGACGTCGGCCGCGGGCTGGCTGCGGACGTTGCAGGGGATGGCGCGGGAGTCGGTCCCGGCGCAGTGCTTCACCTCCGCCTACGTCGAGCGGGCCGCGGAGCGCAGCCTGCGCCGCCTGGGCGCCGACCACGTCGACGTGCTGCTCCTGCACAGCCCACCGCGCGAGGTGATCGAGCGCGGCGCCTTTCTCGACGGTGCCGCCCGGCTGCGGCAGCAGGGGAAGGTCCGCCACTTCGGGATCTCCTGCGCGGGTCCGCAGGCTGCTGCGGCCGCACTGGCAACCCCGGGGGTCGAGTGTCTCGAGCTGCCCTGCAACCCACAGGTGCAGGGGGCGTACGCGGCCGTGCTGGGGGAGGCCTCCCGGCGTGGCATCCCCGTGGTGGCGCGCTCGGTCTTCGGCACCGGCGCCCTGCTTGCTCCGGCCGCAGGCGGTGGCAGGGTCGCGCAGGCGTGCCTGCAATTCGCGCTGCAGACCCCTGGCGTCAGCGTCGTCCTGGCCGGCATGAGCCGCCCGGAGCACGTGCGGTCCAATGCTGCGCTCGTGGGCGCGGCACCCCTGCCCGACGAGGAGCTGGATCGCATCCTCGCCCCGCTCGGCGGGGACCAGGGGTGACGACATGCTGATCGACGCCCGCACGCTGCCCGCAGGCACCCTGGTCGAGGCCGACGTCTGCGTGATCGGCACCGGTGCCGCGGGCACGAGCGCGGCGCACGCGCTGCAGCATGCGGGCCGCGATGTCGTGCTGTTGGAGGGAGGCGGCCTGCGCTTCGAGCGGGCGGCCCAGGACACCTACCGTGGGGTGCTCGACGCCAACAGCCAGCACGACGCGCTCGAGCTCGTGCGCCAGAAGCGGCTGGGCGGCACCACCACCCAGTGGGGCGGGCGCTGCGCCCCGCTCGACGAGCTCGACTTCGAGCGGCGTCCCCATGTCGAGCACAGCGGCTGGCCCATCAGCCGCGACGACCTGCTGCCCCACTACCGCCGGGCCCACGAGTACTGCCGGCTCGGCGCCTTCGAGTACGACCAGCGCCAGGCCCTGCCCGCCACCGGCCCGCTGGTGCTGGACGGCGCGACCTCCGAGCAGATCAGCGACACGAAGCTGTGGCGTTGGAGCCCTCCGGTCGACTTCTGGCGCGCGTACCGGCGCCAGTTCGCCGCCAGCCAGTCCCTGCGGCTGCTGCACCACGCCAACGTGACCCGCCTGGTGCGCGCCGAGGGGGGCGGGGCCGTCGAGCGCGCGGTGGTCGCGACCGCGCCGGGGCGCCATCTGACCGTCAGGGCACGGGTCTTCGTCCTGGCCGCCGGCGGCCTGGAGACCGCCCGGCTGCTCCTAGCGTCCGGCGACGCGACCACCGCGGGTATCGGGGACGAGCACGGGCTGGTGGGCCGCCACTACATGATCCACCCGGTTGCCGAGATCGGCCGGGTGCGGTTCGTGACGCCGGTCCCCGCGCACGCCCGGGGGTACGAGCGCACGCGCGATGGCGTGTGGAGCCGGCGCATGCTATGGGTCACACCCGGGACCCAGCGGGAGCTCGGCCTGCGCAACACCGCCTTCGCCTTCTGGTTCCCCGACCCCGCCGACCCCGCGCACGGTGACCCGCTGCTGTCGGCCTTCTCGCTGGTGCGCATGACCATGGCCCGCACCGGGCTGGACTGGAAGTCCCAGGGCGTGCACCGCCGCTACGGCGCCAACGCCGCCGTTGGCGGGCACGTGGCCAACGTGGCCCGGGGGCTCCCGCAGGTCGCGCGGTTCGCCCGGCGGTGGGCGGCCGACCGGTGGCTGTCCGAGCGGGAGGTGCCCTCCTTCATGACCGCCGGCAGCGGTGGGCACGTCCGGCTGCGCTTCGACGCCGAGCAGTCGCCGGAGCCGCAGAACCGCGCCGTGCTCACGCGCCAGACCGATGCCTTCGGCGTCCCCCGGCTGGCGGTCCGCCACCGGGTCAGCGCCACCGACCGGGACAGCATCGCCCGCGCGTTCGCCGTGGTGCGCGCGGAGCTCGTCCGCTTGGGAGCCGCCCAGGTCGAGGGGCCACCGGTGGACGATGAGCTGGCGGACCTGAGGCTCGGCGACGGGACCCACCAGATGGGCCTGACGCGGATGGCGGACAGCCCGCGCCGCGGCGTGGTGGACCGCGACTGCCGCATCCACAGCGCGCCCAACGTCTACGTCGCCAGCAGCGCGGTCTTCCCCACCGGCGGGTGCGTGGGGCCAACGCTGACCACCGTCGCCCTGGCGCTGCGTCTCAGCGACCACATCCTGGCGCAGGCGCGGCCATGAGCGAGTCCGCGACGGATCCGCCCGTCAGGGTGGTGGTCGTCGCGCGGGCCGCGCCGGCGCAGAGCGGGATCTCGAGCTTCGTCGAGACGCTCATGGCCGACGAGGCCCTGCGCGGCGAGTTCGCCATGGTCCTGCTCAACACCACCCGCAAGGCCGAACGGCGCTCGGGCAGGCTGTCGGTGCACAGCGCGCTGGAGGCCGTGGTGGACGCGGCGCGGACCTTCCGAGCGGCCCGGCAGGCCGAGGTCGTTCACCTCCAGGCCGCCATGTGGCCGGGTCTCGCCCTGGTCCGCGCCCTGGCCATCTGCGGCGCCGGGCGCCTGGCCGGCGCCCGGGTGCTGTGTCACGTGCACTCCGGCGAGATCAACTCGGGGCGTGAGGAGGCGTTCGCCCCGGGGCCGCTAGCCCGGCTGCTCCTGCGCTCGCTGGCGCTCGTGGATGCCGTCCTCACGGTCTCGGATCCCGGCACGCGGGTCCTGCGCCGCCTCGTGCCCGGCGGGAGGATCGAGACGGTGGACAACGCCGTCCGCGCGGAGGACTTCGCGCCCGCACGGCTGGACGGCGACCGGCCGCGGCTGCTGTTCGTGGGCGCGCTGTGCCACCGCAAGGGTGTGACGGACCTCGTCGCCGCGCTGTGCCTGCTCCGCGACCGCGGCGTCGACCGCTGGGACCTCGAGATCGTGGGCGGGGCCGCGGAGGTCGGGGAGGAGGAGGCGGAGTCGCTGCGTGACGTGGTCCGCGCGGCAGGCTGGGGGAACGCACTGACAGGGGTGCAGCGGGGCGCCGTACTCCGGGAGCGCTTCCGCTCCGCCGACGTCTTCGTCCTGCCGTCGCTCGCCGAAGGCCAGCCCATGGTGATCCTGGAAGCGATGGCGAGCGGGTTGCCCGTGGTGGCCACCCGCGTCGGCGCGGTGCCCGACATGGTGCGCGACCACATCGACGGCATCCTGGTGGAGCCGGGGGAGGTGGCCGCGCTCGCCGCCGCCCTCGAGGAGCTCATCGGCTCCCCGGACCTTCGCAAGCGCATGGGGGCGTCGGCCCGAGCGCGCGCGGAGGAGCGCTTCGACGTCGCCCGCCTCCGGCGCCAGATGGCCGGCCACTACCGCGCGGCGCGCTCCCCGCAGCGCGCCGCGGCGGTGCGGTCCCGATGACCGCCCAGGCGGGCAGGACCCGCGTGGCCGTCGTGGGAGCGGGAAAGGTCTCGCAGGTCCACCTCGACACCCTGCGCGCGCTCCCGGACGTCGATGTCGTCGCCGTCTGCGACCCCCTCTTAGAGCGCGCACAACGTGCGGCCCGCGACGCCGGCGTCCCCCACGCCGTCGCCGATGTCGCCGCGCTGCCAGCGCTGGACGTGCAGATCGCGCACGTCCTGGTGCCGCCGCACCTCCACGTCCCGGTGGCCAGGGAGCTGCTGGAGGCGGGGATCGGGGTGCTGGTCGAGAAGCCGCTGTCGCTGTCGGCCGCCGAGGGGCGTGCACTCGGTGCGCTCGCGCGCAGCCACGGGTTGCCCCTGGGCGTGAACCACACCTCGCTGGCCAGTCCACCCTTCCGTCGCCTGCTGCGGCGCGTGCGCGCGGGAGAGGTCGGGCAGGTCCGCCACGTCCAGGTCACCTGGAGCGTCTCGCTCGCCGAACTTGCCTCCGGCAACGTCGCGAGCTGGATGTTCCGGTCCCCGAGGAACCTGCTGTTCGAGGTCGGCTCGCACCCCTTCGCCCAGCTCCTGGAGCTGGCCGGCCCCGTGCACAGCGCCACGACCACCGTGCTGGCCACGCGCGAGCTGTCCCCGGGCCAGGTCGTGGGGGAGCGCCTGCTCGTCGCCGCCCGGGCCCAACGCGCCACGGCGGAGCTGTTCCTCGCCTTCGACCAGGTCTACCCCGGCAGGTCGATCCGCGTGCACGGCAGCGACGGCATGCTGGAGGCCCACCTCGACCTGGATCTGGTCGGCGGGGAGCGGCCGACGGCCCAGCACGAGCTGTTCGACAGGTTCGCCGCCGGCTGGCGACTCGGTCGTGAGCTGCAGTGGGACTCGGCGCGTGGCCTGGCCCGTGACCTGGCTCCGACCGTGCGGGGCGGAGGCGATCCGTTCGCCACCGTCATGCGGGCCTCCATCGGCTCCTTCCATGACGCGGTGCGTTCCGCACGCCCCCCGCACGCCGACGCCGAGCGCGGCGCGCAGGTGGTCGAGTGGTGCGAGGCGGCGGCGCGCAACCTCCCGGCCGACGAGGTCCGGTTCCCTGCGCTGCCGCCGACGGGGCCTGCGCGGCCCGGAGAGGTGCTGGTCCTGGGAGGCAGTGGCCTCATCGGCCTACCGACGGTGAACGGGCTGCTCGCGCGCGGGCTCCCCGTCACCGTGTTGGTCCGCCGGTCCAGCGGCCTCCCCCCCGAGCTGGTCGCGGCCGCCGCCTCGGGCAGCGTGCGACTCCTGGTCGGCAGCCTGGAGGACCACGCCTCGCTCGCCCACTCCGTAGAGGGCGTCCGAGTGGTGCTCCACCTCGCCACCGGCGCCTTCGACACGCCCGAGGAGGTGGAGCGCTCCATCGTGGGCGGGGCCCGCGCGCTGGCAGACGCGTGCCTGGCGGCGGGCGTCGAGCGCCTCGTGTACATTTCGTCGCTGTCCGCGCTGTACCTGGGCCGGGACAGCGGCCACGAGGCCGTCGACGACGACCACGACGTCGATCGGCAGCCGCAGCAGCGCAACGCCTACGTGCAGGGCAAGATCGCCGCCGAGCAGGCCCTGCTGGCCAGCCACCGCAGCCGAGGCCTCCCGCTGGTGATCGCACGGCCCGGCATCGTCCTGGGAGCCGGCAGCCCCCTGCAGCACGCGGGACTGGGGGAGTGGGTCGGCGCCAGCCACTGCCTGGGCTGGGGTCCGGGCACCCGCCCGCTCCCTGTCGTGCTGACCGAGGACATCGCCGCCGCGCTGGTCCTGCTGGCACAGCACCAGGGAGGCGAGCTCGACGGGAAGGCGCTCAACCTGGCCGCGCGAGTGGACATCTCCGCTGCCCAGCTCGTGGCGGAGCTACGCCGGGTCAGCGGGCGTCCCCTGAAGTTCCGGCCCCGCTCCTACGCACGCATGCGCGCGGCCCGGCTGGCCAGGTGGGTGGTCAAGACGGTGGTCCGGCGCGCGGTCCAGCCGCCGCCCTCGCTGCGCGACGCCATGAGCATGGAACACTACCCGGTGATCCGCTCCGACCGGGCGCGCGACGTGCTGGGGTGGAAGCCGGTGGAGGATCGTGAGCAGTTCCTCGACGCGGCGGTGCGCTGGCGGCGACCCTAGGCGCGTCCGAGGGCTTGGCCGAGCGTCACGCGCAGGTCGGAGAACGTGTGCCGGCTGCCCACGGCCAGCGCCGCCGCGGCGCCGATGGGCCCGGCCAGTGTCGTCGCGAGCAGCGCGACCAGCCCCTGGTCGAGGGCGAGGCGCACCGGGAGGGCGGTGACGGTGATCCCGAGGGCGGCGACCACCCCCGGGCGCAAGGCGCTCAGGAAGTCTGCGGCGCGCGCCTCGAGGATGTGCTTGGCCACCACCATGTGCACGCAGGCGAACGCGACGCCGTACACCAGGTGCACGGCCGCGATCGCCGTGATGCCGCGGTCAGCCACGCTGACGAAGCCGACGACGGCGAGGAGCACGGAGGGGATCTGCAGGGGCAGGAGCAGTCCCGGCCTGCCGATGGCGGGCGCGATGTCGCCGCACGCCGGAGCCACCGCCATCGCCGCGAGCCCCAGGCTGATCAGCACCATCGGGGCAGCCGCGGGGGCCCACCGCTGCGAGAAGAGCACGAGGACCGCGTCCCGGGCCACGACGGCGAGTCCCGCGCCCACCGAGAAGCCGAACAGGCTCAGCAGCATGAGTGCGCGCAGGGCGGTCCTGCGCAGTGCCTCGAGACCCTCCCTCCGGGCCCTGGCGTACACGGGGAACGCGACGCTGCTGAAGACCCAGTACAGGTTGGCCAGCAGCAGCTCGGGCAGGCGGTAGGCCACGGAGTAGAAGCCGAGCTGCTCCAGCCCCAGGCGGTTGCCGACGACCAGGTAGTCCACGTTCGCCTGGAAGGTTCCCACCGCCCTCGCGGCGACCAGGGCGACCCCGAAGCCCAGCAGGGACGACACGGTCTCGCGGTCGATGGCGAAGCGGGGGCGCAGGTGCACCAGGGTCCAGTTGGTGACCGTGCCGACCACCTCGGCCGCCAGCAGCCCCCAGACGATGCTCCATGCCCCGAAGCCGGCGAGCGCCAGCGGGATGGAGACCGCCACCCGCGTCAGCGCCCGAAGGACGTCCACCAGCATGCGCTTCTTGAACCGCAGGTCGCGTTTCAGCAGGGCGTCGTGGACCTGCCCGGCACCGCGCAGGAGTGGGTAGCAAAACAGCAGCCGGAACAGGTTCACCTCCGTGACCCCGAAGAACCCCGCGATGGCCGGGGCGGCGGCGACGCAGGCGACCGTGACCACCCCGGAGGTCACGAGGTTGAGCGCGAACGCCGAGCGGGCGCGGTCGGAGATGCGTTCGTCCTGCTGGTAGACGATCGCCGAGCCGACCCCAAGATCCAGGCCCACCTCGAGGAAGGTGATGACGGTCATGCCGGCCACGACCAGCCCGAAGTCCTCCGGCACGAGCAGGCGCGCCAGCACGAGGGTCAGGACGAAGACGACGCTGCGGTTGAGGCCCCACGCCAACGAGGACCACAGGACCCCTCGCACGCCGCCGCTACTGGACGCCGCCGGCGCCAGCGGTTCAGCCACCGTCCCACTGCCGCAGGACGCGGAGGTCAGCCCATGGGATGTGGTCCAGCCGGAAGTAGTCGTAGGTGAACCCCATGCCCTGGTACGGGTCCTGCTCGCGGAGCGGGGTCTCGAAGATGAACGCCATCCTGGCGCCGCCGTTGTCGATCGCGTAGGCGCCGTGCGTCTGCAGCGCCCGCGCGACGGTCTTCTCCGCCGGGGTGATGTCCGGGATGGCGGCGATGTCGATGCCCGGGTCGAGCTGGATCCGCGCCCCCTGCGGGATGCAGTCGGGCCGCTCCGAATACCCGTCGCTCTTGGAGGCCGGGTAGCGGAAGTCGTCCTCGCCGCAGGCGTTGTCGGTGGAGAAGACCAGGGCATGCCCGATGTAGCCCTGCTCGATCTCGAAGGTGCGGACGACCCCGGCGAGCCGGGGCACACCGGCGCCGGTCTGCCCGGCCCCCGGGGTGTACCCGTCCCCTGACGTGTCCACGACACCGCCCCACGAGGCCGTCCACGATCCGTCGGGCAGTTGCCGCGCCTGCCAGAAGTCGTACGAGCGGTTCGTCGACCGGTCGATCACCACCATCGCGCCGTCGGAGCCCGGTGCGGGCCGCGCCCCGTCCGGTATCGGCACCGGCTCCTCCTCCAGCCCGCAGGGCCCCCAGTCCGAGCGGCACTCGACCCGGTGCCGCGGGGTCGAGCTGCCGGCCTCGTAGACCGGTACCCCGTACTCGTAGAGGTTGGCGTGCCCGTAGCCGTCCGCGCTGAGGTACGCCGCAATCGCCGCAGAGCCGGCGTCCAGCTGCGGGTTGTCGGGGATGGGGTCGTTCCAGGCACTGTCGTGGGTGAAGGGTCGCCAGGGGTTCACAGGCGCCGGTCCGTCGCCCGCCGCCTGGGGTTCGCGCCCCTGCACCGCGGCCAGGAGCGCGAACGCGAGCACGCAGAGGACGAGGCCCGCGGCCAGCGCGGTGTTCTGGCCCCGGGGGTCTCGGGACGGTGGGGAGGAGGGGACCAGACGGCCTCGCAAACTGCGCCGCCCCAGTGTGACCTGGTCAACCACGGCTCACCGCCCGGTGGACGAGGAGCGCGGCGGCCGTCGCGATCCCGAGCAGCGCGAGCAGCGCGCCCCACCTGATGCGCGGCACCAGGATGGGGCCAGGCTCCGAGGATGCCGCCGGACCCAGCCCGTAGGCTCGGTCCAGGCCGTTGACGTAGCTGCGTCCGCTCTCCAGCACGCCGCGGGACATCCCGTCGGAGAGCCGCACGTCGGCGCTCGTCGCCGTCACGATGACGGCAGTGCTCTGTGGTGATGCCCGGACACCTACGTCGACGGCGCCTCGTTCCTCGGGGGCCAGGCCCAGCCGTTCGCTCGCCTCGATCGCGAACCGGGGACTGGCGATGATCGCCGCGAGGGTCGGCATCATGGGACGGCGGCTCAACAGGTCCAGCTCGTAGGCGTTCCCACCGGCGCCGGTGTCGTCGACCGGCAGGACCAGGGCGGTGTGGCGGGTCTGCCAGACGGACTCGCGCAGACCGACCGTGACGGCGCCGACCCCGACCACGGCACCCCACGCGGCCACGGCCGTCACCCAGGCCCGCCGACGGCGACGGGACGCCCGCAGGGCGGTCTCCCGCGCGACAGCGGGCAGCGTGGCGACGGCGTTGCTCCGGGCTTCGAGGTCGAGCGCGGCGGCGAGCGCCAGCGCCAGCGCCAGCACGCGGAAGTGCGCCATGTGCAGAAAGATGCTCGCGGTCCCCCAGCCGACCAGCGCGATGACGGTGCTCAGCGCCAGCCGCCGGGTGTGCACCATCGGGGCGGTCCCACCGCCCGGTGACACCAGGACCGCCCGGGTCGCCAGCAGCACCGCTCCGCCGTAGAACACCAGCCAGCCCGTCAGCCCGACCACGCCGCCCTCCGCCGCGAGCTCCAGATACAGGTTGTGGGCGAAGTAGGGGTCGTCCTGGACCCGGGGTTGCACGAAGGACTCGGCGTTGTAGTCCAGAAAGGCGCTGCCGAAGTTCCCGGGGCCGACGCCGATCGCCGGGTTGGCGGCGACGATCGACAGCCCGACCTCCTGGAGCGCCACCCGCTCGACCAGCGAGTACTCACCGACGGCGGACCGCGCCCCGCCCAGCCCCTGCAGCGTGGCCAGGCGAGAGCCCACGCCAGGGACGAGCGGGATGAGCAGGAGCGCCACGGGCGACAGCAGCAGCAGCCGGCGATAGCGGCCACCGGCCAGCAGCAGCCACAGCAGCACGGCCAGGAGCAGGGCCAGCATGCCGCCTCGGGACTGCGTCAGGTACACGCCGGTGGCCAGGACCACCGCGGCCAGGGCCCAGCCCCAGCGCAGCAGCCAGCGCAGGTTCCCCCGGTGCCCGGCGCCCGCCGCGATCCACAGTGACAGCGCGAAGGGAACGAACAGGACGATGGAGCGCGCCCAGAAGTTGGGATCGGCCTGCGGTCCCGAGTGCCGCGACGTCGTGGTGCCCGTGTCGAAGTCCAGCGGGATCTGCGAGAAGCCGAAGAATGCGTAGGGATCCCTCAGCGCCAGCTCGTTGACGAAGGTGAGCCCGGTGAGCAGCGTCATGAAGATGACGGCGCCGGCCAGGACGCGGTCATGGCGGCGGGTCATGATGAGCAGGGCGGTGACGACGAGCAGGAAGATGAGGTCCTTCACGGTCTCGGTGATGTCGGCCAGCCCCACCGGGGTGTCGACCGCCGCCAGCAGCGTGACCAGCTGCGTCACCAGGAAGATCCCGGCCAGCAGGTAGAGCGGGCTCCACACGGGACGCAACTCCCCGCGCACGAGGCCGAGGACCAGCGCGGCGGTGGCCAGCGCCAGCGCGCCGGTGTAGGCGTTCAGCCCCGCGAACCCCGGCAGGAGGGCACCGGCGTTGCTGAGCTCCACGAGCACGAGGATGAGGAGCGCCAGCCACGGTGTGAGCAGGGCGCGCAGGAGGATCGGCGTCGCGAGCGCCACCGCGCTCAGGATGAGCACACCATTGAGACTCAGCGTCCCGAAGGCCGCCGCGATGATCGCCGTCGCGATGACGAGCCCCACCTCGAAGGCGTAGAGGCGGGGGTTGAAGGCCGTGCGCGGGGTGCGCGGGGACACCGGGGCGGGAGCGGGGGACTGCTCGGGCCGCCCGGTGCGGCGACCGCGTGCCAGGGCCAGCGCCACCACGACGAGGACGGTGACACCGCTCACGACGAACACGACGCTGGTCATGCGCTGCTCACCACCCGACCTCGGACCCACGACATCGCCATGGCCGGGATCTCGCGCCGCGTCCCCACCGTCGCTCGCGGCTCACCGCCGCTCCCAGCCTCCACACCTGTGTCCACCGTAGCGGTCTGCAGGCAGCGAGCGCCCCGATGGTCTCCCGGGTGTGCCCCGCCGCTCGAGGACAGAGCGCGGGACGGTCCAGGTCCAGGTCAGTCGCCAGTCCCGCAGGCAACGCCGTTGCCGTTGCCGTCCAGGCGCAGCGGATCACCGGCACGTGCGGTGAGGCCATCCGGGAACAGCTGCCGGACGTCTTCGCAGGTCCACACGCTGGCTGTGGAGGCTTCTGTCGACGAGGATGGTGGACGGGTAGGCAGGCACTGGCCTGGGTCGCCGTAGTCCAGGACGCACCCACCCCGGGCCGCGGTCGCTGACAGCACGTCATCGGGATCGACCGGCGGGCGGGCCTCGTCGCCGCCCGAGATCTCCGCGGCGGGCCGGCTGACCCCCGGACCAGCCGCTTGACTGGCCGCCGCCAGCAACGTGGCCTGCGCTCGATCGGCTGGATGGACCTCCTCCAGGCCGCCGTCCGAGCGGTCAGCAGCGATCACAGCCTCGGGGGACGTGGACCCGCCTTCAGCCTCATCGTCGGTGTTCACGGGGTTGGGGGTCGCACTCCCCAAGCCTTCATCGCCGGCGGCCCAGTCCACGATGGCCCCCCCAGCGGGGACTTCGGAGGCGGTGTCAGGACCGGCGTCGCCGCCTCGTGGCCAGAGGGTCGCCGCGCCGATGACGACCGCGAGGCCGACGATGACCAGCCCGGTCAAGATCCTCATTGCACGACCACCCAGCGGGCCTCGGACGGGACGCCTTGGTCATCGAGCACGGTCAGCATGTACGGACCCGGCGGCAGCAACGCGGGGTTGTCCGGCACGCTTGCGAGGCGGGTCGCGCCCGTGCCGGCGATCGGCAGATCGACCAGCCGGGCGTTCGTGTCGGTCTGATGGGTGACCGACATCGGCGCTGACAGCGACGCCGATTGCACCTCACCCTCGACACCCAGGTCGAACGTGTCTCCGTGGCCGACGGTGAGCGGCGCGTCCGTCACCTGCGGGCGCTCGCCCCTGAACAGGTAGGGCGGCTCGTACACCGAGATGCGCAGCTCGAAGGAGTTGTCGGCAGGGTTGGAGCCGAACACGGCGACCCGGCCGTCGGGCAGCAGCAGCGAGGTGGAGTGGTAGTTGCGGGCGATCGGGTCGGCGGCGACGGGGCGCCAGCTGTTGGCCGGCGGGTCGTAGATCGCGGCCGTCAGGACGCTGTCGCTGCGGTTGAAGCGGGCGCCGTTGGCCGTGAGCACCGTGCGGTCGGGCAGCACGATCGTGTTGACGTAGGCCTTGCCGGGGCCGGGAAGGTCTGGGCCCGGGGTGTAGGCGGGCAGCGGCGCCCGCAGGTCGATCAGATCGACGCTGGTGATCGCCGCCGCGTTGGCATCCGTGTTGCCGCCGCCCACGATCATGACGCGCTGGTCCTGAGCCGGGGGCAGCAGGACCGAGCCGGCCTGGTCGCGAAGGTCCTTGTTGCGCAGGCCTGGGACGTCGGTGATGGCCGCGGCGCGCCAGTCGTAGATGCTCGCGCCGGTTCCAGGCCGTCCGTTGCCGAAGGTGTGCCCACCCGAATAGAACAGACGCCCGTCCTCCATGAGGAACATGTGTGGATAGGTTCCCCAGAAGGACCAGGTCTGCGGCACCTCCCCGATGTTCAACCACCGCTGCGCGGACGTGTCGAATAGCTCGGTGACGACCGTGCCGATGGCGCGCTCGTCCAGCCCGCCGGCCGCCCAGACGTCGCCGTTCTCCAGCTTCGTCAGGGTGGGGTACCAGTGCCCGTCCGCCATGCCGTCGAGGGCCTCGAACCCGTTGGTCGCAGGATCGAACGCGTAGGAGGCGTCCGACCCCTGGAAGGTGGTCGGCCCGGCCCCGGCGGCGGGATAGGACTGCGTGCCACCAGCCACCAGGACGCGACCGTCGGGCAGGACCAGGTGCCCGCTGCAGAACATGTCGCTGGGTGTCGGCACCTCGTCGAAACTGTTGTCCGCGGGGTCCCAGATGACCGAGCGGAAGGTTCCCGCCGCGAACTGCGCCGCGTTGTTGCCTGATCCCGCGATCAGCAGCACCCGTCCGTCGCGCAGCAGGGTCGAGTGGATGGTGCGGATCGGCAGCTCCAACTGCGACACGGTCCAGCGCCCCGTCTCGGCGAGTCCGCCCGGCGGTGTCTCGACGATCTGCTCGCGCATGGAGTAGTCATCGGTGCGCAACGTCCCGTCGCCGTGCAGCGAGATGCCCCAGGCGATCTGATCGGTGCCGGGGGGTACCTGGACCACCGCGCTGGCCTCCGTCCAGTCGGGCGTGGCCGGCAGGGCCCCAGCGTCGGTCCAGTACTGCCATCCGGCCGCCGTGTGGCGGAACAGGGTCAGCGACGCGCGCGCGGTGGTCGACGTGTACCAGACCGAGAGCTCGTAGCGCTCGAGGGGCTCGACGGCGGGGGCGCAGCCGGCCGTCTCGCTGGTCAGCAGCTTCCGGTCGCCGTCGACGTAGCCGTCGATCGTGACCTGCCAACCGCGCCCGCCTCGGCCGGCGGCGAACCCCTGCGTCACGTTATGCGTGCCCCAACCGGCGCTGCTGAAGCAGGTCGGCGCCGCCGCGCCTGCCTCGAGATCGCCGTTGACGACGAGCTCGCCGGCGGCCGGCGGAGGCGGCGGTGGGTCGACGACCCGCGCGGCCATGACGTAGTCGTCCGTGGTCAGCGTCCCGTCCCCGGACAGCGAGACACCCCACATGATCCGGTCCGTGCCCGCAGGGACCTCCGGCGTGGTCGCCGCGGCCTCGGTCCACACCGCGGTCGCCGGCAGCCGGTTCAGATCGGTCCAGTACGTCCAGCCCGCGGCCGAGTGCCGGAACAGGGTGATCGACGTGCGCTCCGTGGTGGACTTGTAGAACAGCGACAGGTCGTAGCGTTCGCCAGGGGTCACCGTGGGCGCGCAGCCGTCGGCGAGGGACATCATCAGCTTGTGGTCGCCGGACGCATAGCCCGACAACGTCACCTGCTGTGCCCGGGCGCCCGAGTGGGCGTCGTCGGTGATCGACCAGGTGACGTCGTGGTCGCCCCAGCCGTACCGCGTGAAGCACGTCGGGACGTCCTCGCCGTCCTCCAGGGCGCCATTGGTCAGCAGGTTCTGCACTGGGTCAGCAAGCGGGGCCGGGTCAGCAAGCGGGGCCGGGTCAGCGGGCGGATCGGCAAGCGGCGCCAGGCCGGGGGACGGCTCGGGGTCCGGATCGTCGCCGGTGTCGAGGATGACGACCCCTGTGGTGGCGCCCGGCGCCTCGGGATTGGCCGACCCCTCGTCGTCGACCATCTGGCCCTGGACCTCGTAGGCCCCGGACGGCACCTCGTAGCGTCGGGTCTGGCCGTCGGGGATCGGCGTCGCGTCGTCGCCGTCGCGCTCGGCGTCCACGAACCCGTCCGTCGGCGTGATCCACGTGTCGGTCCACAGGCCGTCTGCCGGGGTCCCATCGGCAGGGACCTCGGAGACACCGATGAGGATCTTGTCCTCTTCATTGTTCACATACTGGGTCGAGAAGTCCGTCGGCGCGCCCAAGGTGGCGTCGGCGTACAACCACCACTCGACCGCGCGAACGCCGGCCTCCGGGTCCGTCTCACCAGCCGGGTCCTCGGCTTGGACGGCCAGGTTCATGACCTCCCCCGGACCGAACGAGGTACCGGATGTGGGGCTGGTCAGCGTGCCGCCGGGCAGCTCAGCGAGCGCTGCGGGGGGCGTCACGAGGAGACCCGCTGTGGTGGCCATGGCCAGCAGGAGCACGAGGCGACGGGGCTGTCGCTGCTTCACTTCTGCACCTCGTAGATGATCGCCGTATCGGGGCTTTGCCCGAAGGCCTCCACGGTCTCGGAATGAGCCAGTGTCTCCTGCAGCTTGGGCAATGCGTCAATGTCGGGCGGCGTAGCGCTCAGCACGACGTAGTCGATCCCTCGCCACCCTCCCGGAACCTGGACGGCCGGGTCGAGGTCGAGCTTGTAGAACCAGGTGACGCTGTCAGGGTCAAACCCTGCGCGGACGAGGTCCACCCACAGGCTGTCCTCGACCAGCACGACCGCGTCCCGGTCCACGTTGTCGATGATCCAGGCCTGCGCGGTGCGCATGGCCACGTCCCGGTCCTCTGTCATCTGTCGCCGGATCCCGCTCGCCCATGCGGGTGCGACCACGACGGTGGCCAGTACTGCCGCGACCACCACCGGCGTCCTCAACGCCCAGCGCCCCCTCGCGCCCGCAGGTCCGCGCTACCCCAGCCCGCGTCGGCCACGCCGGCGAGGAGCAGCGCAGCGAACGGTACGAGCCCGATGACGTAGGGAAACGGCAGGTAGCC
>Ga0136616_10000631_pt1 | contig 17142 bp, 19 predicted proteins | sample AntDrymUQ2992106_2_FD_106648 | JGI IMG/M metagenome (GOLD analysis project Ga0136616, IMG submission 106648) | Polar desert sand microbial communities from Dry Valleys, Antarctica - metaG UQ299 (21.06) | ecosystem: Environmental > Terrestrial > Soil > Desert | place: Antarctica: Dry Valley...
GGAGGCCGGGCTCACCCAGCGGGTCCGGGCGCTCAACGCCTTCCTGGCCGACGCCTACGGCCCGCGCCGGGCGGTGGCCGAGGGCGTCGTGCCCGAGCGCGTGATCGAGGAGTCGGCGGGCTACGAGCCCAGCATGCAGGGCGTGCGCCCGCCCGGCGACCTGTGGGTCGGCGTGTCCGGCCTCGACCTCGTGCGCGACGGCGCCGGCGACTTCCTCGTGCTCGAGGACAACCTGACGACGCCGAGCGGCTACGCCTACGCCGTCGAGGCGCGGGCGGGGCTGCTGCGCCGGCTCCCGCCCGGTGCCGGCGCGGGCCCGCGGTCGCTCGACGGCGTGGCCGGCATGCTCGCCGCCACGCTGCGCTCGGTGGCGGCGGCCGGCGAGGGTGACCCGGCCGTCGTGGTGGTGCTCACGGACGGCCGGGACAACTCCGCCGCCTACGAGCACGCCTGGGCGGCCGCGGCCCTGGGCGTGCCGCTGGTCGAGCCGGGCGACCTGGAGCGCGGCGGCGACCGCGTGCTGCACGAGGGCCGCCCGGTCGACGTCGTCTACCGCCGCACCGACGCCGACCGCGTCGACGCCGGCGTCGGCGAGCTGCTGGCGGCGCCGCTGCGGGCGGGGACGCTGGCGGTCGTCAACGCGTTCGGAACCGCGGTCGCCGACGACAAGCTCGCCCACGCCTACGTCGAGGCGCTGGTCCGCTTCCACCTCGGCGAGGAGCCGCTGCTGCACTCGGTCGAGACGCTCGACCTCGGCCGGCCCGAGGTGCTCGAGCGCGCCATGGACGAGCTGGACACGCTCGTGGTCAAGCCGCGCACGGGCCACGGCGGGATCGGCGTGGTGATCTGTCCGCACGCCGAGCGCGCGGACGTCGAGGCCCTGCGCGCGGCGATCGCCGCCGCGCCCGCGGAGTTCGTGGCCCAGCCGCTGATCGACCTCTCCGTGCACCCGACGGTCGTCGACGGGGAGCTGCGGCCGCGCCATGTCGACCTGCGACCCTTCGTGTTCCTGCGCGCCTCCGGAGAGGCCGCGGTGATGCCGGGCGGCCTCACTCGCGTGGCGCTCGGAGAAGGGGCGATCGTGGTCAACTCGACGCAGAACGGCGGAGCCAAGGACACGTGGGTGCTGGCGTGAGCCTGCCGGCCTGGGCCGAGTGGAGCCCCGCGGGGGCGGAGGCCCCGTGGACGGTCGGCGTCGAGGAGGAGGTGATGCTCCTCGATCCCGTGACGTGGATGCCCGCGTCGCGCTCGGAGGAGGTGCTGGCCGCGCTGGACCGGGACGTCGCCGCCCATACCGCGGCCGAGACGCACGGCTCGGCCGTCGAGCTGGCCACCGACCCGCACCAGACGGTGGCGGGCGCCGTCGAGCAGCTCGCGCAGCTGCGCGCCGGCCTCGCCGAGGGGCTGGACCTGGTGGGCCTGGTGGCGGCGGTGGCGGGCACGCATCCGCTCGCGCGCTGGGAGGACACCCAGGTCTCCCCCGGCGCGCGCTACCAGTTCCTCTACGCCTCGATGCGCGAGCTGGCCCGGCGCGAGCCGACCTTCGCCCTGCACGTCCACGTGGCGGTGCCCGACCCGGAGGCCGCGATGCGCGCGCTGGCCGGCGTGCGCCGGCATCTGCCGACGTTGCTGGCGCTGTCGGCGAACTCGCCGTTCTGGCAGGGCCGCGACAGCGGCCTGGCGTCCGCGCGCATCCCCATCTTCCAGGCCTTCCCGCGCACGGGCCCTCCGCGCCACTTCGACTCCTACGCGGACTACGTCGAGGCCGTCGACGTGCTGCTGCGCTGCGACGCCATCCCGGGGCCGACGTTCCTGTGGTGGGACGCCCGCCTGCAGCCCTGCTTCGGGACCGTCGAGGTGCGGATCATGGACGCGCAGACGCGCGTGCGCGACACGGCGGCGCTCGTCGCGCTGGTGCAGAGCCTGGTGCGCCACGAGGCGCTGGCGGACGCCGGCGACGCGCCGCCCCCGGCGCCGGAGGTGCTCGGGGAGAACCGCTTCCTGGCCGCCCGCGACGGCATGCGCGCGGCGCTCGTGGACCCAGAGGCCGGCCGGCGGGTGCCCGTGACCGACCTGCTGGCGGCGCTCGTGCGCGACTGCGCCCCGCACGCCCGCAGGCTGTGCTGCGTCCCCGAGCTGGCCGGCGTCGACGCGCTCTGCGACCGCCCCGGCGCCACGCGCCAGCGCGAGACCGCCGCCCGCGCCGAGGGCCTGCCGGGCGTCCTGCGGGCGCTTCACGGCGAGTTCCTGGCGTCGCGGGCCGAGCCGGCGGGACAGCTGAGCTAGTGGGCCTTCCCGAGAAGACCCACTAGATGTGCGGGTTCGCCGCCGAGCTCCGCGCCGGCGGCGCGCCGGACCGCGGCGCGCTCGAGCGCATGGGCGAGGCGCTGGCGCCGCGCGGCCCCGACGGCGCCGGCCTGTGGCTCGACGGCCACGTCGGGCTCGTCCACCGCCGGCTGGCGATCATCGACCTCTCCGAGCGCGGCGCCCAGCCGATGCACGACGCGGCGCTCGGCCTGCGCGTCGTCTTCAACGGCTGCATCTACAACCATCGCGAGCTGCGACGCGAGCTGGAGGCCCGCGGCCACGCCTTCGCCTCCACGAGCGACACCGAGGTGCTGCTCAAGGGCTGGGCCGAGTGGGGCGAGGGCGTGCTCGACCGCCTGGCGGGGATGTTCGCCTTCGCGCTGGTCGAGGAGCGCACGGGACGCCTCGTGCTGGCGCGCGACCGCCTCGGGGTCAAGCCGCTCTACCTCGCCTCCCTGCCCGGCGGCGGGCTGCGCGCCGCCTCCACCTTGCCGGCGCTGCTGCGTGCGGGCGGCGTCGACGCGCGCGTGGACCCCGTTGCGCTGCACCACTACCTGAGCTGGCACTCGATCGTGCCGGCGCCGCGCACGATCCTGCGCGGCGTGGCCAAGCTCCCGCCCGCCACCGTGCTCGTGGTCGACCGCGACGGCGCGCGGCGCGAGCGGCGCTACTGGGACCCGCCGTTCGCCCGCGACCCCGCGCGCGCGGACTGGGACGCCGCCGACTGGGAGGCGGCGGTCGGCGGCGCGCTGCGCACCGCCGTGCGCCGGCGGATGGTCTCCGACGTGCCCGTCGGCGTCCTGCTCTCGGGCGGGCTGGACTCGAGCCTGATCGTCGCGCTGCTCGCCGAGCAGGGCCAGCGCGGGCTGGCCACGTTCTCGATCGGCTTCCCGGACGCCGGCGGGCGCGAGGGCAACGAGTTCCGGTACTCCGATCTCGTCGCCGCGGAGTTCGGGACCGCGCACCGGCGGATCGAGGCCACCGAGGCCGAGGTGCTGGACGCGCTCCCGCAGGCGATCGCCGCGATGAGCGAGCCGATGGTCTCTCACGACGCGGTGGCGTTCTGGATGCTCTCGCGCGAGGTCGCGCGCGAGCGCAAGGTCGTGCAGTCCGGGCAGGGCGCCGACGAGGTGTTCGGCGGCTACTACTGGTACCCGCCGCTGCTGGAGGCCGGAGGCGCTACCCAACCGACTTCGTCGGCGGGCACAAACGGCCTCGACGTCTACGCGCGCAGCTTCTTCGACCGCGACGACGGCCAGATCGCCGCCACCGTGGGCGAGGCCTGGGCGGCCGAGGGCGACCCCTCGCTGGCCTTCGCCGCCGCGCGCTTCGCCGAGCCGGGCGCGGACACGGCGGTGGACCGCGGGCTGCGCATCGACGCCGAGGTGATGCTCGTCGACGACCCGGTCAAGCGCGTGGACAACATGACGATGGCGCACGGCCTCGAGGCGCGCACGCCGTTCCTGGACCACGAGCTGGTCGAGCTGGCGGCGGCCTGCCCGCCCGAGCTGAAGCTGGCGGAAGGCGGCAAGGGCGTGCTCAAGGCGGCCTCGCGCGGCGTCGTGCCCGACGCGGTGATCGATCGCGAGAAGGGCTACTTCCCGGTGCCGCTGCTCTCCCACCTCGGGGCGCCGGTGCTCGAGCGGGTCCGCGACGCGCTGCACGCGCCCGCCGCGCGCGAGCGCGGCCTGTTCCGCCCGGACGTCGTCGAATCGCTGCTCGCCGACCCGAACGGGCAGCGCACCAACCTCGACGGGTCCTCGCTGTGGCAGCTCGGCCTGCTCGAGCTGTGGCTACAGGCGCACGGGGCCGGGTAAGCGCGGGCGTATGTCCCACTCCAACGAGAACTCCCTCATCGGCGGGCTCGCGCGCGGCGTCGCCGCCGGTGCGATCGGCACCGCGGTGATGACCGGCGCCCAGACGGCCTACTACAAGGCCGTCGGCGCGGAGCCCAGCACCACCCCCGCCGAGGTGGGCCAGCGCGTCGCCCGCGGTGTGCTCAAGCGACCGGTGCCCGAGGACCAGACGGGCACGCTCAACAACGTCATGCACTGGCTCTACGGGACCGGCTGGGGCGCGCTGTTCGGGCTCACCGCCGCCGGTCGCGAGCCGGGCCTCGGCCTCGGCTTCGCGGTGACCGTGTGGGGCGCCAGCCAGGTCGAACTGCCGGCGATGAAGCTCGCGCCGCCGATCTGGGAGAACCCCGACCCGAAGACGCTCGCCCCGGACATCGGCTTCCACCTCGTCTACGGCGTCGCCGTGGCGACGGCGTACAAGGCGCTCAGCTAGCGGGCTCGGCCTCCCAGCCGGCCGCGTGGCCGAGGCCGGCGCTCTTGAGCACCTTCAGCGAGAGCAGCGCGCACTTCATGCGCGTGGCGGAGATGTCGATGCCGAGCAGGTCGAGCACGAACGCGCGGTCGAGCGCCAGCAGCTCGGCCACGGGCATCCCGATCACCTCGTCGGAGGTCATCGAGGCCGCGGCCTGGGAGATCGCGCAGCCGTGGCCGGAGAAGCGCACGTCGCTGATGCGCTCGTCGGCGTCGACCTTGATCTGGACCTTCAGCTCGTCGCCGCAGAGCGGGTTGAAGTCCTCGAACTCGAGGTCGGCGTCGTCGAGCTCGCCCCAGTTTCGCGGCCGCTTGTAGTGCTCGAGGATCTGCTCGCGGTAGAGGTCGTCCATCAGGCGAACACCTCGCGCACGCGGTCCAGGCCGGTGATCAGCCGGTCGACGTCGTCGCGCGTGGAGTGCACCGCGAACGAGGCGCGCGAGCTGGCGGAGATGCCGAGGCGGCGCATCAGCGGCTGGGCGCAGTGGTGGCCGGCGCGCACGCAGACGCCGTCGCGGCCGAGGATCTCGGCGACGTCGTGCGGGTGCACGCCCTCGAGCGCGAACGAGCAGACGCTGCCGCGCAAGGTGAGCTCGGCCGGGCCGTGGAGGGTGAGGCCGGGCACCTCGGCGAGGCGCTCGACGGCGTAGCCGACGACGTTCTGGCCGTGCTCGCGCACGGCGTCCATCCCGAGCGAGTCGAGGTAGTCCACGGCGGCGCCGAGCCCGATCGCCTCGGCCACCGGCATCGTGCCGGCCTCGAAGCGGGCGGGCGGCTCGGCCCACTGTGACTCGAAGTCGCCGACGCGCGAGATCATGTGCCCGCCGGAGAGGAACGGCGGCATGCCGGCGAGCAGCTCGCGGCGGCCGTGCAGGATCCCGATGCCGGTCGGGCCGTAGGCCTTGTGGCCGGTCCAGGCGTAGAAGTCCGCGCCCAGCGCGGTGACGTCGACGGGCAGGTGCGGCGCGGCCTGCGCGCCGTCGACCATCACCACGGCGCCGGCGGCGTGGGCGCGCTCGACGATGTGGGCGATCGGGTTGATCGTGCCCAGCACGTTGGAGACGTGGGCGACCGCGAGCAGCTTGGGGGCGCGCTCGAGCAGGGCCTCGAGGGCCTCGAGGTCCAGCAGCCCGTCGTCGCCGACCGGCACGTGGGCCAGCTCGGCGCCGGTCTGGGTGCACAGCAGCTGCCACGGGACGAGGTTGGAGTGGTGCTCCATCTGCGTGACGAGCACGAGGTCGCCGGCGCCGACGTTGGTGCGGCCGTAGGCGTAGGCGACGAGGTTGATCGCCTCCGTCGCGTTGCGGGTGAAGATCGTCTCGTGCGGCGTGGAGCCGGCGAACGCGGCCACGCGGTCGCGCGCGCCCTCGTAGGCCTCGGTCGCGCGCGCGGCCAGTGGGTAGACGCCGCGGTGGATGCTGGCCCGGTACTCGGTGTAGTACTCGTCCATCGCCTCGATCACCGGCAGCGCGGTCTGCGCGGTCGCCGCCGAGTCCAGGTAGGTCAGGTCCTCCTGCGCGAGGACCGGGAAGTCGGCCGCTGCGGGAGTCGCCAGGCTCACGCCGCCGCGCCGACCTCGTCGCGGATCCAGCCGTAGCCGTGCTTCTCCAGCTCCGTGACCAGCTCCGGGCCACCCTGCTTGACGATCCGCCCGTCGAACATGATGTGCACGAACTGCGGCTCCACCAGGTGCAGGATGCGCTGGTAGTGGGTGATGATCAGCGCACCCATGCCGCTCTCGGAGGCGACGGTGTTGACGCCGTGCGAGACGGTGTTCAGCGCGTCGATGTCCAGGCCGGAGTCGGTCTCGTCGAGGACGGCGAGCCTCGGCTGCTGGAGCGCGAGCTGGAGGATCTCCATGCGCTTCTTCTCGCCGCCGGAGAAGCCGTCGTTGATGTAGCGCGAGGAGAACTCCTTGGGGACGTGGGTCAGCTCCATGGCGGCCTCGACCGTCTTGCGGAAGTCCTTGAGGCTGATGGGCTGCTCCCCGCGCGCCTCGCGATGGGCGTTCATGACCATGCGCAGGTACTTCGCGGTCGTCACGCCGGGGATCGCGACCGGGTACTGGAAGGCCATGAACAGGCCCGCGCGGGCGCGCTCGTCGGGGTCGGCCTCGGTGATGTCGGTGCCGTCGAAGAGGACCTGTCCCTCGGTCACCTCGAGCCCGGGATGGCCCATGACGGCGTTCGCCAGCGTCGACTTGCCCGAGCCGTTGGGCCCCATCAGCGCGTGGATCTCGCCGGAGCGGACGCGGAGGTCCACGCCCTTGAGGATCTGCTTGTCGGCGGCGGAGACGTGCAGGTTGCGGATCTCGAGGTCAGCCATGGATCTCCAGGTGGGATTCTTGAGGGGTCGCGGGGGTGGCGAACTCGACGAGCTCGGCGAGCGTGGTCCGCTGCAGGGACTTGATGACCCCCATCTGGACCCGCGTCCACAGCAGCTTGGTGGCGCAGTGCTGCGCGTCGCTGGTGTGGGAGCACAGCACGCGCGCGTCGCGGTCGTCGACGAAGCAGTCCATCGGCGCGATCGCGCCTTCGAGCGCGAGGACGACCGCGTCCATCGTGATGTCCTGCGCAGGGCGGGCGAGTACGTAGCCGCCGTGGGCGCCTCTCGTGGCCTTGATCAGCTCGGCCTTCTTCAGCCGCGCGGCGATGCGCTCGAGGTAGGCCAGCGGCAGGTTCTCGGCCCCCGCCACCGCCTTCAAGCTGGTCGGCTGCTCACTGCCCTGGAGCCCGAGCTGGATCAGCAGCCGGACGCCGTATTCGGCCTTCGTCGTGAAGATCATCGGGCGTAAAGCCTACCAACGCGGTCGGAGTTGGCTCGGGGCCGGGGATCGGCCCACCCGCAGTCACGAGGACGTACGGTGCCTGGGTGCGCGACTTCGAGCGGTTCAGCTACCAGGTCACCAAGGACGGGCAGATCCGCTGCGTGCGCGGCGGACGGCACGTGCGGACGGTCGGTGGCCGCGAGGCGCAGCGGTTGACGGCGGCGCTCGCGACCGCCGGCGAGGACGAGGCGCAGCTCCTGCTGGCCAAGGCGACCGGGAACTACAAGCGCGGCAACGAGCGCCGCGGCGGATCGGGAAGTAATACTGCGTAGTATTACTCGTGCTATCCTCGCGCCATGCGCGTGACGAGTAAAGGCCAGGTGACGATCCCTCGGAAGGTTCGCGAGTTGCTCGGCATCACGGCGGGCAGCGAGGTCGACTTCCAGATCGAGGAGCGTGGCGCACGGCTCGTCCGCGTCAGCCCCGGCGACGGCAAGGCTGTAGCTCGTCGAATGCGCGGCCGGGCGACGACGACGATGAGCACCGAGGAGATCATGGCGCTCACTCGCGCCGATGATTGACGAACCCGCGGCTGGAGTCCTCGTGGACTCCAACGTGCTCTTGGACCTCTTCACCGACGACCCAAGCTGGGCCGCATGGTCCGAAGGGCGGCTGGCCCAGGCCTTCGACGCCGGCCAGGTGGTGATCAACCCCCTCGTCTATGCCGAGATCTCCGTCGCCTTCGAACACATCGAGACACTCGAAGCGGCGCTGCCCCGGCGGCTGGACCGCGAGAACCTGCCCTGGGAAGCGGCGTTCCTCGCGGGCAAGTGCTTCATCGAATATCGCCGCCGGGGCGGAACCAGGCGCTCTCCACTGCCCGACTTCTACATCGGCGCGCACGCAGCCATCACTGGCCGGGCGCTGCTCACACGCGACGCCAACCGCTACCGGACCGTGCTGCCCAGACTCACGTTGATCAGTCCGTGATCTGCGCGCTTGCGCGTCCCCACGAGCTGCAGGACGAGCGGGGGCTTGACAGCGCGCCGGGGTCGGCGGAGGCTGGTCGCATGTCCCCCGATCACCAAGCCGCCGCCTTCCCCTCGCTGGTCGACAGCCTGAAGGCCTACATCGACGACCTCCCCGAGGACGAGCGGGCCGACGCCCTGCACCAGGTCTTCTACGGCTTCTACACGCGCGTCGCGATCATCGACCGCAGCACCCACGAGCTGGCCATGTGGGCCAAGGAGGAGGCGGGGACGCTGGAGGACGTTCCCGACTCGCTGGCCGAGGCGCTGCGCGACAACGCCCTGTTCGTCGGCCAGGAGCTGTTCGCCAGTCGCGTGCGGGCGATGTCCGCGATGGGCTACGTCTCCCGCCGCCTGGCCGAGCTGCTCGGCGCCGCCGAGCCGGCGCGGCCGTTCACGCTGACGCGCGCCGTCGCCTTCGACCAAGAGCAAGGTCGACTGCGCACCTACGAGCTCTCCAACCCCGGCGACCACCCCGACCTGCCATACGATCCGCTCGCCTACGATCCGCACGCCGCCTGAGGCTGGGCGTCGGACGCCCGGCCTCCGGATTGCGGAGATCGCCGCGTCCGGCGGGCATCGTGGCGATCGGCCGGGCTTCTACTGTCCTGCAGCGACATGCCCGCCCGCCGAGAGGACCTCCGCAACGTCGCCATCATCGCCCACGTCGACCACGGGAAGACGACGCTGGTCGACGCGATGCTGTGGCAGAGCGGGGCGTTCCGCGCCAACCAGGACGTGGACGAGCGGGTCATGGACTCGATGGACCTCGAGCGCGAGAAGGGCATCACGATCCTCGCCAAGAACACCGCGGTCCGCCACGACGGGGTCAAGCTCAACATCGTCGACACGCCCGGGCACGCCGACTTCGGCGGCGAGGTCGAGCGGGGGCTGACGATGGTCGACGGCGTGCTGCTGCTCGTCGACGCCTCCGAGGGACCGCTGCCGCAGACGCGCTTCGTGCTGCGCAAGGCGCTCGAGGCGCGCCTGCCGGTGATCCTCGTCGTCAACAAGGTCGACCGGCCGGACGCGCGGATCGCCGAGGTGGTGGACGAGATCTACGCGCTGTTCATCGACCTCGACGCCGCCGAGGACCAGATCGAGTTCCCGATCGTCTACACGAATGCGCGGGCCGGCTGGGCGGCGCTCGAGGAGGGCGAGACCGGAGCCGACCTCACCCCGCTGCTCGACCTGCTCGTCGAGCACATCCCCGCGCCCGCGTACGAGGAGGGCCACCCGCTGCAGGCGCACGTGACCAACCTCGACGCATCCCCCTACGTCGGCCGGCTCGCGATCTGCCGCGTGCGCAACGGGACGATCCGCAAGGGCGCGCCGATCGCGTGGTGCCGGGCGGACGGCTCCGTCGCCCCGGCCAGGGTCGCCGAGCTCTACGTCACCGACGCGCTCGACCGCGTCGACGCCGAGGAGGCCGGACCGGGCGAGATCATCGCGGTCGCCGGGCTGGCGGAGGTCACGATCGGCGAGACGCTCGCCGACCCCGACGACCCGCGGGCGCTGCCGGTGATCAGCGTCGACGAGCCGTCGCTGTCGGTGACGATCGGCCAGAACACGTCGCCGCTCGCCGGCCGCGAGGGCTCCAGGCTCACCTCGCGCCAGATCAAGGACCGCCTCGACGCCGAGATGATCGGCAACGTCTCCATCCGCGTGCTCGAGACCGAGCGCGGGCGGGCGGGACCCGAATGGGAGGTCCAGGGCCGGGGAGAGCTGCAACTGGCGATCCTCGTCGAGCTGATGCGCCGCGAGGGCTTCGAGCTGACCGTCGGCAAGCCGCAGGTCGTCATCCGCGAGATCGACGGGCGCGCGCACGAGCCGGTCGAGAGCATGACCATCGACGTGCCGGAGGAGTACGTCGGCGTCGTCACCCAGCTGCTGGCGCTGCGGCGCGGGCGGATGGAGCAGATGGTCAACCACGGCACCGGCTGGGTGCGGATGGACTACCTCGTGCCCGCGCGCGGGCTGATCGGCTTCCGCACCGAGTTCCTCACCGAGACGCGTGGCACCGGCCTGCTGCACCACGTCTTCGACCGCTGGGAGCCATGGGCGGGCGAGCTGCGCCTGCGCCCCACCGGCTCGCTCGTCGCCGACCGCCGCGGGCAGACCGCGAGCTTCGCGCTGTTCAACCTGCAGGAGCGCGGCACGCTGTTCGTCGAGCCGGGCATCGAGGTCTACGAGGGCATGATCGTCGGCGAGAACGCCCGCGGCGAGGATCTCGACGTCAATGCCACCAAGGAGAAGCACCTCACCAACGTGCGCTCCTCCACCTCCGACGTCCTGGTCCGCCTCGTCCCGCCGCGCCGGCTCTCGCTCGACCAGGCGCTCGAGTTCGTCCGCGAGGACGAGTGCGTCGAGGTCACCCCCCACGCCGTCCGCATGCGCAAGCTGGAGCTCGAGCAGGTGTCGCGGGTCAGGCGCGCCCGGGCGCGCGCACGGGCGTAGTCGGCCTAGCGCTCGGGCGGGCCGAACGGGCGGATGGGCGGATCGGAGAAGGGCCCGGACACGCCCGGGCGGGCGTCGGCCCCGGCGACGGCCTCCTCCTCCGCCAGCACCGTGTAGAGGTGCTGGTCCGGATCGATCGGCACGAGCCCGAACTCGGCGTCGAGGACCTGCAGGTCCACGCCGAGCCGCTCCGCGGCGTGCGGGAGATCGGCCGCTCCCGGCTCCAGCTCGACCGTCATCATCACGGTTCCCATCGGTGCGACCATCGTACCCGCCGGTCCGGCTAAGACGGCCGCCGCCGCGAGCCGCCGCCGCGGGCGACCGGCACCCTGGCCAGCGCCGCCAGCAGCGCGGTCGTGTCGACGGTGCCCCATCCGTGGTCGTGGTCGAAGCCCATGCGCCCGAGGTCGTCCGCGGTCTTGCACAGCAGCGAGCGCAGCGAAGCGGGCGGGAGCCGGTTCGCGCGGTACTTCGTCCGCACCGCGGCCACGACGCCCGCCAGCACGGGACACGCCGCCGAGGTGCCGCCATCCGGGTCGGGCGCGTACACCTCGGAGCCCTTGAAGTGCGTGTAGGTCGCGAGATCCGGCTTCGCGGCAGCCAGGCGCCCGGGTCCCTGCGAGGAGTAGCCGACCCGCTTGCGCTTGGTGTCGATCCCCGCCACGCTCAGCACGCGCCCGTGCGAGTTGGCCCCGCAGATGGGACGCCGCCGGAAGTTGCAGCGTCCGTCCTCGCAGTCGCGGCCGCAGTTGCCGGCCGCGAACAGGATGTCGGCGCCCGCCGCCTCCAAGCTCGCGACGATCACGTTGAAGGGATGTCGCGGGTTGTTGCTGTAGTTGCCGGGATGGCCGACGGGGAAGTCCCACGCCGGATCGAACATGCCCCAGGAGTTGCTCACCACGAGCGCGCGCCGTGACGCCGGCATCGCGTCGAGCACGGTCCTGAGCTTGGCGTAGGAGCGGACGGCGTCGCTGAGCAGGCCCGCCATCGGCGTCGGGCCTCCCTGCTGGGACAGCAGCACCGCGTGATCGAGGAACGTGGCCTTCGGCGCGGCGATCCCCGCGTCGAACGCGCACATCGTGCCGTGGTCGACCATGTGCCTGCCCGGGCCACTGGAGACGCCGCGTGGCGTCCAGCTCTTCGCGGCGTCGAGCTTCGCCGCCTGGTCCCTGTCGCGCAGGTGAGCCACGTTGATGCCGCTGTCGACGATCGCGAGGTGCACGCCCTGACCGGTCAGGCCGGCGCTGGTCAGCTTGCCGACCCCCAGGAGCCGAGCCACGTCCTTGTGGGTGCCCACCGGGGGATCGCCGATGCAGGTCAGGCAGCGCTCGACCACAGGGTCGGCGAACACCCCGAGGACGGCAGGATTGGCGCCGGCCGCCGCGAGGACCGCCTGCGCCCCCTCGTCGTCCGGGATGACGCCGCGGACCACCGTGGTCGCGGGCTCGGAGAAGTCCAGCGGCGCCGCCATCGCCAGCACGCGGCCGTCATCCTCGGCATCCAGCCGCGGCGACGGCAGCTCCACCGGCTCGAACGACTGGTCGAGGACCAGCCCCGCCGACATGAGCGCCTCGGCGGCCGTCGCAGCGGCGGGAACCGGCTCGTTCGCCGCCAAGGCGGCGCGAACCTGATGGCTGCTCCGGAGCTGGATCAGGACTCGCACTGCGCACCTCCTGTCGCGTGTTCGCCTCGAACCTACGCAGGGGCGCAGCGAACGGTCAAGTCGCGCTAGCGGCTGAGCAGCTGGTCGGCGGGCGCGTCGTCGTCGGTGAGCGGGTCGGCGCCTGCGGCGAGCCGCAGCACGGCGGCGCGGTCGAGCGGGCGGGCTCCGCGGGCGGTCGAGGCGACGCCGGGCGCCAGCGGCGCGTCGGAGGCGAGCAGGACGAGGTTGCCGCCGTCGGGGCCGGGCTGGTCGACCAGCGCGACGTCGGCGAAGACGGTCGCGAGCGTGGCCGCCTGCGCGCGCAGCAGCGCGAGCGGCCCCTGGTCGATCACGTTGAGCGCGTAGACGCCGCCCGGGCGCAGCACGCGCCGGATCTCGCGCGCGAACTCGACCGTGGCGAGATGCCATGGGACCGAGCGGGCGCCGAAGGCGTCGCCGACGACGAGGCCGGCCGAGCCGGCCGGCTCGCGACCGAGCGTGATGCGGGCGTCGCCGATGCGCACCTGCAGCGCCGGGCCGGTGCGCAGGCCCAGCCGCTCGCGCACGAGGTCCACCAGCGGCTCGTCGACCTCGAGCACGCGCGAGCGCGAGCCCGGCCGCGTCGCGGCGAGATAGCGCGGGAGCGTGAAGCCGCCGCCGCCGACGAAGACGGCGTCGAGCGGCTCCCGCGACGGCGCCATCGCGTCGATCGCGTCACCGATCCAGCGCACGTAGTCGAACTCGAGATGGCGCGGGTCGGCGAGGTCCACGTAGCTGTGGCGCAGATCCTCGAGGACCAGCGTCCGCCCCGACGCGCGCTCGGCGTCGGCGACCACGCGGGCGCAGTGGTAGGTCGTCTCGGTGTCGCACGGCGTGCCCGTCGCCAGCGTGCCGCCGCCCAGCACCAGCGCGCCGGCGGCGAGCTTGACGGTGACCGAGGCGGCGCGGCGGTCGCGGCCCCGCAGCGCGGTCAGCACGCCGAGCGCGACCAGCGCGCCGCCGACGGCGAGCACCGCCACGTCGGTGGGGAGCAGCGGGACGAGCACGAAGCCCGTCGCGAACGTCCCGACCAGCGCACCCGCGGTGGCCCACGCCGACAGCCGCCCGACGACCGAGCCGGTGGCGTCCAGGTCGCGCAGCTGCAGCTTCGCGACGACGGGCGTCACGGCGCTCAGGACGGTCGCGGACGGGAACAGGGCGAACAGCGTGATCGCCAGCGCCGCCGGGTCGCCGCCGCCCTGCAGCGCCGCCCCGAGCGCGCGCACCAGCGGCACGGTGGCGAGCGCGAGCACGCCGCCGCCGGCCAGCAGCACGGGCAGCAGGCGGCGGCCGTCGAGCGCGTCGGCGGCGCGCCCGCCGAGTGCCGCGCCGGCGGCGATCCCGGCCAGCACCGTGCCGATGATCGCCGTCGTCGTCTCCAGCGTCAGCCCGACGTAGGGCGCGAGCAGGCGGATGCCGAGGATCTCGAGCACGAGCACCGCGCCCGAGGCAGCGAACACGAGCCCGGCCGCGGCGGCCGGAGTGAGCGCGGGTGGCGTGGTCGACATCCCCGCAGTATCCGGCCCGAGGGCGACGCCCCGCGATGATGCGGGCATGCTGGCCGCCGGCCTCGCCCTGATCGCCTCGCTCTGCTACGGCGTCTCGAACTTCGTCGGTCCGACGATCAGCCGCGACCTGCCGGTCTACTCCGTGCTGATCGCGGGCCAGGTCGTCGCGTTCACCGTCAGCGCCGCGGTGGTCGCCGGGGCGCAGCTGCCGGTGCCCGACGAGACCGTGTTCGGCGCCGCCGCCGTGGCCGGCCTCGGCAACGCCTGGGGGTTGATCGCGTTCTACCGCGCCGCGACGCTCGGGCCGCTCAGCATCGTGACCCCGGTGGGCTCGCTCGGCGCGATCGTCCCCGTGCTCGTGGGTGTGGGGAGCGGCGAGTCGCTGGGTCCCGCGAAGCTCGCCGGGCTCGTGCTGGCCCTCGCCGGCGTCGCGCTCGCCTCGAGGCGACCGGGTGGGCCGGCGGGGGACGGGGGCAACGTCCGCGCCGCCGCCGCGTGGGCGCTGAGCGCGGGGCTCGGCTTCGGGCTCTTCCTCACCTTCATGGCGCCCGCCTCGGACGGCGGCGTCTTCTGGGCGGTGATGCTCAGCCGGGTCTCGCTCCTGGTGGCGATGATCGCCGCCGCGCTGGTCCTGGCCGCCGCCGTGCGCCCGCCGCTGCGCCACCTGCCGCGCGTCGCGATCCCCGGGCTGCTGCTGTTCGGCGGCACGCTCGCCTACTCGTCCGCGACGCGCGAGGGCGACCTGAGCGTGGTGTCCGTGCTCGGCTCGCTGTTCCCGATCGTCACGGTCGGCCTGGCGTTCGCGTTCGGGGAGCGGATCGGCCGCGGCCAGGCGCTCGGCGTCGCGGCGGCGCTCGTCGGCGTGGTGCTCGTCTCGCTGCAGGTCTGAGAGCGGGGCCCGGGACCGCCAATCGCGCGAGCGCGCTTGAGCGTCTACGGGCGACACGCCCGCGGCAGCGGGTGCGAGAGCCGGTCGCGGTCGGCGAGGGGGACGATCCGGCACCACGCGAAGCGGCCGCCGGCGAAGTCCACGACGAGCCGGAACGGGATCCCGATGATGCCCTCGGTGCCGGCGCGGAAGCGGGCGGTGACGGCGACGCAGTCGTAGCCGGCGGCGGAGCGATCGAGCTCGGCGGCCGGGTCGGTCGGCTCGACGGTGCGCGGGAACGGCTCGCAGTCCACGCCGCGGATGCGCCGGCCGGTGCGCACGCCCGCGTCGCGCGCGATGCCGGACTCCGCCGCCGCCAGCAGCGCCCCGCGCGCCGCCGTCCGCTCCGCCGCCGCCGCGGCGGCGCCCGGGTCGGGCCGGCCGCGCGCGCGGCGCGGGCGCTGCTCGCGATCGACGCTCGCCAGGAACGCCGTGCGGCGCTCGGCGGCGGTGCGCTGCTCGCGCTCCCGCGCGGCGGCGCGCTCCTCCGCCACGCGCGGGATCACCAGCGCCGCCGCGGCGCCGAGCGCCACGACGACCACCACCGCCGCGAGCGCGAGCACCCGCCACGGCACGGGCGGGACGACCGCGTCACGCGGCGGCGTCCACACCCCCAGCCAGGCCCCCAGGATCCCGAGCGGCCCGAGCCGACCTCGCCGCCGATCGCCCATGTCATGAACCTAGCGCCGGCTCAGCCCGCGACCGGCGCGGCCAGCTCGACCGCCTCCGCATCGCCGGCCTGGTCGGGCCGGGGCGGCCCACTCGGCGGTACGTGACGGAGCGCGGACGCCGCGAGCACGGCGAGCCCGAGCAGGAGGACGGCGCCGATCCCAGCGACCGTGGTCAGCCCGGTGGTGAAGGCGTCGCGGGCGGGTTCGAGCAGCTCCGGGAGCCGCCCGGCGGCGGCGACGGCGCCGAACGCCGCGGCCCCGACCAGCAGCAGCCTGCCGCGCCCGATCCGGTCGCCGAGGCGCGCCGCCCGCGTAGATTTCGCGTGCCAGCGACGAAGGGAGGTGTAGATGGCCAGTCAGGGTGTGCAGGCGACGAACGAGCGGATCGTGCGCCTGCTCGAAGAGGTCAAGGCGGAGCTCGCCGACGCGAAGGAGCGCGAGCGGCAGATCGCCACGGACCTGACCCGGTTGCTCGACCGGAAGTAGCGCTCGAGCCGGCTCTCGGGGTGGTTGGGTGGACGAGCCGGACTACGTGACCGGCGCCAGCCGGTAGAGCACGTGCGGCAGCTCGGAGTGGACGACGTCGCGCTCGAACTCGAAGCCGAGCTTGTCCATCACGCGCTGGGACGCGCGGTTCTGCGGGAGCGTGAAGGCGACGAGGTCGGGCAGGCCGTGCTGCACGAAGCCGGCGCGCACCGAGGCGGCGCCGAGCTCGGTCGCGATGCCCTCGCCCCAGCGGGCCGGCATGACGGCCCAGCCGACCTCGACCTCGTCGGTCCCGCCGACGTGCGTGCGGAAGAGCCCGCCGCGGGCGACCGCAGCGCCCGTCGCGCGCTCGCGCCACAGCCAGAAGCCGAAGCCGTGCTGTTCCCAGTGGGCCCGCTGGCGCTCGATCGAGGCGGCCACGCGCGCCGGGCTCTGCAGCCCGCCGAGCGTCGCCCCGACGCGCGGGTCGCCCAGCAGCGCGCACAGCTCGTCCTGGTGCGCCGGCGTGATCGGCTCGGCTCGCAGGCGCTCGGTCTCGACCGTCGCGATCATCCGTTCCACAGCGCCAGGACGCGGCGCTCGCGCTCGGAGCCCAGCTCGCAGACCGCGGCGGTCCCGAGCGCGAGGTGGCCGCCGTAGGCGGCGGGCAGCTCGATCCAGCGGGCGCCGAGCACGCGCAGCAGGTGCCCGTGCGCGAACAGCGCGACGTCCCCGCCCAGCTCGAGCGCGCGGGCGATGGCGCGGTCGGCCCGGACCCCGACCTCGTCGGGCGTCTCGCCGCCCGGCGAGCCGTCGCGCCACACGCTCCAGCCCGGCCGCTCGGCGCGGATCTCGTCCGACGTGAGCCCGTCGTAGTCGCCGTAGTCGAACTCGCGCAGGTCCGGCTCCACCTTCGCGATCGCGCCCAGGCCCGCCAGCCCCCAGGCCTCGCGGGCGCGGGCCGGCGGGCTCGTCGGCCCGTGCCCGAAGCCGTACCCCGGGA
>Ga0136616_10000632_pt1 | contig 17140 bp, 12 predicted proteins | sample AntDrymUQ2992106_2_FD_106648 | JGI IMG/M metagenome (GOLD analysis project Ga0136616, IMG submission 106648) | Polar desert sand microbial communities from Dry Valleys, Antarctica - metaG UQ299 (21.06) | ecosystem: Environmental > Terrestrial > Soil > Desert | place: Antarctica: Dry Valley...
GTTCTGGTGCGACATGCAGCGCTCCGGCAGCTGCCAGCGCACGCTGGAGGCGGTGCCCGACCGCATGGCCGCGGCGGCCGGCGAGACCGTGCGCGTGACCGTGCGCGGCTACGACGATGCCGGGCGCGGCGTGCCGGTCGCCGGCGCCACGGTCCGCCTCGGCTCGGCGAGCGCGGTGACCGGCGCCGACGGCGTCGCGACGGTGCCCGTCTCCGCGGCGGGCCGGCTCGAGCTGCTCGCGACGGCGCCCGGCATGGTCCGCTCCTTCCCCGGCGAGGTGCGCGCCGGATGACGCGGCGCCTCGCTCTCGCCATCGCATGGCTCGCCCTCGCCGCCTGGGCGCTGCCGGCGTCCGGCTGCGGCGTCGGCGCCGGGGAGGAGACGGCGGGCGAGGGCTCGTTGACCGTGACGCGCAGCTTCGGCGAGGAGTCGCTCGGGCGACGGACCACGGCGGGGGCGAGCGAGAGCGAGACGGTGATCCGCCTGCTGCAGCGCGACTTCGAGGTCGGGACGCGCTACGGCGGGAACTTCGTGCAGGAGATCGACGGCGTGGCGGGCGGGCGCGAGGACGGCCGCCGAGTCGACTGGTTCTACTACGTCAACGGCATCGAGGCCGAGGTCGGGGCCGGCGAGCGCCGCGTGGCTGCGGGCGACCGGATCTGGTGGGACCACCACGACTGGAGCGCCGCCATGCGCATCCCGGCGGTCGTCGGCTCCTTTCCCGAGCCGTTCGGCTCGGGCAGCGAGGGGCGGCGGCTGCCCGTGCGGCTCGTGTGCCTGGCGGAGGGCGGCGCCTGCGACGAGGTCGAGACGCGGCTGGCCGAGGCGGGGATCGAGGACACCGCACGCTCGGTGCTCGAGCTGTCCGCGGGTCGCGAGGTGCTGCGCGTGCTGGTCGGCCCGTGGTCGGAGCTGCGGCGCGACACGGCGGCGCGCAAGCTCGAGTCGGGCCCGGCCGCCTCCGGCGTGTTCGCGCGGCCGGACCCGGCCGGCGAGCGGATCGACCTCCTGGACGACCATGGCCGCAGTGTCCGCACGCTGGGGCGCGGCGTGGGGCTGCTGGCGGCGACGCGGATCGAGGCCCAGCAGCCGACGTGGATCGTCACCGGCGTGGACTCCACCGGGGTGGCCGCGGCGGCCGCGGCGCTGACCGAGGAGCAGCTGAGCGACCACTTCGCGATCGCCATCGAGGAGGGCCGCACGCTGCCGCTGCCGCTCTCCGGGGCGGGTGGCGCGAAGTGAGCCCCGCGCCGCTGTCCGCTCGGGCGTCCGCCGCGCCGCTGCCGGCCGCGCTCCAGCCCGCTCGGGAGGCCGCCGCGCCGCAGCCCGCTCGGGAGGCCGCCGCGCTGCAGCCCGCCGCGCTCCAGCCCGCTCGGGAGGCCGCGTGAGCTACCGCCGCCGCTCGACCCCGCTGCACGCGGCCCGCGCCGGCGTCGGCGCCGCGTGGTGCGTGGTGCTCGGCCTGGTCGCGCTCTCGCTCGAGCACCCGCTCGTGCTCGCGGTCCTGCTCGGCTGCGTGCTCGCCGCCGCCGCGGCCGCGCAGGTCGCACGGCAGGTCGCGCGCACGCTCGCGTGGGGCGTGCCGTTCGCGCTCGTGATCGCGCTGGTGAACGCGCTCGTGACCCGGGAGGGGCTGACCATCCTCGTGCGCGGCTTCAACGTGCCCGTGCTCGGGCAGCTCGACGTGACGCTCGAGGCGCTCGCCTACGGCGGGGTGCTCGGCCTGCGGGCGCTGATCGTGATCGGCTGCGCCGCGCTGCTGGCGGCCGCCGTGGATCCCGACGAGCTCCTGCGCGCCGTGCGCCGCGTGTCAGTGCGCTCCGGGGTGACCGCCGCGGTCGCCACGCGGCTGATGCCCGTGCTGGCCCGCGACGCGCGGCGGCTGGCGGACGCCCAGCGCGCCCGCGGCGCGGGCGATCCCGGCCCGGCCGGGCGCGTGGCGGTGCTGCACGCGGTCACGGCAGGAGCGCTGGACCGCGCGACCGACGTCGCCGCCACGCTCGAGGTGCGGGGCTTCGCCACCGGGCTGCGACCGGCGCGGCGGCGGCGCCCGCTGTCGCGCCACGACCTCGGCTTCGCCGCCTCGGCCGCGGCGCTCGCGCTGCTCGGCGTGCTGGCGGCGGTGGAGGGCTGGGCGCCGTTCGCGGCCTACCCGCGGATCGAGCTGTCGCTCGGCGCCAGCGCGCTGCTCCCGGCCGCGGCGCTGGCGCTGTGCGCGCTCGTCCCGTTCGCCGACCGGCGGGGGGTGGAGCGGTGAGCGTGCTCGAGCTGAGCGGCGTCGGCTACGCGTATCCGGACGCGGGCGATGCGGCATTGCAAGATCTGACCCTGGCCGTGGAGGCCGGTGAGTTCGTGGTCGTCGCGGGCGGGTCGGGCTCGGGCAAGTCGACGCTGCTGCGCGCCGCCGCCGGGCTGGTGCCGCACTTCCACGGCGGCACGTTCTCCGGGCGGCTGCGCTGCGGGGGCCTCGACACCCGCGAGCACGGGCCCGGCGAGCTGGCCGCGGTGGCCGGGACGCTGCTCCAGGACCCGGAGACGCAGGTGCTGATGGGAACGGTCCGTGCCGAGCTGGCCTTTCCCCTGGAGAACCGCGGCTTCGGCGGCGCGGCCGTGGCGCGCGGGGTCGAGGAGGCCGCGCTCGCGCTGGGCATCGCCGGCCTGCTCGACCGCTCGACGCACGAGCTGTCCGGCGGCGAGCTGCAGCGCGTCGCGCTCGGCGCCGCGCTGGCCGGGCGGCCGCGGATCGTGCTGCTCGACGAGCCGACCTCCCAGCTGGACCCGGTCGCGGGCGACGAGCTGCTCGGCGTGCTGCGGCGCGTCAACGAGGAGTGGGGCACGGCGGTCCTGCTCGCCGAGCACCGGCTCGAGCGCTGCCTGCCCGCCGCCGACCGGGTGCTCGCGCTCGAGTCCGGCCGGCTCGCGTTCGACGGCTCGCCGGAGGCGTTCCTCGAGCGGCGCCCGGAGACCCCGATCGCCCGCCTCTTCGCGCTGGCCGGCCGCCCCGAGCGCCCGGTCACCGTCAAGGCCGCCCGCGCCGCCCTCGGAGGGGTCAGATCTTGCGATCCAGCACCCGACCCGCCCGCCGGCCGGCCGCGCCTGCGCCGCGTGCGCCGTCCCACGGCCGCGCTCGCGCTCGAGCGGGTCTGGTTCGAGCGCGACGCTGCGGTGCTGCGCGGGGTCGACCTGCGGGTCGAGCCGGGGGAGACGGTCGCGCTGATGGGCCGCAACGGCGCCGGCAAGTCCACGCTGCTGCGCCTCGCGGCCGGCCTCGAGCGTCCCTCGCGCGGCAAGCTGAGCACGGCCGGCCGCGTCGCGCTGCTGCTCCAGCACCCCGGCGATTACTTCCTGCACGACCGCGTCGACGCCGAGCTGCCCCATGCCCGGCTCGAGGCCGCCGGCCTCGGCCACCTCGCCGCCCGCCACCCGCGCGACCTCTCCGGCGGCGAGCGCCAGCGCCTCGCGCTCGAAATCGTGCTCGGCGAGGGCGAGCCCGCCGTGGCGTGCCTCGACGAGCCGACGCGCGGCATGGACCGCGGCCACAAGGACGCGCTCGCACGCCGGCTGCTCGCCCTCGCCTCCGGCGGGACGGCGGTGATCGTGGCCACGCACGACGCCGAGTTCGCCGCCGCCTTCGCCGCCCGCACCGTCCTGCTCGGCGACGGCCGCCCCGTCGCCGACGCGCCGACCGCCGAGGTGCTCGGCGGCGGCTGGTACTTCGCGACCCAGGTCGCCCGCGTGCTCGGGACGAGGGCGCTGACGCCCGAGGAGGGCGCCGCCCATGTCGCTGCGCCCGCGCCGCGCGAGGAGATCGCCGTTCCGGAGGTGGCCCGATGACCGATTCCACGACTCCCCCGACCTCTCGGTCGATGATCGGATGAGCTGGATCGCCGCGTCGACCCTGGTCCTCGGCGCCGCGCTCGTCGCGGGCTTCGCCTGGTACGAGCGCACGCACCCGACCTCGCGCGTGCTCGCGCTGGTGGCGACGCTGGCAGCGCTGGCCGCGCTCGGGCGAGTCGCGTTCGCGCCGCTGCCCAACGTGAAGCCGACCACAGACATAGTGCTGATCAGCGGGTACGTGCTCGGCGGCGCGCCGGGCTTCGTGGTCGGCGCCGTCGCGGCGCTGGCCTCCAACCTGTTCTTCGGCCAGGGACCGTGGACGCCGTGGCAGATGGTCGCCTGGGGAGGGGTCGGCGCCGGCGGCGCGGCGCTCGCCCGGCTCAGCGCCCGGCGCCTCGGCCGGGTCCCGCTGGCCGTCGCCTGCGGCGTCGCGGGGCTGGCCTTCGGGGCGGTGATGAACCTGCACCTCTGGGTCAACTACTCCGGCGACCACGCGATGGCCAAGCTCGCGGCGACCTTCGCGACCTCGCTGCCCTTCGACGTCGCGCACGCCGCCGGGAACGTGGTGTTCTGCCTCGTCTTCGGCCCGGCGCTGGTGCGTGCGCTGCAGCGCTTCCGGACGCGAATGGAGGTGACCTGGACGCCCGCGGCGCCGGTCACGAGGGGCGCGCCGGCCCGCTCGCGCGCGGCGGGCTCCGCGGCCGCGATCGTGCTCGTGGCGGCCGCGGCCGCCGCGGTCTCCGCGCCCGCTCCGGCGGTGGCGGATGCGAGCGCCGACGCGGCGGCGGCCAGGGCGTCGCTGCGCTACCTCGTCGAGGCCCAGAACGCCGATGGCGGCTGGGGCGGCGCGCCCGGCCAGGGCTCCGCGCAGCTGTACACGGGCTGGACGGCGCTCGGGCTCGCGGCGGCCGGGCGCAACCCGCGCGACGTCGGGAGCCCGTCCGCGGTCGACTTCACGCGCGGCCGGGCCCGCGAGCTGGACGACCTCGGCGAGCTGGCGCGCACGATCCTCGTCTTCACCGCCTCCGGCGCGTCGCCGCGCGACGTGGGCGGGCGCGACCTTCTCGCCGAGCTGCTGCGCGGGCGCCGCCCGAACGGCAGCTTCGCGGGCCGCGTGAACACGACAGCGTTCGCCGCGATGGCGCTGCGGGCGGCCGGGCGCTCGCCGTCCTCGCGGCCGCTGCGCTCCGCCGGGCGCTGGCTGGCGAGCCAGGCCAACCGCGACGGCGGCTTCAACTTCGCGGGCCGCGGCGGTCCGTCGGGCGTCGACGACACCGGTGGGGCGATCCAGGGTCTCGTGGCGGCCGGCCGGCGGCGCACCACGACCGTCCGGCGCGCGGTGGCCTACCTCGCCGGGGGCCAGAACGCCGACGGTGGATTCCCGCTCGTGGCCGGCGCAGGGTCCAACGCGCAGTCGACCGCGTTCGCCGTGCAGGGGCTGCTGGCCGCCGGGCGCGATCCGGCGCGCGTGCGCCGCCGCGGCTCGCGCGACCCGCTGGCGTACCTGCGCTCGCTGACCGCGCCCTCCGGCGAGGTCCGCTACTCGCGCACCAGCCGCCAGACCCCGGTGTGGGTCACCGCGCAGGCCGTCATGGCGCTCGCGCGCAAGCCACTGCCGCTGAAGCCGGTGTCGCGTGCCCGCCGCGCCGCGCCGCCGCCGCCGGCCGCGACCGCCACCCCGGCGCCCGCGGCGAAGCCGGCGCCGGCGAAGCCCGCCCGCGGCAAGGCGCCCGCTCGCCGCAGGCCGGCCGCCGGCGGGAGCACGACCGCCGGGCGGCGCGCCGAAGCGGCGCCGCAGGGCGCGGGCGGGAGCGCGGCCGCCGGGCGCCGCGCCGAGGCGGCGCGGACTCCCGCCGCCGCCGCGACGGCCGCGATCGCGAGCGCAGCCCTGACCGCGGCCGTCGTGCCCGAGCGCGCGGGCCGCGTCGGCTACGCGGTCGGCCTGGCGGCGTCCGCGCTGTTGTGATCGGCGCGGATGGCCGCTTCGGCGCCGCGCACCCGGCGTGGCGGATGGCCGCTCCGCCGCGGCGCACCCGGCCGCCCGCCGCCCCCGCCGTGTCCTATAGGTTCCCGGCCCCGTGAGAGTCGGAGTCCCCAAGGAGACGGCCGAGGGCGAGCGCCGCGTGGCGCTCTCTCCCGACGTCGCGCGCCGGCTCTCGACCGCCGGCCACGAGGTGCTCGTGGAGCAGGCTGCGGGGGAGGCCGCGGGCGTGCCGGATGCCGCCTTCACCGAAGCGGGGGCGACGGTCGGCGCCGTCGAGGCGGTCTGGAACGCCGACGTGGTGGCCAAGGTCGCCGCGCCGACCGAGCCGGAGATCGGCCGGCTGACGGGCGATTCCGTGCTGATCGGCTTCCTCGGGCCGCTCACCAACGGGCCCGGCGTCCGCGCCATCGCCGCCACCGGCGCGACGTCGTTCGCGATGGAGTCGATCCCGCGCATCTCGCGCGCCCAGTCGATGGACGCGCTCTCCAGCCAGGCCACCGTCGCCGGCTACCGCGCCGTCCTGATCGCCGCGCAGGAGCAGGGCCGCTTCTTCCCGATGCTGATGACCGCCGCGGGCACGATCCCACCCGCGCAGGTGCTCGTCCTCGGCGCCGGCGTCGCCGGGCTGCAGGCGATCGCCACCGCGCGGCGGCTCGGCGCGGTGGTCACCGCGTTCGACGTCCGCTCGGCCGTCAAGGAGCAGATCCAGTCGCTCGGCGCGAAGTTCTTCGAGGTCGAGGGCGCCGGCGACGCCGAGGCCGAGGGCGGCTACGCCCGCGAGCTGACGCCGGAGGAGCAGGACGTCCAGCGCAGGGCGCTCACCGAGCAGATGGCGAAGTCCGATGTGATCATCACCACCGCGCTCGTCCCCGGCCGCCCCGCGCCCAAGCTGATCTCCGCCGACGCCGTCGCCGGCATGAAGCCCGGCTCGGTGATCGTCGACCTCGCCGGCGAGGCCGGCGGCAACTGCGAGCTGGCCCGACCCGGCGAGACCTACGTGACGGACAACGGCGTGACGATCGCCACGCCGCTGAACGTCCCGTCGAGCATGGCCGAGCACGCCTCCCAGCTCTACGGGCGCAACGTGCTCGCCCTGCTCGAGCTGATGACGGGCGAGGACGGCGCGCTGGAGCTGGACTTCTCCGACGAGGTCATCGCCGGCGCGTGCATCACCCGCGACGGGGAGATCGTCAACGCGCGCGCGAAGGAGGTCGCGGCCGCCTGATGGACCTCCTGACCGAGCTCGCCATCCTCGTGCTCGCCGCGTTCGTCGGCTTCGAGGTCATCTCGAAGGTGCCCAACACGCTGCACACGCCGCTGATGAGCGGTACCAACGCGATCCACGGCATCGTCGTGCTGGGCGGGCTGATCCTGATCGGTCCCGCCGACGGCTTCCTCGAGAGCGTGCTGCTGGTGATCGCGATCGCCTTCGGCACGATCAACGTGATCGGCGGCTTCCTGGTCACCGATCGCATGCTGGGGATGTTCAAGGGCAAGAAGCCGGAGCCGGTGAAGCCCGATGAGTAGGGCCGACGTCGTCACCCTGCTCTACGTCGTCGCCTTCGTGCTGTTCATCGAGGGCCTGCGGCGCCTGCGCGGGCCGCGCACGGCGGTCGTAGGCAACCAGATCGCGGCGGTCGGCATGGCGATCGCGGTGGTCGCGACGCTGATCGACCAGCGGATCGGCGACTGGGGGCTGATGGTCGTCGGCCTCGTGATCGGGACCGCGATCGGGATCCCCGCCGCGCGCAGCGTGAAGATGACCGCGATGCCGCAGATGGTGGCGCTGTTCAACGGCGTCGGCGGCGGCGCCGTGGCGCTGATCTCGCTCGTGGAGTACCGGGAGGTGCTGGAGGCGGGCGCCGGCAACCCCGCGCTGGAGGAGCTGATCCCGATCCTGTTCGCGGCCATCATCGGCTCGATCTCGTTCTGGGGCTCGATCGTCGCGTTCCTCAAGCTGCAGGAGTCGCTGAAGGGCCGCTTCCGGATCCCGCGCGCCGTGAACGGCGCCCTGGCGGGAGTCGCCGTCGCGCTGGCGGTCGCGATCGCCGCCGGCGCGGAGTCCGAGCTGCTGTTCTGGCTGATCCTGCTCGTCGCCGGCGCGCTCGGCGTCCTGGCGGTGCTGCCGATCGGCGGGGCCGACATGCCGGTGGTCATCTCGACGCTCAACGCCTTCACCGGGCTCTCGGCGGCGGCGGCGGGCCTGGCGCTCGACAACACCGCGCTGATCGTCGCCGGCATGCTCGTCGGCGCGTCGGGCTCGATCCTCACCAAGCAGATGGCCGAGGCGATGAACCGCTCGATCGGCAACGTGTTCTTCAGCGGCCTCGGCGCCGGCGGCCCGGCCGCGGCTGCCTCCGAGAACGGCGGCACGGTGCGCTCCACCAGCGCCGCCGACGTGGCCATCCAGCTCTCCTATGCGCGGCTCGTGGTGGTCGTGCCCGGCTACGGCCTGGCGGTCGCCCAGGCCCAGCGCGCCGTGGCGGACCTCGCCGCGGAGCTCGAGAAGCGCGGGGTGGAGGTGCTCTACGCCATCCACCCGGTCGCCGGGCGCATGCCCGGACACATGAACGTCCTGCTCGCCGAGGCCGACGTCCCCTACGACAAGCTCAAGGAGATGGACGACATCAACGGCGAGTTCGCGCGCACCGACGTCGCGCTCGTGATCGGCGCCAACGACGTCACCAACCCGGCCGCGCGCTCCGTCGCCGACTCGCCGATCTACGGCATGCCGATCCTCGACGTCGACAAGTCCAGCTCGGTGATCGTGCTCAAGCGCTCGATGTCCAGCGGGTTCGCCGGGATCGACAACCCGCTCTTCTACGACCCCAAGACCTCGATGCTCTTCGGCGACGCCAAGAGCTCGGTGGCCGAGGTCCTCGGCGAGGTTCAACAGCTCTGACCCAACTCGGGCGGCAGGCGAGCGCTACCTTCGCGCCCATGCCACGACGCCTGCTCACGGCCCTGCTCGCCGCCGCCGCGCTCCTCGCTCCGGCCGGCGCGGCGCACGCCGTCTCCACCGACATCGTCATCTCCGAGGTCTACGGCGGCGGAGGGAACTCCGGCGCGACGCTCACCAACGACTTCATCGAGCTCTACAACCGGGGTGCCGCTCCGATCGACGTGAACGGCTGGGCGGTCCAGTACGCCTCCGCGACCGGGAGCAGCTGGCAGCGCACCGCGCTGTCGGGCACGATCCAGCCCGGCGCCCGCCACCTGGTCCAGGAGGGTCAGGGCGCCGGCGGCACCCAGGCGCTGCCCGCCCCGGACGACACCGGCGCGATCGCGATGAGCGCGACCTCCGGCAAGGTCGCGCTGACCACGAACGCGATCGCCTGCGCCGGCATCGACTGCGCCGGCGCGGCGCGCAGGGACTTCGTCGGCTACGGCGGCGCGAACGCGTCCGAGACGGCGCCGGCCCCCGGCTTGAGCAACACGACCTCTGCGTCACGCAACGGCGGTGGCGCCACCGACACCGACAACAACGCGGGCGACTTCACCGCCGGGGAGCCCAGCCCGCGCAACAGCAGCGGCGAGGGCGGCGGCGGTGACGAGGAGGAGGAGCCGCCCGGCGAGCCCGCGCGCATCCATGACATCCAGGGCGCCGCGCACCTGACGACCTTCGCCGGCGATCTCGTCGAGGTGCCGGGAGTCGTCACCGCGGTGTCCGGCAACGGCTTCTGGATCCAGGATCCCCAGCCCGACGACGACCGCCGCAGCTCGGAGGGGATCTTCGTCTTCCGCGGCACCGGCGCCGCTGTGGGCGACTCCGTGCGCGTGACCGGCACGGTGAGCGAGTTCCGCCCCGGCAACGACGCCGACAACCTGACGCTCACCGAGGTCACCGCCCGCGACGTGGTGGTCGAAGGCAGCGGCGCCTCCATCGCGCCGACCCTGCTTGGCCCGGGCGGGCTGACGCCGCCCCTGCAGGTCATAGAGGACGACGCGAACGGCAACGTCGAGACCTCGGGCGAGTTCGACCCGGCCGAGGACGGGATCGACTTCCACGAGAGCCTCGAGGGCATGCTCGTGCGCATCGCCCAGCCGCGGGCCGTCGGCCCAACCAGCGGCTTCGGCGAGATCCCGGTCGTCGCCGGTGACGCCGCCACGCCGTTCACGGCGCGCGGCGGCGTGTTCGTCCGGCCGATCGACTTCAACCCGGAGCGCCTGATCGTCGACGACGTGATCGCCGACACTCCGGCCGTCAACGTCGGCGACCGGCTCTCCGAGCCGCTCGACGCGGTCGTCGACTACTCGTTCGGCAACTTCAAGTACCTCGTCACGGCCGCGCCGCAGCGCATCGACAACGGCCTCCTGCGCGAGGTCACCGAGGCACCGCGCGCCAACCAGCTGGCGATGGCCTCGATGAACGTCGAGAACCTCGACCCGACCGATCCGCCGGCGAAGTTCGCCACGCTCGCCGAGATCCTCGTCACCAACCTGCGGAGCCCCGACATCGTCGCCGTCGAAGAGATCCAGGACAACAACGGCGCGGCCCAGGGCGACTCGGACGCGACGCTGACCTACCAGCGCTTCATCGCGGCGATCGCCGCCGCGGGCGGGCCGAGCTACGACTTCCGCCAGATCAACCCGGTGCCCAACCAGGACGGCGGCGAGCCGGGCGGCAACATCCGCGTCGGGTTCCTGTTCCGGACGGATCGCGGCCTGGAGTTCGTCGACCGCCCCGGCGGCACGGCGACGAACTCGACCGGCGTCGTCGCGATCCGCAACGGCGCGCAACTGACGTTCAGCCCGGGGCGGATCGACCCGACCAACCCGGCGTTCGCGAACAGCCGCAAGCCGCTGGCGGGCGAGTTCCGGTGGCGCGGGCGGACGGTGTTCGCGATCGCGAACCACTTCAACTCCAAGGGCGGCGACCAGCCGCTGTTCGGACGCTTCCAGCCGCCCGAGCGCTCCTCGGAGGTGCAGCGCCACCAGCAGGCACAGGTGGTCCGCGGCTTCGTGGAGGACGTGCTGGAGGCCGATCCGCGGGCCGCGATCGCGGTCCTCGGCGACCTCAACGACTTCGAGTTCTCCCGGACGCTGGAGATCCTCGAGGGCGGCGGCCTGGCCAACCTGATGGAGACCCTGCCCGCCGCGGAGCGCTACTCGTACGTGTTCGAGGGCAACTCGCAGGTGCTCGACCAGATCCTGGTCAGCCGCGAGCTGCTCACGCCGAAGCCGGAATACGACTCCGTGCACGTCAACGCGGAGTTCGCCGACCAGGCGTCCGACCACGACCCGCAGGTCGCGCGCGTGGTCGTGCGCGGCACGGGCAACAGCGGGGGCGGGTAGCTACGCCCCGGGCGGCGGCGTGCTGCCGGCGGGCACCGGCGGCGCCGCCGGCGCGGGGGACGCGGCGGGCGCCTCGCCGGTGAGCATCCACTGGACCTCGGCCGAGGGGTCCGTGGCCTGGCCGTCGCGGGGCTCGCGGTGCACGGACAGCAGCCGCTCGCTGCCGAAGCGCACGACTGACACGGTGAAGGCGGAGATCTCGACCCCGTGGCGCCGCGAGAGCCAGGCGCTGGTGGTCAGCGCACGCGGGTCGTAGGCGCCGGCGACGAGCACGAGCTGCGGCGAGTCGCCCGGCACCGCGGCCTCGAGCGCCTCGTGGACGCCGGCCAGCTGCGCCGCGTCCATCGCCGCGACGGCGGCGGCCGCCTGCAGCGAGCGGATCAGCTGCCACTCCACGGTCTCGCCCGTCACCTGCACGACGACGGCGCGGCCGGCCTGCTCGTCGAACGCGAGCATGTCGACGCCCGGCATCGGCTCGGTCGCCAGCAGGCGCAGCGACTGCAGGCCAAGCTCGTGGATGAAGGCCTCCCAGGAGGCGCCCACCAGCGCCAGCAGCTCCTCGCGATCGGGCGCGGCCTCGGTGACCAGGCCGGTGGCCTGCGGAGCCACCAGCGTCTTGGACGTCTCGTCGATGCGCAGCACTTCGTCCTCCAGTGGATCGGGCGAGACCCTTATCGGCCGCTGTGAGCGAGGGCGTTAGCCTCCTCGCCCGATGCTCTCCCGCCCGGACGCCATCGCCGCCCTCACCTCCGAGCCCTTCGACGTGCTGGTCATCGGCGGGGGCATCACCGGGGCGGGCGTCGCGCTGGACGCGGCCACCCGCGGCTTCTCGGTCGCGCTGATCGAGCGCGCCGACTACGCGATCGGGACGTCGTCGCGCTCGAGCAAGCTCGTGCACGGGGGCCTGCGCTACCTGCAGAACTTCGACCTCGGGCTGGTGCGCGAGGCGCTGCTGGAGCGCCAGATCAACGCCGCGCTGGCGCCGCACCTGGTGCGCCCGCTGCCGCTGATCGTGCCCGCCTTCGACGGCGCCCGGCCGGACCGGCTGATCGGCATCGGCCTGAACATGTACGACGTGATGGCGGTCGACCGCCTGTCACCGCTGACCCGCCGCCGGATGCGCGACCGCAATCGCGACGGCGTGGAGGACTGGAGCCCGGCCCGCCACCGGGTGATCGGCGGTGACGAGGTGGCCGAGCTGGTGCCGGCGCTGGCCGGGCGGCGGCCGAGCGGCGGCTACCTGTTCTACGACTGCCAGACCGACGACGCCCGGCTGGTGCTGACCGTGCTGGCGGAGGCCGAGCGGTTCGGGGCGGTCACCGCCAACGGGATCGAGGCGCTCGGGCTGCTGGAGGAGGGTGGGCGCGCGGTCGGCGCGCGCGTGCGCGACGGCGCCGGTGGGGAGGAGCTGGAGGTCCGCGCCGCCAACGTCGTCAACGCGACCGGCGTGTGGGCCGACCGGCTGCGCCCGGAGGAGCTGCACGACGAGGCCGAGGTGCCGGTCATCCGCCCCAGCCGCGGCACCCACCTCGTCCTGCCGGGCGCCGCGCTCCCGCTCGTGGCGGGCGCGATCGCGCCGGCCGGCGGCGGCCGCACCATCTTCGTCCTGCCTTGGCTCGGCCAGACGCTGGTCGGGACCACCGACAACGACTACGAGGGCGACCTCGAGCACGTCCAGCCGGCCGCCGCCGACGTCGCCTACCTGCTGGACGCCGTCAACGCCTTCTTCGCCACCGAGCTGGGACCGGCCGACGTCGCGGGCGCCTTCGCCGGGGTGCGCCCGCTGATCTCCACGGGCGATCCGAAGAAGTCCGTGGACATCTCCCGCAAGGCCGAGCTGTACGAGACCTCGAGCGGCATGGTCACGATCACCGGCGGCAAGCTGACGACATGGCGGCGGATGGCCAAGAGCACCGTCGACCGGATCGTGGAGCGCGACGGCCGCGACGCGCCCTGCCGCACCCACCAGGTGCCGCTCGGGATGGCGGTCGAGGCCGCCGATCTGCCGCGCGTGCCCGGCGTGGCGGACGACGCCTACGAGCAGCTGGCCGGCCGCTACGGCTACGCGGCCCACGAGGTGCTGCGGATCGCGGCCGAGCGCCCGCAGCTGGCCGCGCCGGTCGTGGGCGAACGGGTCGACCTGCTGGCCGAGGTCGTGTTCGCCGCGCGGCGCGAGCAGGCCCGCACCGTCGGCGACGCGCTGCTGCGGCGCACGCGGCTCGGGCTGACGGCGGCGCGCGAGCTGTGCGCGGAGGGCTCGGATGGACCGGTACGGGTGGCCGCCGCGATGGGCGCGGAGCTGGGCTGGGACGCCGCGCGCGGCGAGCGCGAGGCCGCGGCGTTCCTCGCCGAGGCGGCCGCCGAGGGCATCGTCCCCACCGCAGCGTAACTTTCACCGCCCCCGCCGGTTGGACCCCACCATATGCCTCGCTCCCCGCTGCTGCTCACCGTACTCGCCGTCGCATCCACGCTCGCGCTCGCGCCCGCCGCGCAGGCCGGCTGGTTCCCGGCCGAGGCGATCGACGGCCCGGCCGAGATCGAGGCGCTCGGCGACGTGGACGTCGCCCGCGACGGCGGCGGCGCGATCGTCTACGTCAAGCGCGACGCCGGCGTGCCGCAGGCCTTCCTCTCGCGCCTGGTCGAGGGCGCGTGGGTCGCGCCGCAGCGCCTGTCGGCCGGCGCGCCGGTCAGCGAGGTCGCCGTCACCGCCACCGACGGCGGCCGGCTCGCGGTCGCCTGGCTCGCCGGCGGCGAGGTGGTCGCGACGGTGATCCGCGGCCGGGCGGCGCCCGCGCCGCCCGTGGTGCTGGGCGGCGGCGCGACCGGACTGCACCTCGACATGGGCATCAACGAGGCCGCCTACGCTGTCTGGTCGGCCGGCGAGGACGTCCGCGCCGCGCGACTCGAGGGCACCGCCTGGACGCCGCTGGCCGGCGCGCTGGACCTCGACCCGGCGCGCTCCGCCGGCACCGGCCGGTCGCGCCCGCGCGTGGCCGTCAGCGCCGAGGGCAACGCGGTCGCCACCTGGGGCGAGCAGGGCGCCGACGGGCGTACCCACGTGATCGCGCGCCGCCTCACCGGGCTCACGCCGTCCTCGTTCCCGCAGGACCTGACGCTGGGCGCCGTCGAGGGCCAGGCCGGCGGCGCCGCGGACTCGCCCGACGTCGATATCGAGGACGACGGCTCGTTCGCCTGGGTCGCCTTCCGCCAGGACGTCGGCGGGCGCTCGCGCACGTTCGCGCGGCGCCTGCGCGGCTCGCTGTTCGAGGATCCCTTCGCGCTCGACTCCGGGGCCACCAGCGGCGAGCCGCGGATCGACTTCAACGGCAAGGGCCTGGGCGGCGCGGTGGCGGCGGGGGCCGACAACTCGGTGCTCAGCCCCTATCTGGACAAGTTCGACTTCCTCCAGCCCGCCGTGCGCATCGACCAGCCGGCCGGCGCCGACTCGCCCTCGCCGGTGGTCGCGACATCCGAGCGCGCCGACGTGTACACCGCGTGGCGGACCGGCGGCGCCGACGGTTCCGGCGACGTGCGCGCGCGCCGCAAGGACGGCGAGGAGGGCTTCGAGCCGGAGTTCGTCGCCTCGACCCCGGACTTCGGCGCGGTGGCGCCCGGCCAGGTGGCGATCGGCGCCGACCGCTCCGGCAACGCGGTGGTGGCGATGATCCAATCCCCACCCACCCAGCCGGGCGCGCGCATCCTGACCGCCGCGGTCTACGACCGCCTTCCGGGCAAGCCGATCGTGCTCAGCTCGCGGCGCGGGCGCAGCCGCAAGCCGCTGCTCAAGTGGGCGGCCGGCTCGGAGAACTGGGGAGCGCAGCGCTACACCGTGCTGGTCGACGGCCGGCAGGTCGGCACCACCACGGACCGGACGCGGTTACGGTCCAAGCGGAGGCTGCGCCCGGGCACGCACCGCTACCAGGTGCGCTCGACCGACCGGCGCGGGCAGGTCGCCGTCAGCCGTGTGCGGACCTTCGTGGTGAAGAAGCAGCAGCGGCGCCGCTCGCGGTCGCGCTAGCCTGGACGGCCGAGACGGTTGCCGGCCGCTGCGCACAACGCGGCCCGGTGCCCACCGACCGACATCGAGACGAAGGAGACCCATGTCTTCCGTGCTGGACCGCTCCGGGCTGGAGCAGAGCCCCCTCGCCGACCTCCACCTGCTGGCCGGCGAGCTGGGGGTCGAGAACTTCCGCCGCCTGCGCAAGACCGAGCTGGTGGACGCGATCCTCGCGCGCCAGGGCGGCGTCGAGGTGCCGGACGCGCCCGACGAGATCGAGGCCGAGGCCGAGGCCGACGGGACCGCGGCGCGCCCGCGTCGCGGCCGCCGTGGCGGCCGGGGTCGCGGCCGCGCACGTGACGCCGACGCGGGCGACGACGCCGCGGAGCCGGAGGAGGACGAGGACCGCCCCGCCGCCCGCGGCGACGGTGACGGTGACGGCCGCGCCGCGCGCGACGACGACGGCGACGACGGTGGCGGTGACCGCGCCACCCGCGGCGGCCGCGCCGCCCGCTCGCGCGGCGACGACGACCGGCCCGCTCGCGGTAGCGACCGCTCCCGCGCCGGTGGCGGGGACCGCTCCTCTCGCGGCGAGGATCGCGGCGCCGCCGAGACGGAGGACGCGATCGCCGAGGGCGTCGTGGAGCTGCTCGCCAACGGCTCCGGGTTCGTGAGGCTTGCGCCGCCGGAGCAGACCGACGACGACGTATACATCTCCGCCGCCCAGGTCAAGCGCTGCGAGCTGGTCTCCGGCGACCGCGTGGGCGGCCCCGTGCGCGCGCCGCGGCGCTCCGAGCGCTTCCCGTCGCTGATCCGCGTCGACACCATCAACGGGCGCCCGGCCGACGAGGTCGCCGAGGGCACCCGGTTCGAGGACCTGCCCGCCGAGTTCCCGAGCGAGCGCTTCGAGCTGGGCTCCGACGATCCGACGGCGAAGGCGATCGAGTGGCTGACCCCGTTCGGCAAGGGCTCACGCGTCGTCATCGCGGGCCCGGCCCGCGCCGGCAAGAGCGAGGCGCTGCGTCGCCTGGCCGCCGCCCTTGGCGGCCGGGACGGGCTGGAGGTCAGCATCGTGCTGGCCGGCGTGCGCCCGGAGGAGTCGGCCGAGTGGCAGGCGGGCTCGGTCCCGCCGGTCGCGTCCGTGTCCTTCGCCGGCGCGCCCGACGCGCAGGCCCAGGCGGTCGAGCAGGCGATCGAGCAGGGCCGGCGCGTCGCCGCCCGCGGCGGCGACGCGGTCGTGCTCGTCGACACGCTCGAGTACGTCAGCCCCGGCGCCGCCCGGCGGGCGCTCGCGGCCGCACGCAACATCACGGACGGCGGCTCGCTGACGGTGATCGCCACGGCGCCCGCCGCCGTCGGCGGCGAGACGACCGTCGTCGCGCTCGACGCGAACCTGACCGCACTCGGCCGCTTCCCGGCGCTCGACCTCTCGCGGTCGGGCACCCTGCGGCCGGAGCTGCTGGTCGGCGAGGCCGGCGCCGAGGCGATCGCCAAGGCGCGCGCGGAGGCGGCCGGCTGAGCGGGGCGGGCGCGATGACTGCGACCACGACTCCTTCGGAGCTCGCCGCGACCGCCGCCGCGGCGCTCGACCGCTTTCCTCCCGTGCGCGGCCACCTCGACGCGGCGACGAGCGGCGTGCCGCCGCTGGCGGCGATCGCCGCGGCGCACGAGGCGGTGACCGCGTGGGCCGAGGGCCGCATCGACGGCCCGGGCTTCGACGTCGCCGTCGAGCGCTCGCGCGCGGGGTTTGCGCGGCTCGTCGGCGCCGAGCCCAGCGACGTGGCATGTGGCGCGAACGTGTCGGTGTTCGCGGGCCTGGTCGCCGCGTCCGTGCCCCCGGGCGGCGAGGTGGTGGTCGCCGCCGGCGACTTCACCTCGCTGCTGTTCCCGATGCTCGCGCAGGAGCTGCGCGGCGTCCGCGTCAGGGAGGTGCCGCTCGAGCGGGTGCCGGAAGCGGTCGACGCGCGCACGTCGCTCGTGGCGGTCAGCGCCGTCCAGTCGGCTGACGGGCGGGTCCTCGACCTCGA
>Ga0136616_10000634_pt1 | contig 17115 bp, 17 predicted proteins | sample AntDrymUQ2992106_2_FD_106648 | JGI IMG/M metagenome (GOLD analysis project Ga0136616, IMG submission 106648) | Polar desert sand microbial communities from Dry Valleys, Antarctica - metaG UQ299 (21.06) | ecosystem: Environmental > Terrestrial > Soil > Desert | place: Antarctica: Dry Valley...
GTCACCGGCGGGTACGTCTACCGGGGTACCGCCATCCCGGCGCTGACCGGCGCGTACGTCTACGGTGACCTCTGCAGCGGTGAGGTCCTGGCTGTGGCGCAGGACGGCGGCCGAGTGGTCGGTGAAGCGGCGTTGGGCAATGTCGACAGCCTGGTCTCCTTCGGCGAGGATGCCGACGGCGAGCTGTACGCGCTGTCGCTCGGCGGCGACCTGCTGCGCTTCGACCCGGCCTGACTCGTGCGCACCGAGGTCACGACGTGGTCGCTGGAGATGACCTCGCCGCGGGATCTGCGCCCGGGCCGGCCACCACGCGGCGGGGTCGCGGTGGAGCGCGCGGAGGTGGTCGTCCCGGCCTTCAGCCGCTTCCTCTACACCGCGGTCGGGGGCGACCACCACTGGACCGAGCGGCTCGCCTGGTCCGTGCAGGACTGGCTGGCATGGCTGGACCGGCCCGAGGTCGAGACCTGGGTCGCGCGGGTGCGGGGCACCCCGGCCGGCTACGTGGAGCTGGAGGCGCAGGCGGGCGGTGACGTGCAGGTCGCGTACTTCGGGCTGCTGCCGGAGTTCCGCGGCCAGGGCCTGGGCGGCCACCTGCTCGGCGTCGGGGTCCAGCGCGCCTGGGATCTCGGCGCCCGGCGGGTGTGGGTGCACACCTGCTCGCTGGACGGCCCGCACGCGCTGGCGAACTACCGTGCGCGCGGCTTCACCGTCGTCGCCGCGATCACCGACTCCCAGGACCTGCCCGCCGTCCCGCCGGGGCAGTGGGACGGCGCCACGCTCGCGCCCGGCGCCACGCCCGTGCCCGGCGCGTGATCAGGCGCCGAGACGCTCGCGGACCAGCGCGTTCACGGCCTTGCCGTCGGCGCGGCCACGGACCTTCGGCATCACCGCGGACATGACCCGGCCGAGGTCAGCGGGGGAGGAGGCGCCCGTCTCGGCCACCGCGGCGTCCACGATCCCGGCCAGCTCGTCGTCGCCGAGCTGCTGGGGCAGGTAGCGGCGCAGGATCGCCAGCTCGCCGCGCTCGGCCTCGGCGAGGTCGTCGCGGCCCGCCCGGTCGTAGGCCTGGGCCGCCTCGGTGCGGCGCTTCGCCTCGCGGGTCAGCAGCTCCAGCGTCTCGGCGTCGGTCACCTCGCCGCTGCGGCCCTCGGTCACCCGCAAATTGCGGATCGCCGCCAAGACCAGGCGCAGCGTGCCGGTGGTGGCGCGGTCGCGCGCCTTCATGGCCGCGGTGAGGTCGGCCTGGATCCGCTCGGGAAGTGCCATGGGGTGATCTTAGGACGCGTCGGCAGGTCAGCCCGGCGACACCACGTCGTCGCGCAGCGGGTCGATCCGGCCCACGAGCGCCTCGATCACGCGCTGGTCGGCGCCCACGCCGGCGAGCGAGTCGGCAAGGTGCTCGATCATGCGGGCGTAGTCCCGGGCGCTGATGCCGAGGCTGGCGTGGGTCTTGCGGATGGAGCGACCCACGTAGTACTCCGGCCCGCCCGTGACCGCGGTGATGAACGCGTACTGGTGCGCCTTCACGCGGTGCACGTCGATGCCGCAGAAGTAGTGCGCGAGCGAGGGGTCGGCGAGCACGGAGCGGTAGAAGGTCTCCACGAGGTCGGCGACGGCGCGCCCGCCGCCGAGCAGCTCGTAGAGGTTGTCACGCGCGGACGTGCTCGGCGTGGGCGACCCGGCGTGGCCGTTGCCCGCGACCGGACCGGACGGCAGCGCGGGCTGGGTCGTGGCCGGGCTCGGCCAGTGCAGCTCGGGGAAGGTCCGGCTGGACGCCTCGGAGTCGGGCAGGTCGGCCCACCCGGTCGCCGGCCCGCGCGGCCCCGACAGCTGGACGTAGGCCAGCAGCGCGCCGAGCTGGGCCTGCGCGACCACCGGCGCCGCGGTGTCGACATTCGCCGTGGCCCGCTCGAGCACGGCCAGGTCGTGGCGCAGCGCCCGTTCGATCTCGGGCGTCACCGCCCCGCTGCAGGCGAGCACGGTGACGGGGGCGAGCGGGTCGTACAGGTCCTGCCAGTAGGTCGCCAGGGTACGGGCGAACGCGTCGGAGATCACCAGCTGCTGCTGCTGGTGCTGCATCGCGGCCCCCTCCAATCGCCCCGCGACCGGTGACGATCGCCGGTCTTGTACCCTGGAAGGCATTGATACTAAACCGGATGTACCGGGCAAAGCAATGATCCCACGCATCCCCCTTAGGGGTTGGGGTCATTGCCTTGCTATTCCCTCGTGAGGCTGAGGTCACCGACCGCCACACGGGGTCGTCCACCTGCGAGCGCGCCCGGCCCTGGCGACGGCGCGTGCGTAGGGTGGGCGGGTGCTCGTGACCCCGCCCGGTGACCTGCTGCCCGGCGGTCGCTTCTCCTCCTGGCGCCCCCGCGCTCCCCGGCTGGTCCTATGTGACGTCGACGGCACCCTGGTGGGACCGTCGCCCTTGCCCACGTCTCGGGTCGCGCAGGCGGTGTCACGGTCACGCAGCGCCGGGCTCAGGGTCGGCGTGGCCACGGGGCGGGAGTGGGCCGGGGTGACCCGGATCGTGTCCGCCCTCGCGCTGGACGGTCCGCACGTGCTGCACAACGGTGCGGAGGTGCGCGACGGCGGGAAGGTGGTGGCCCGCTGGCCGCTGCCGGCCGAGGTCGCCCGTTCGCTGGTGGAGCTGTGCCTGGGGCGCGGCTGGTACGCCGAGCTGTACGTGAAGGACGGCTTCGTGGTGACCGACGTCCGCACGCCCGCCCGAGCCCACTGGGACCTGCTGCAGGCGACCCCGGCGGGCACCACCGCCGACCTCGACCTGGACCGCGACGTGGTCATCAAGGCCACGCTCATCGTGTTCGACCCGGCCGACCTCGACGTCACCACCGCCGCCCTGACGGCGATCGGCGCGAACCCGGCCGTGGGCTTCGCCCCGCTTACCCCGCAGCTGCGCTACGTCAACGTCACACGGCCCGACGTCGACAAGGGCCGGGCGCTGGCCTGCGCCGCCGAGCGGGCGGGGCTGGACCTCGCCGAGGTCGCCGTCCTGGGCGACGGCTACAACGACCTGCCCCTGCTCGCCGCCGCCGGCATCGCCATCGCCATGGGCCAGGCCCCCGCCGAGGTCCACGCCGCCGCCCACCTCATCGCCCCCGGCGTCCTCGCCGACGGCGCCGCCACCGCCCTGCACGCCCTCGCCGCCCTGACCTCGGGGACCTGATCCCAGCGCGGAGGGAAGCCGTCGGCAACGGCGGTTTGGCGCCGCGCGCGCCGGCGGCTGCCTGGGGCCGGCGGTGGGTCAGGGTGGGGGGACGAGGCCGGCTTCGACCAGCCAGAGGCGGGTGCGGAGCATGCCGTCGGCGAGGGGCACGCGGGGGGTCCAGCCGACGGTGCGCGCGATCTTGGTGATGGCGTAGGTGCCGGGGTGGGTGACGTACTCCAGGGTGCGTGGGGTGAAGGGCGGGGCGAAGCCGAGGTTGCGGACCACCATCTCGATCGGCGCGGTCAGGGCGGTGGCCGCCGAGGACGGCAGCGAGCGCAGGGGCTTGCCGAGCATCCGGGCGTAATGGCCGAAGAACTCGCGGGCCTCCACGCCCTCGCCGCCGGTCACGTGGAACACCTCGCCGATGCCCTCCGGGGCGTCGGCGACCGCGAGCGCGCCGTCCACGACGTCGTCGACGTAGGTGGGCGACAGGATGCCGTGCCCGCCGTCGACCAGGACGAACAGGTTGCGCCGCAGCAACTCCACGGGACGGATCGTCCACTGCGCGGCGTGCGGGCCGTAGGCGTCGCCCGCCCGCACCACGGTCACCGGCACCCGCCCGGCCGCCGCGGCCATCAGCGCCTGGTGCTCGGCCGCCACCTTGGTGTCGGTGTAGGGGTTGCCGGTCATGCGCACCGGCCCGGTCTCGTCGATGCCGTCGGGGAAGTCCCGGCCGTGCACTATGATCGAGGACAGGTGCAGCACCCGGCCGGCGCCGGCGGCGGCCGCAGCGTCCAGCACCGTGCGGGTGCCCTCGACGTTCACCCGCCAAAACGTCGCCGGGTCACCCGACTCCTGCACCACCGCGGCGGCGTGGACCACGAGGTCGGCGCCGTCGAGGACGGAGGTCCAGGCGCCGGGCCGGGTGACGTCGGCCACGGTGACCCGGGGTCCGGGGCGGACGTCCACGCCGCGGACCGCATCGCCGCGGGCCGCGAGGGCTTGGGAGAAGGCCCTCCCGAGGAACCCGGAGGCGCCGGTGACCACGGCGACGGCCATACGCTATTTGTGCGCGACGCCGCGCAGCAGGCCGTCCAGGCGGGCGAACACCGAGGGGTCGACGCGCAGGTCGGCGGCGGCCACGTTGTCCTCCACGTGGCTGGTCTTCGTGGCCCCCACGATGACGCTGGACACGCCCGGCTCGCGCAGGCACCAGGCCAGTGCCAGCTGTGACAGCGAGGCGGCCGCCTCGTCCGCCAGTGGCCGCAGCTCCTGCACCGCGGCCAGCGTCTCGGCGTTGAAGAAGTTGCCCATGAACTGGCGCCCGCCACCGGCGGCGCGGCTGTCGGCCGGCACGTCGTCGACCGACGGGTACTTGCCCGTGAGCACGCCGCCGGCGAGCGGCGACCACACCACCTGACCCAGCCCCAGGTCGGCGCTCACCGGCAGCACGCGCTGCTCGATGCACCGCCACAGCGCCGAGTACTGCGGCTGGTTGCTGACCGGTTCGGGCCAGCCGTGCGCGCGGCACAGCGCCACCGCATGGGCGATCTGGTCCGCCGACCACTCCGACACACCCCAGTAGAGGACCTCGCCGCGGCCGATGAGGTCGGCCATGACCCGGCAGGTCTCCTCCAGCGGCGTGTCCTCGTCGTAGCGGTGGCACTGGTACAGGTCGACGTAGTCCACCCCGAGGCGGCGCAGGGAGGCGTGCAGCTGCTCCCAGATGTGCTTGCGCGACAGGCCCCGGTCGTTGGGTCCGTCGCCCATGGGGAAGAAGACCTTGGTGGCCAGCACGTAGGACTCGCGCGGCGTGGGCGCCAGCGCCTTGCCGACCACCTCCTCCGCACGCCCCCGGGCGTAGCCGTTGGCCGTGTCGAAGAAGTTCACGCCGAGGTCGTAGGCGCGGCGGATGCACTCCGACGCCGTGTCCTCCTCGACCGTCCCGCCGTAGGTGAGCCATGAGCCCAGCCCTACGGCGGAGACCTTGGTGCCCCAACGACCGAGCTTGCGGTACTCCACCCCTACTCCTGTGTCGGTCGGCTCAGCGTCGCGCGCAGAAAGGCGAGCTGGAGGTGCAGCAGGTGCTCGGCGACGAGTTCCTGCGGCGTCATGTGGGTCACGCCGCTCAGCGGCAGGACCTGGTGCGGCCGGCCCGCCTCCAGCAGCGCGCGCGAGAGGCGCAGCGTGTGCGCGGAGACGACGTTGTCGTCGGCCAGGCCGTGGATGAGCAGCAGCGGCCGAGACAGCCCGGGCGCGTCGTCGAGCAGCGAGCTGCGGCGGTAGGCGTCCCTGTCGGCTCCGGGATCGCCCAGGTAACGCTCGGTGTAATGGGTGTCGTACAGCGACCAGTCGGTGACCGGCGCGCCGGCGATGGCCGCGGAGAAGACGTCGGGGCGGCGCAGCACGGCGAGGGCGGCCAGGTAGCCGCCGAAGGACCAGCCGCGGATGCCCACCCGGGTGAGGTCCAGCGCGGCCGACTGCTCCGCCGCGGCGTGCAGGCCATCCACCTGGTCCTCGAGCACCGGCGTCGCGAGGTCGCCCGCGACCGCCCGCTCCCAGCGCGGCCCGCGCCCGGGCGTGCCGCGCCCGTCCACCACCAGCACCGCGAACCCGGACTCGGCGAACCACTGGGAGGTGAGGTAGGCGTCGGCGCTGGCAAGAACTCGCTGGGCGTGCGGGCCGCCGTAGGGGTCGAGCAGGACTGGCAGCGGCGGGTCGCCCTCCCGCCAGGCGTGCGGCAGCACCAGCGCGCCGCGCAGCTCGCGACGTCCCAGGCGCAGCAGCTCTACGCGCACGGCGAGGGACGGCGTGGCGGCGAGGCTGCGCAGCTCTGCGTCGCCGTGGCGGCTGTGGACCACCGTCCGCGCGCCCGGCCCGGCGAGGCCGCGCTGGGACAGGACCACGGTGTCGCCCCCGGCGGCCGCGCCGGCCACCCCGGGCTCGGCCGAGACCAGCGCGCCCTCGTCGCCGTTCAGCGGGACGCGCCACACGCCGATGGACGTGGGCTCCGAGGAGGCGCTGACGTAGATCTCGTCGGCGCCGGCGGTAAGGACCGCGCGTACCTGGAGCCCGGGTGGGGTCAGCACCTCACCGGCGACCGCGAGGCTCGCCGTGTCATCGAGGTCGACGACATCGACCAGCCGGCCGTCGGGCAGCCAGCGCGGGACGCCGGGCACGAGGTCGAGCCAGTGCCGGTCGTGGCGCTCCCGCAGGATCTCGGTCGTGCCGGTCTCGGCAGCGACGGCGAGTAGGCGCAAGGTGCGCTGGTCGCGGCTCTGCACCACGAGGGTGAGCGGCCCGCCCGCCTCCCAGACCACGTCGGCGAGGTAGGGGAAGTAGCCGCGGTCCCAGCGCACCTCGACCCGCTCGCCGTCGGGCACGGCGACCAGGTGCAGCGACACGTCGGCGTTCGGCGTCCCCGCCGCCGGATAGGCGACGGTGATCGGCGGGACCGACGGGTCCACCGGGTCGGCGAGGTGCCAGCGCTGCACGCCGGTGACGTCCACCCGCGCCACCGCCAGCCGGTCGCCCTGCGGCGACCACCACAGGCCGCGCTGGCGGTCCATCTCCTCGGCGGCGACGAACTCGGCGAGCCCCCAGGTGACCTGGGGGTCGTCCTCGGGTTCCACCACGTGCGCCACGCCGCTGCCGCCTACGTCCATGACCGACACCCCGCGCTGCGCCATGAAGGCGACGCGCGCGCCGTCGGGGCTCGGCACCGGGTCGGCGACGGACGTCGAGAGGTTCACACGGGTGAGCGTGTGCGTCTCGAGGTCGGCGGTGAACAGCGTGCCGCCGACCGCGAAGGCGGCGGTCTTGACGTCGCGGTCCGTGGCGTAGCTGACCACGCCCGAGGCGCTCTCGCGGACCCGCTCGCGGCGCAGGCGCTCCTCGGTGGTGAGGAACCCGTCGCCGGCGCCGAGGTCCGCGGTGTCGCCGACCTGGTGCTCGACCCCGTCGGCGGTGGTGAGCACCCACAGCGAGGTGGTCGGGTCGTCGCCGGCCTGCGAGCGCAGGAACACCACGCGCTCGCCGTCCGGCGACACCGTGACGTTGCGCGGCGCCCCCAGCGAGAACCGCCGGGTCCGCGCGTACTGGCGAGGAAAGGCCGCGGCGTCGACCAGTTCGCCGGTCTGCGTCATGCCGGCGGGACGTCTTGGTCGTGCTGCTCCGGTGGGTCGACGCGGACGGGACCGGGTCCGTCGTCGGCGGGCGCCGGCGGCGCCACCTCGTCGGCGTCGGCCTCGCCCGCCGGCGACGGCAGGCCCGCCTCGGCCGCCGGGTCCGACGGGGCGGCGTCGGCCGCGGGTTCGGCGGCGCGTGGGCCGTCGGCGGCGGCATTGGCCGGGGGTTCGGGAGCGGGCGGGGCCATCGGGGCGGGTGAGGCCTGGGCCTGGGCGGCGTCCAAGGCCTCGGCCTCGGCGAGGGCCGCGTCCCAGGCCTCGGCGGGTGGGGCCGCGGGGGGCGGTGCGGCCGGGGCCGCCTCCTCCGCCACGGCCGCTACCGGTGCCGCGGACGGCTCGGGGCGGCGCGGGCAGCGGCGCTCGTGACCGGCCCGCACATAGGTCCAGGACGCACACCAGGGGCAGCGCGTGCCCTCCTTCACCAGTGGGTTGTCCTGCAGGGTCGCCGGCAGGGTCACGTCCAGGCCGGCGCACACGAACGCCTCGTAGGCCTTCTCGGCGAGCTGGCGGTTGCGGGTCGCGAGGTCCGCCACGATGCCCTGCATGTCGAATGGCGAGCCGTCGGCGATCAGCTCGGCGGCCAGCGCGGCCGTGTCGGGTCGGCTGATGTCGAGGTCGTCAAGGCTGTGCGCGCGCAGTGCCGCGGGCAGCTCCACGTCGACGCCGCGCTGCCGCCAGCCGTACCAGGCGGCCAGCCCGTCCGCGCGGCTGCTCGCGGCGGCACGGTCGACGTCCTCGCGGATCCGGGCCGCGACCCGGTCGCCAAGCGCGTGGTCGCGCGCCCAGGCGAGCAGGGCCCCGATCGAAGGGCTCTCCAGGTCGATGCGCGACACCAGCTCCGCGACGCGCTCGGGGTAGTGCTCCCAGGCCAGGGACAGCGTGGAGATCGTGGCGGGCAGCCGGTGGGCGTTCGCGCCCAGCAGCGCCTCTACCGGCGGGGCGAGCGGCGCGCCGCCGCGCGCCGCCGCCGCCTCGGCCAGCCAGCGGTCGTCCGGCTCGGCCGGCAGCGGTACGTCGAGGGCCGGCTCGCGCGCGAGCAGCGCGGAGGCGATGACCGGCCGCTGGCCCACGGCGGGCAGCTCCGCCAGCAGCGCCTCGCGCAGCCACTGCCAGATCAGCCCCTCGGCTCGGGTGACGTCCTCGGCCACGCGCTCCGCGTGGCCGGACAACCCCAGGCGGACCGCGGTGGTCAGCGCCAGCCGGCCCTTCTCCAGCGCCCGCTGCCGCTCCGCCAGTACGGGCCGGCAGTCGTCGGGCCGCAGGCGGAACAGCTGCCACAGGGGGAACAGGTCGCGGTACCGCCCGCTGGCCGCGGAGGCCACGAAGTGCCGCGCCAGCGCCGCCGGCCCCAGCAGCGCACCGGCGGTGATCGGCGGCAGGTCGGTGATGATGGCTTCCCTGACCTTGCGCGACAGGCGGTTCAGCTGCGGGTCGGGCTCCAGCACGTAGGCCAGCGCGCGCTCGTTCGTGTCGCCGACGCGGCGGATCACGTCCTCCGGCTTGATCCCCGCCGCGGGGGTACTTCCTGTCGAAGGTTTAGTGGTCTTTGTTCCTGTGGCGGGTGTGGTGGGCGAAGGAGCAGCCATCTGGGCGACCTCCTGGCGCCGGGCAGGCACCGGACGGGACCGGATCCCGCGGCGCCCGGGAGGCCGCGCGGGGGTCTTCAGGGCAGCGGAGCCCGCGGCGCCGGAAGGCTGCGCGGAGTCTTCTTCTTCAAGGCTACGGACCGCGCGAATGATAGGGCCGGGGATGGCCGGGGATCACGCGCCGGGCGTGCCGGTCCGCTGCGCGGCGTCCGCGGCGTGGCGCAGCAGCAGCACCGCGCGGGCCGCGGCGGGCGCCAGCAGCGTGTCGCGCGTGCTGGTCAGCGCGGTCTCGGCTACCAGCCGCCGGGGCCGCGGGTCCATGAGGTTGCGCCCGAAGACGGCGAGGTCGCGGGCGGTGGGGCACAGCACGAGAGTGGGGACGTCCTCGGCGGCGAGCAGGCGCAGCTCGGCGTCGAGGCGGCGGCCGGCGATGCGGCGCACGGGGTACAGGTAGCGGTCGATCAGCCCCGCGGACGCGCGTCCCTCGAGCGAGGACATGGGGTTCACCGCGATCGCCAGGTCGAGGTCCAGCCCGCACAGCAGGTCGGCGTTGCTGGGCGAGTGGGCGCCGCCGTCGACGTAGCGGTCGCGGCCGATGCGCACCGGGCGGTAGAAGCCGGGGATGGCGCACGAGGCACGCACCGCCCGGTCCAGGTGCGCCCGGGGCGCCTCCGGACGCCCGAAGACCTCCCGGCGGCCCGTGCGCAGGTTCACCGCCGTGACCCAGGTGCGCGGGTGCGGCGTCCAGCCCATCGGCACGACCCGCCGCACGACCCGCCCGACGGCGTCGTTGGTGAGCATCCCTTCGGGCAGCAGGCCGCTGGCAACGACCTCCGGCTTGTACGACCAGGGCCGGGTCGCCGCGCGGACCATGAGGGTCGTGGACGCCGGCCCGAACCGGGGCAGCGCCCGCGCGGGGATGTACATGTCGCGGATGTCGGCGGCCTCGCCGAGGTCCGACAGGCCCTCGCCGGTCCTGATGCCGCCCAGCGCCTCGTCGGGGAGGCGCCCGCCACGGCTGCGCCACAGGCCGAACAACGCCGGCATGCCGGCGCCGTACAGGGCGGCATGGACCGCTCCGGCCGAGGTGCCCACCAGCGCGGCGGCTGTGCGGGGTTCGAAGCCCGTCACCTCCCACAGCGCGGCCATCACCCCGGACAGGTAGGCGTTGCCCAGGACCCCGCCCGCCCCCATCACCAGCCCGATGCGCGGGCGCACGTCGACCTGGGCGGGCAGGACCGGCACGCGGGGATCGGGCAGGCTCGCCAGGACCAACTCCTCGAGCGGCGTGCCCTCCAGGGGTCGGGCCGCGCTCGCAGGTGGCGTCCGCCCCCGGCGTCCCAGGCGTGGACGTCGCCGGATCGGTTCCACGACGTCACCCATCAGCGCCCATCGTGCCGCAGTGCGGCGATCGCGGGCGCTGCCGGCTGCTCAGCCCTCGGTCGGGGCGGGCGGGATGACCAGGCTGTCACCGATGCGCAGGTTCGCGCTGTCCACGTCGTTCGCCGCGGCGATCAGGGGGAACAGCGCGCCGTCGCCGTACACCCGCTCGGCGATGGTCTGCAGGGTGTCGTTCTCCTGCACCGTGTAGGAGGCGCCCGCGGCCGCGCTCGCCGCGGGGGCTGGTTCCGAGGGGGTGGCCTGGGACGGCGCCACCTCCGGATCCGCGGCCGTGGGCTCCGAGGGCACGGGCGGCGTGTCGATGCCGCCGGCCGCGGTGGCGACCTGGCGCTCGACGATGTCACGGTTCTCCTGCTCCAGCTGGGTGATGCGCTGCTGCGCGGTGTCAAAGGCGGCCTGGCTCACCCCGCGCTCCACCGACGCGCGTCCCAGCAGGAAGCAGCCGAGCAGCGCGACCCCCGCCACCGCCAGGCGACCCCAGAGCACGCGGCGGGTCCTGCGGCCTGCGCGCTCACGGGTGCTGCTCATGGCGCGCAGTATCGCCCACGGGGGAGGCGAAACCTCGGAACCGGCGCAGGGTCTCCGTCGCGTGTCCTTCCCGTCGATCCGGTCTACCCGGCCGGTGTCACCCGCACGGCCGAGGAGGCCCAGCGGTCGAAGCGGCGGCGCAGCGCCGGGCCGTCGATCAGCCAGAAGCGGAACCGGCTGGCGCGCGTGTCAGCGTCAAAGGCGCAGGCCAGCACGACCCGGCTGCCGAGCGGATCGGGGAGCACCCGCGCGCCCAGGCCCAGCCGCCCCCGCGGCATGGTCGTGGACAGCTCGACCAGCCGGCGCTGCCTGGTGGTCACCGTCCAGTCCAGCCGCCGGTCGCCCTCGGCCGTCGTGACCTCGCCCCCCGCCTCGTCCGGGCGGTCGCCATGCACCTCGACCCGCTCGGCGTCGGTCCACTCCGGCAACCGGCATAGGTCGCCGACCAGCGCCCACACGTCCTCGGGCCGTGCGGGGCCCGCGGCGAACAGCTCGAAGCGGACGGTCACCGGGCGGCGGCGCCGGTGACCCGTCGCACAAAGGCGGCTGTGCGCTCGGCGATCAGCTCGGCGTCGTAGTCCAGGGTGGCCACGTGGTAGCTGCGCTCCAGCCACACCTGCTCGGCGTCCGCGGCGGCGATGCCGTCCAGCACCATCGTCGAGTTCGACGGGTGGACCACGTGGTCGGTGCGGGAGGTGAACACAAGGGTGGGGACGCCGACCAGGCCTAGGTCCGCGCGCACCCGGCGCTGGAGCTGCAGCAGGGAGGCGAGTGCGCGCAGCGGGACCCGCGGGTAGGCGCGCTCGTCGCCATCGGGCCGGGCGATGTCGTTGCCGATGGACGACGCGGAGGGCACGAGATACTTGGCGACGGGTACGGCGCGCAGGCGGGTGTCGGCGCTGTGGACCGATGGGTTGACCAAGGCGATGCCCGCGAGGTCGGCCCCGCGGGTCGCGGCGAGGTGCAGCGCCAACGTGCCGCCCATCGACAGCCCGACCGCCACGCGCGAGCGTGTGACGGCGCGCAGGCGGTCCAGCGCCGCGGCGGCCTCCCCCGCCCAGTCCTGCCAGGTGGTGCGCTGCATCTCCTGCCAGGTGGTCCCGTGGCCCGGCAGCCGGGGCAGCTCGACCGCGAAGCCCTCGGCGGCCAGGGCCTCGGCGAGCGGCCGCAGGCTCACGGGGTTGCCCGTGAAGCCGTGGAGCACGAGCACCCCGGTGCCGGTCGCTGAGCCGGGCGAGTAGGAGGACCAGGCCTCGGCCCCCGCGATCAGTTCAGCCATTCGCTCTGCTCCCCTCGCTCCCTGCCGCCGGCGCGGGGACGCAGAGGCGTTGCTGAGCCGGCTCGCCTTGCGCGGTGTACAGGTTGCGCAAATAGTCCGCGCCAACGGTTGCAGTGTGCGATCAGCGCAACGGGGCCGCGCGGGGGTTACGCCCCGCGCTCCACGGGCACGTCCACCAGGGAGCCGTACTCCGTCCAGGAGCCGTCGTAGTTGCGCACGTCGTCGTAGCCCAGCAGCTCGCGCAGCACGAACCACGAGTGCGCGCTGCGCTCGCCGATGCGGCAGTACGCCACGACCTGCTTGTCTCCGGTCACGCCATGCGCGGCGTAGAGATCGCGTAGCGCGTCCACCCCGAGGAACTCGCCGGTGTCGGCGTTCACGGCCTTGCCCCAGGAGATGTTCCTCGCCCCGGGGATGTGGCCGGGCACCTGGGCGGACTCCTGCGGGAACGTCGGAGGGGCCACGATCTCGCCCGCGAACTCGGCGGGGGAACGCACGTCGACCAGCGCGGTGCCCTCGGGCGCGCCGACGAACTGCGACAGGATCTCGTCGCGCTTCGCCCGGATCGAGCTGTCGGGCTCGGCGGCGGTGTAGGTGGTCGGCTCGACCTTGGAGGCCTCGTCGCTGAGTTGGCGCCCCTGCAGCTCCCACAGCTTGCGCCCGCCGTCCATCAGGCTCACCCGCTGGTGGCCGTAGATCTTGAAGTACCAGTAGGCGTAGGCGGCGAACCAGTTGTTGTTGCCGCCGTACAGCACCACGTGGGTGTCGTTGCCGATCCCGCGCCCGCCGACCAGCTCATCGAATCCCGTCTTGTCAAGAAAGGTGCGCCGGAGCGGGTCCTGGAAGTCCGCCTTCCAGTCGAAGCCGACCGCGCCCGGGATGTGATTGGCACGGTACGCGGTGGCGTCCTCGTCCACCTCTGCGATCACCACGTCGGGGTCGTCGAGGTGCTCGGCGACCCAATCGGTGGTCAACAACGCGTCGGGATTTGCGGGCATGCGGCATCCTCCTCGTCTTGATGGGCAGCGGCACGCTGTCCCTCGGCGCACCGCTGTCACCCTGCCAGGGCAGCGGCCGCGCCGTCACGCTTCCCCCGTGGGGAACGGGGAATACCGATGAGGAGTGCGGATGACCACGATCGAGGGGGCGGAAGGCGGCCTGATGGGCATCGCCCGCCCTGACGAGCCGTCGCTCGTGCCGGAGGTCATCGAGACGCGGTCGGTCGAGCCCTCGGCGGAGGCCGAGCGGGAGCTGCGGGGACGCTTCTCCGGGCGCCGCGCCCTGGTCACCGGCGGCGGTTCGGGCATCGGCCTGGCCACGGTGCGCCGGCTGCTCGCCGAGGGCGCGCAGGTGGTCGCCGCCGACCTCGACCCCGCCGCGGCGGCGGCCGAGGGCGCGGACCCGGTGGTGTGCGACGTCAGCGACCCCGCGTCGGTGGCGGCGGCCGTGGCCCAGGCGGAACCGCTGGACCTGTTGGTAGCCAACGCCGGCATCGCGCCGCCAGCGCGCGAGCTGTGGGACGTGGAGCCCGAGGAGTTCGACGCCGTCATGGCGGTCAACGTCCGCGGCGTGTTCCTCAGCTTGCGGGCGGTCCTGCCCGGCATGGTCGAGCGCGGTAGCGGCGCGGTGGTGGTCACCGCCTCGGCCGCGGGCCTGCGCGGCGTGAACTGGCTCGGCGCCTACTGCGCCTCCAAGCATGCGGTGGTCGGCCTCGTCCGCTCCGTCGCCCTCGACGTCGCCGACCAGGGCGTGCGCGTGAACGCGGTCTGCCCCGGCAGCGTGAAGACGCCGATCCTCGGCCGGATGCGAGCCACACGAGAGGACCTGCTGGAGCGCATCCGGCGGGCCGGTACCACCCTGGTGCCGATGGACCGCCTGGCCGAAGCTGACGAGATCGCCCGCGTGATCACGTTCCTGCTGTCCGAGGACGCGTCGTTCATGACCGGCGCGGCGGTCGCCGTGGACGGCGGGCATACCGCGGGCGCGATGCAGAAGCTCGTCACGCGCGCGGTCGACTCGGAGATGTAGCCCCGCCGCGAGGGGACCGACCGTGCTCGACGACGTGGTGGCGCTGCTCGCCTGCGGCGTCTGCGGGCGGGACCTGGCCCGCGCCGGCGGCGCGCTGCGCTGCGCTGCGGGCCACGCGTTCGACATCGCGCGCCAGGGTTACGTGCACCTGGCGTCGGGCCGACCGGCCGCGGTGGGGGACACCGCGGCGATGGTCGCGGCGCGGGCGGGCTTCCTCGCTGCGGGCCACTACGGTGCGCTGACCGCCGCCGTCGCCGAGGCCTGCGCCGAGCTCGTGCCAGGGGCTGACGCGGTGCTCGACGTGGGCGCGGGACCCGGCCACCACCTGCGCGCGGTGCTGGACCGGCTCGACGGCGCCGTGGGCGTCGCGCTGGACGCCTCGGCGCCCGCGGTCCGCAGCGCGGCCCGGGCGCACCCGCGGATCGGCGCGGTGGTCGCCGACGTCTGGCGCGGCCTGCCGGTGCGCACCGGCGCGGTCGCGCTCGTGCTCGACGTCTTCGCCCCGCGCAACCCCGCCGAGTTCACGCGGGTCCTGGCGCCGGGCGGCGCGCTGGTGGTGGTCGCGCCCGGCCCCGGGCACCTCGCAGAGCTGGTGGGCGCTCTTGGGCTGCTGGCGGTGGAACCGGGCAAGACCGAGCGTCTCGACGCAGGACTCGCCGAGCGCTTCACCCTCGCGCGGCGCAACGGGATCAGCCTCCCGTTGCGGCTGACCCGTGCCGAAGTCGCCGCCCTGGTCGCGATGGGCCCAAGCGCCTGGCACACGCGGCCCGACGCGCTGGCGCAGGCTGTCGCCCGGCTCCCGGAGCGCACGGAGGTCACCGCAACCTTCGTGCTGTCCCGCTACCGGCGGGCATGACGCATTGCCGGAAACCCTCCAGCAACGCCCGCAAAGGGTGTGGCATGCTGGACGCCTACCTTCCCGTCCGCTCTTGCCGCTGCACGTGCACCGGCATCCCCGGCGGACCCGACCGAGGAGACGTGCGTGGCACGCCGGCCCGCGAACCTCGACGCGTTCGGCCCCATGCTCACGCTTGCGGATGTGGCCGCGGTGCTCGGCGTCCACGTCGACACCGCCAGGCGCTACGTGAAGAGCGGCGGCCTCCCGGCCCACCGGCTGCCCAACAGCAAGCAGTTCTACATCCTCAAGGACGAACTGCTCGCCTTCATCCGCTCCCAGCCCAAGGACCCGGTCCTCGGCGACGCTACCTCCGCCCCGGCCGGCGACACCACCGGCTGACGCCGCAGCCTTTGCGGCGTTCAGTCGGGGTCGGCCCAGGCGATGGTGGTGATGGCGGCGACCGGGATGAAGACCTCGGCGCCCTCTCGGGTGCGCAGGTAGAGGTGGTCCCAGGCGTGGACCTCGATGCGGCCGATGATCGGCTGGGGGTCGAGGGCCGTGCCGACCACCACGAGCTGGGCGGGGCGCAGGTAGCGCTGCTCGAAGTCGTACTGGTGCAGCAGCGCCTGGAAGCTGGGGGTGCGGCGCGAGGCGTTCGTGCCGCCGGAGCGTGACCGGCTGCGGATGGTCACCATGACCAGGGGCGGCTGGTAGGGCTCACCGAAGTCGCTGCGCACGCCGGCGGCAAGGTGGACGCTCACGCGCCCGCCGCTGGTCTCCAGCGTGGCGAAGTCCGCACCCGCGTCCACCACTAGGCCCTCGACACGGCGCCCGGCCGGCAGCGAGACGCGCATCTCGTCGCCGCGCCGCATCGCCTCGTGCACCGCCTCGACGAAGCTGCGGGATCGCCAGCGCTCGCGGACCGCCTCCAACTCCTGCGCCCGGCGCTCGGCGCGGTGCTCCGCACGGACCCTGGCGGACAGGTCCGCGAGTTCGCGCTCCAAGTCTCCGGGCCGCATCACCGGCGGATCATGGCGCATCGGTTTGGAACCGGACAAGTGCCCGGAGCCAGCAGGAACGCCGCCGAGCAGCCATCTCCACGCGAATCCAAGGCGGGACATTGTCCACCCCGACAAGGACCGGACGCACAGGAGCGGCGACCGCGCCCGGCATTTCACCGCGCCGTCGGTGAGCAGGATCGCACGGCGCGTCAGTCCTCCGAGGCCCCTCGTAGCCCTTCGGTTCTTTCCAGGCCTCATCCGCCCGTGTCGGACTCGGGCCTGAGGGGCTCTTGCTCCCGTTGTGCCCGTGTCCGTCACGGTGCTTCACTCTGCGCTGTCGGATCGAGGCGTGCGTGCGCGCCGCCTAGGTATCCGGGCGTACTCAGGTGGGGGTGGTGTGGTGTGGCGACGGTCGAGGCGGTACCCGCCGCGCAGCCACAACTGCCGCCCCCGGTCCCGCAGCCGCCCCCGCGACGTCGCGGCCCGGCGAACGCGACGGTGGCCATGGTCTTGGCCGGGTTGCTGCTGTTCGTCGCCACCTACCTGTTGCTGCGTGATCGCGAGACGACCTACCGGGTGGCCGCGGCGGCCACGGACGTGCGCCCCGGGACGGTCCTCGGCCGCGGCACGTTCGCCATCGTCGACGTCAAGGTCGATGACACGGTGCTCGACAGTCTTGTGACCGCCGATCGACTCCCGGATTTCGAGGGCTGGGTGGCGGCCAACAGCCTGGCGGCGGGCGAGTTGGTGGCCCCCGGCGACCTGCGGGCGCCGGCCGCGCCCTCGGACCTGCGCGCCATGAGCCTGCCGGTCGAGCCGGCGCGGGCAGTGGCGGGCGAGTTGGAGATCGGCGACCGCGTCGACGTCATCGCCACGGTCGGCGGACTGCCCTCCTACATGGCGGTCGACCTGGAGGTCATCGGCGTGACCGCCCCGGGCGACGGCGGCGCGCTGCAGGCCACCACAGCCTCCGCGCTCATCGTGGCCGTGAATCCCGAGCAGGGGCTGGCACTGGCCCAGGCGCTCAGCGGCGGCGAGCTGGACGTGCTGCGCTCGACCGGCGCGCAGGTGGTCGACCTGCCGTCGGCCTCGGCA
>Ga0136616_10000635_pt1 | contig 17110 bp, 15 predicted proteins | sample AntDrymUQ2992106_2_FD_106648 | JGI IMG/M metagenome (GOLD analysis project Ga0136616, IMG submission 106648) | Polar desert sand microbial communities from Dry Valleys, Antarctica - metaG UQ299 (21.06) | ecosystem: Environmental > Terrestrial > Soil > Desert | place: Antarctica: Dry Valley...
CTTTGATGGCAGGGTGAGGCTCCGATGAAACCCCCACCTTTCGGCTATGCCGCGCCGTGCACCCTGGAGGAAACACTGGGCCTGCTGGCCGAGTTGGGTCACGATGCAAAGGTGCTGGCTGGGGGACAGAGCTTGATCCCGCTGCTGTCCATGCGGCTGACCGCTCCACACACACTCGTGGACATCAATCGGATACCCGGCTTGGGCGGTATCTCGATCACCCCGAAAGGGTCAGTGGTCGTCGGCGCCCTGGTACGGCACGCCGAACTGCTCGCCGACGAGTCGGCCCACTCGGCAAATCCGCTGCTGCGCCGAGCGACCAGCCAGGTGGCCCATCCGGCGATCCGTAACCGTGGCACCACCTGCGGCTCGGTGGCGCACGCCGATCCGTCGGGTGAGATGACGGCGATTCTCGCAATCACCGGTGGGAGCGTGCGGGTCGCCTCCGCCGGAGGGGGGCAACGGGACGTCAGCGCTACGGACTTCTTCCTCGGCCCGCTGGAGAGCTCTCTGCGCCCGGACGAGCTGGCGGTGTCGGTGCGCTTCGGCGCACCAGCGGCGCGGACCGGGAGCGCCTTCCTCGAGCTGGCCCGGCGCCGAGGGGACTACGCGATGTGCGGGGCCGCAGTGACGGTCACGCTCGACGAGGATGGCGCGGTGAGCGATGTACGTGCTGCCTATCTTTCGGTCGGACCGGTGCCAGAGGTGCACGACCTCTCCGCGGCTGTGACCGGCCAGCCGTACGCCTCCGCGGACTGGGTCGCCGCCGGAGCCCTTGCTGCCTCCTTGGTCGACCCCGAGGGCGACCTGCATGCCAGCGCGGACTACCGCCGGCGGCTCGTCGCCGTACTCACCGAACGCGCGCTGGCGCAGGCAGCTGCCGACGCCGTCGCACGGACCCAGGAGGCCGCGTCATGTCTCTGATCGAGGAGCAGTTCACGGTCAGCCTGTCGGTCAACGGCACGACCAGGCCGGTCACCGTTCCGGCTCGCCGCCTGCTCTCCGACGCCATTCGTCACGATCTGGAACTCACCGGTACCCACGTCGGTTGCGAGCACGGGGTCTGTGGCGCGTGCACAGTCCTGCTCGACGGCGCGCCGGTACGCAGTTGTCTGATGTTCGCCGTACAAGCCGAGGGGCACGCGATCACCACGGTCGAGGGTCTTGCCGACGCGAACGGTCGATTGCATCCGGTCCAGGAGGCGTTCCGGGACTGTCATGGTCTGCAGTGCGGGTTCTGTACTCCCGGCTTCCTCACCACGATCGCCGCCGCCCTGGAGGAGTACGAGCCGGGCGCGGACGTCAGCGACGAGGAAGCGCGAGAGATCGTGGGCGGCAACCTCTGTCGCTGTACGGGCTACCAGAACATCGTCAAGGCCGTCGGGCGGGCTCAGGAGATCCGAACCGAGCGCGCCGGCCGAGCCGACGGGGACGCAGCCACCTCGGCCGGCCGATGACCACCAAGCTTTTCGGCGAGCCGATCGTGCGTCGCGAGGACGCGCGGCTGATCGTCGGCCGGGGTCGCTACCTCGACGACATCGGCCACTTCGCGCTCGGAGTGGCCTTCGTCCGCAGCCCACATGCCAATGCTCGGATCATCGACATCGATGTCTCTGGCGCCGTCGACATCGACGGCGTGCATGCGATCTACACCTACGAGGACCTCGACGGCCCGATGGCGCAACCGCTCCCGGTTCTCATCCCGCACCCTGATCTGACCGCACCTCGGACCGGCTACGCGTTGGCCAACGGATCGGTCAGCCACGTGGGCGAACCGATCGTCATGGTCGTGGCCGACGACAGGTACCTCGCCGAGGACGCCGCAGAGCGGATCGCCGTCGAGTACGAGTTCCGGACTCCGGTGGTCGGAGTCGAGGCCGCGGAGCGGGCCGAGCATGCTGTGCACGAGGACATTCCGGACAATGTGGCGGCCCGACTGGTGCAGGAGTTCGGGAACGTGGGGGCGGCCCTTCGGGATGCGCCGCACACGGTGAGCTTCACTCAGACGATCGAACGCAGTGCCAGCATGCCGTTGGAGGGCAAGGGTGTTCACGCCCGGTGGGATGCGGTGGACGAGTCGCTGCGGGTCTACAGCTCCACCCAGACGTCCACCTCGGTACGCGCCGCGATCGCCACCAAGCTCGACCTGTCCGTGGACCGCGTCGAGGTGATCGCCCCGGATGTGGGTGGTGGCTTCGGGGTCAAGATCGTGCACCCCTGGCCGGAGGAATTGCTCGTCCCGTGGGCTGCGATCCGGCTGGGTCGGGAGGTCAAATGGGCCGAGGACCGGCGCGAGCACTTCATCTCCTCCGCGCACGAGCGGGGTCAGCTGCAGCGAATCACCGCCGGGTACGACGACGAGGGTCGCCTTCTGGCGTTGGATGCGCATATCCTGCACGATCACGGGGCCTATACCCCGTACGGCATCGTCGTGCCGATCATCACCAGTACCCAGCTGTTGGGGCCCTACCGGCTGGCGAACTACCGCTGCCAGGTCGACTCGATGTACACCAACACGGTCATCGTCACTCCCTATCGCGGCGCGGGGCGACCGCAGGGCTGTTTCGCGATGGAACGGACCATGGACCGGATCGCCGACGAACTCGGGCTGGACCGGGCGAAGGTACGCGAGATCAACCTGATCCGCGCGGACGAATTCCCCTGGGATCACCACCTGATGTTCCAGGACGGCCGCCCGCTGATCTACGACTCGGGCGACTACCCCTCGATGCTGACCAAGCTTCGAGAGCTGGTGGGCTGGGAGGACTTCGAGGCACGCCGAGCGGCTGCTGCAGCGCGAGGCCGGTGGCTCGGCATCGGCATGGCGCTCTATGTCGAGGGCACCGGCGTCGGTCCGTACGAGGGCGGGCACGTCCAGGTGCTGCCGTCGGGCAAGGTGCTGGTCTCCACGGGTCTGACCAGTCAGGGCCAGGGGCACGAGACGGCATTTGCTCAGGTGGTCGCCCAGGAACTCGGTGTGCCGATCGAGGACATCGAGGTCCATACCGGGGATACCCGACGGTTCGCCTACGCGGTGGGCACCTTCGCCTCGCGGGCCGCGGTGATGAGCGGCAATGCGGTCGCCCTGGCCGCGCAGGCAGTTCGGGCCAAGGCGCTGCGCATTGCCGCCGAGGTGCTCGAGGTCGACGTGGCCGACCTCGACATCGTCGATGGAGTCGTCGGCGTGCGCGGGGATCCCGGTGCCGTGCTACCGCTGGCCTCGATAGCGGTCCTGTCCAACCCGCTGCGCTACGCCTTCGACGAGGCTTCCAAGGCCGCCACCCAGTTCGCCCGATTCGCATCCGACGAGCAGCCCCCGGTCGCCGACGACGACGAACCCGGCCTCGAGGGACGCGACTACTACTCGCCAGTGCGCTCGACCTTCGCCAGCGGCGCGCACGCGGTCATCGTCGAGGTGGATCCAGGAACCTGCGCGGTGACGATCGAGAAGTACGCCGTGGTGCATGACTGCGGCCGGCTGATCAACCCGCGGATCGTCGAGGGCCAGATCCACGGTGGGGTCGCCCAGGGGGTGGGCGGGGCGCTGTACGAAGTGATGGCCTACGACGACATGGGCCAGCTGCAGAACGCGTCGTTCATGGACTTCCTCATGCCCTACGTCTCGGAGGTGCCCCAGCGGATCGACATCGGGCACCAGGAAACCCCGTCGCCGCTGAACCCGTTGGGGATCAAGGGCGCTGGCGAGGCCGGGGTCATTCCTGGGTCGGCCGCTATCGCGGCGGCGCTCGAGGATGCGCTGGGGATCCGGATCACGCAGATGCCGTTGGGTCCGAGTCAGCTCTTCGACCTGATCCGCGCGGCAGGAGACGGCCACGCCGACCATACGTTCAACCACGCCCGCAGGAGCCAGGAAGAGAGCGCATGAAGCTTCAGGGGACGGCCACGTTGCATGCTGACCGGGAGCAGGTCTTCGCCGCCCTGACCGATCCAGGTGTGCTGGCCCGATGCATCCCAGGATGTGAATCCCTCGACCGCACCGGAGTGGACAGCTACAAGATGACGGTCTCGGCCGGGGTCGGCGCGATCCGCGGCCGTTACGACGGGAAGGTGACTCTCACCGATCTGGTCCGGCCGGAGGGCTACGTCATGAACGCCCAGGGAGCCGGAGGTGCCGGCACGGTCGATGCCACCTGCCGGATCGACCTGGTCAGCGACGGCGATCAGACCCAGCTGACCTACTCCGCCGACGCAACCGTCGGCGGGCCGGTGGCCGGGGTCGGGCAGCGGATGATCTCGGCGGTCGCCAAGCGGATGGCCGGCCAGTTCTTCTCCGCCGTCGACGACGACCTCACCGGCGCGCAAACACCGCTGGAGCCGGTAAGCGGTGCCTCGGCTGAGTCGGCTGGAGCGCCGGGGGATAGTGCTGTCCAGCGCGGGTATGCCAGCTACCTGCCGGCCCGGCGGCGTGGCGAGCTGGTTCCGGTGGACGCTCGACCACTGCTCCTGGCCGGCGCGGGTGGCGCGCTGATCGCGCTGCTCGGTGCCGCAGTTGGCGGCTGGCTGGCGCGTCGAAGCCGCTGATGTCCCGCAGAATTCGGGTCGGCATCGACACGGGGGGCACGTTCACCGACGTCGTGGCCGTCGACGAGGACACCGGCGAGTTGGTCACTACCAAGACACCGTCCACGCCGGCAGACCCGGCTCAAGGATTCCTCACCGCCATCGACAAGATCCTGGGGGTGCTCGGGGTCGGGGGAGAGGCCCTGACCGCAGTCAGCCACGGCACGACCGTGGCCACCAACAAACTCCTCGAGGGCAAGGTGGAGAACCTCGGGTTCATCACCACCGAGGGCTACCGCCATCTCCTGGAGATCGCGCGGCAATCCGTACCCGACGGCTACGGCAACTCCTACTTCTGGGTCAAGCCAGCCCGGATCGTCCCGGCTGACCGCGTCAAGACCGTACGTGGACGGCTGGCGGTGGACGGCAGCGAGATCCGGCCCTTCAACCACGACGACGCGGTACGCGCGGCCCGGTTCTTCCGGGACTGTGGGATCACCACCATCGGCGTTTGCTTCCTGCACTCCTACGCCGACCCCGCCCATGAACTCGCCATGCGGGACGTGCTGAGTGCGGAACATCCGGAGGCGGTGGTCAGCATCTCGAGCGAGGTGCTGCGGGAGTATCGCGAGTACGAGCGTGCGATCACGACCCTGGTCGATGCCGCCGTCAAGCCGAGCATCACCTCCTACGTGGCCAACATCGCGCACCGCCTGGCCGAGTTCGCCACCTCCCAATCGACCGGCGCTGAAGGAGCAGGAACCCGGGATGTGCCGTTCTACGTGATGAAGTCCAACGGCGGTGTGCTCTCGGCGGCCGAGGTAGTCCACCAGCCGATCACCACAGTCCTGTCCGGTCCGGCCGCGGGCGCGCTGGGGGCCGGCCTCATCGCCAAGGCCGCGGGTGTGCGGCAGGTCCTCACCTGCGACGGCGGCGGCACGTCGACCGATGTGACTGTCGTGATCGACGGGCAGCCCGCGCTGACGACCGAGGGCACGGTAGGCGCCTATCCCAGCAAGATCCCGATGATCGACGTGGTCACGGTGGGCGCCGGCGGTGGGTCGATCGCCTGGCTGAGCCCCGAGGGCACGCTCAAGGTCGGACCGCAGTCCGCGGGTGCTGATCCCGGGCCGGTCTGTTACGGCAAGGGCGGTGCCGAGCCGACGATCAGCGACGCCCATGTGCTGCTCGGCCGGATCCCGCCGCACCTACTCGGTGGCGAGATCCCCTTGGATGCCGATGCGGCGCGCCAGACGATCGAATCGCTGGCGGGCAAGCTCGGTCGATCGGTGGAGGAATGTGCCACCGGGATCCTGGAGATCTCCGCCTGGAACCAGGCCAACGCGTTGCGCCAGGTCTCGGTCAAGCGCGGTCTGGACGTCCGGGATTTCACGCTGGTGACTTTCGGCGGTTCGGGCTCCCTGTTGGCCTGCCGGCTGGTCGACATCCTGGGCCTGGCCGGAGTCCTGGTGCCGCCCAATCCCGGCAACGTCTCGGCGTTCGGGTTACTCACCGTCGACGTACGCAACGACTATGTCCGTACCCACGTCGTGCGCCAGGATCGGCTCGACCCGGCCAGGCTCTCGGCCGTGTACGCCGAACTGCAGGTCGACGCAGACTCGGCGTTGCAACGGGAGGGCTTTCCGGCGGGGGAACGCGGCTTCGTTCGTACGGCCGATGTGCGCTACTACGGCCAGGCCTTCGAGGTCCGGGTCGAGGTCGGCGACGGAGAACTGGAACCGGCCGTGATCGAACAGGTGGCCGCGGCCTTCCACGCCGAGCACCGGCGGTTGTACGGCTACCACTTCGCCGACGATCCACGCCAACAGGTGGAGTGGGTCAATGTCAGGGTGACCGGAATAGGCCCGATTCGCAGTCCTGACGTGGGGCCGATCGAAGCTGGCTCCGGAGCGGACAGCGCTCGAACCGGGACCCGCCGGGCCTACTTCGACGACTGGGCCGACGTGCCGACCTACGAACGATCCCGGCTCGGCGCGGAGGACATGATCGAGGGACCGGCGGTGATCGAGGAGTTCGGGTCCACGGTCCCGCTGCATCCAGAGTTTCGGGCCGACGTCGACCGCTTCGGCAACCTCCGCATCGTCCGGAGCTCGTCATGAGTCGCGGATGGACCCAGCATCCGTACGGGTACCGGCTCACCGCGATCGCCGTCGCCGACGTGGACCCGGTGCTGGTCGAGATCATCCAGGGTTACCTGGCCAGCGTCGAGATGGAGGTGGAGACCGCGATCGCCCGCACCTCCCGCTCGCCGATGATCCGGGACGCACATGACTTCCGAGCGGGTATCCACGACCGCCACCTGCGCAAGCTGACCGGACGGTCGTACTCGGCGCTGGTGCACCCGATCGCGCGGGACTTCCCGCCGGAGACGATGCGCCCGGGCGACGTGTTCTTCCACAACGACGTGTACGAGTCGGAGGGCGGGATCGGACACCTGCCCGACCTGTGCGTCACCGTGCCGGTCTTCGCCGACGATGCGGACGGCGCGCCGTACGTCGTGGCCTTCGTCCAGGCGTTCGGCCATCACGACGACATCGGCGGATCGGTGCCGGGGTCGATGCCGTCCAACGCGACGACTGCCTTCCAAGAGGGCCTGATGGTGCCGCCGATCAGGCTGTGGGCGCAGGGAGTCCCGAACGTTGCCGCCCTGCGGATCATGACCCGGAACTCGCGCATGCCGGAATCCCTTGCCGCCGACCTCGATGCGGAATGCTCGGCCTGTCTGATGGGAGCACGAAGGCTCGGCGAACTCTTCGACCGCTATGGAGTCGAGCCTGTTGAATCTGCTTTCGACGCGATCCTGGACAACACCACGGCGACCTACCGTCGGGAGATCCTGGCCAAGATCCCGATCGGGCGCCACGTCTGGGAGGACTACGCCGAACACGACGGCGTCGACCCGCCTCGACTGCATGCCCAGCGGATCACCATGACCCGGACCGGGCCCGACGACCCGGAAGGGGACCGGCTGATCCTGGACTTCACCGGGACGAGCCCGCAGGCCAAGGGCCCGATCAACCACGTGGGCGACTTCGCCGACGGCACGTTTCTGAAGAAGTGGCTGGCGCCGATCCTGCGCAACCTCGCGGACACCCCGGAGCGAATGGCCGAACTCGACGTCAATGAGGGCGTAGTCCCGTTGATCGAGCTGCGCTTTCCCGAGCCCGGAACGTTGCTCACCCCGGTGTTCCCTGCTCCCACGAATGCGCGCACATTCGTGATCCTGAGGCTGCTCGGGGTGCTTGCCGGAGTGATCGCGAAGGCGGTCGATGGCCGGATGCCGGCCGATCAGGAGACGATCCGCTACACCGGGGTGTACGGACAGGATGCCGACGGCCAGCCCTACCTGATGCGCGAGGTCCTGGGCGGCGGTTCGGGTGGGCGGTACTACGCCGACGGCGAGGACACCATCCATGTCGTACCGGACTCGCGGAACCTGCCGACCGAGTTCAGCGAGTCGCGGTTTCCGTTCGTCGTCGAGTCGCTGGGCTTGGCGGTCGATTCCGGTGGGGCGGGCCGCTTCCGGGGCGGACTGGGCTACGAGAAGCACATCCGGATGCTGCTGCAGGCGCACTTCATGTCGATCGCCGACCGATCCATCTTGGCGTGCTGGGGGGTCAACGGAGGCCAGGCCGGTCGCTCGTTCCAAGTGACTGCCGACCCCGGCGGCCCGAACGAACGCGAGGTCGACGCGCTCGCGGATGCCGAACCGCTGGCCTCGTGCGAGGTCGTGCGGATCCGGACCACCGGCGGCGGCGGATGGGGGGATCCACTCGACCGGCCGGTATCCGAGGTGCTGCGCGACGTGGCCTGGGGCAAGGTCTCGATCGAGGGCGCGCGTACGGACTATGGCGTGATCGTGACCGGCGATGAGGCAGTCCCGTCCTGCGACGAGCCGGCGACGGACTCGCTGCGCGCTGGGCGCCGAGCAGAGCGCAGCGGCGACGAACCGTTCTTCCACCGCGGTCCGGGTTACGCCCGACTGTCCGGGGGCAGCCCGTACCCCGACGTCGACGTGCTCTGAGCGATTGGAAACGGTCACGCCGCGATGCCAGACGGCACCAGCACGCACGATGTGGAGCTGGGCCCGGACCAAGTGATCAAGCCGTTTCGCTGCTGGGACCGCGGCGAGCCAGCTCGCGAGTGGGGCGCGCTCTTGCTGCTGAACGAGTTCGCGCCGGGCCTGGCACCGGCGCCGTTGGAGGTAGACCTGGCCGGCGACCCCCCGCAGGTCACCATGTCCCGCCGTCCGGGTGTGCCGTGGGGCTCCGGCGCGGGAGGTCCCGCGCCCGTGGAGTCGATAGCTGCGGCCGTTGGGTTCCTGCACCGCTGCGTCCCCGCCGCTGCGCTTGCGGCTACACCTCTTCGCGTCTGGAGCCCAGCCGAGGCGATCGCGCAAGTACGGTCGTCCTCCGGCGAGTTGCCGACCGTCTTGCCCGACCCGGTCGTCCAGCACGCATGCCGCGAGGGCGCCAGGTGGCTGGACGGGTCGTCGCTGGACGCGGCGCTTGCCGCTGACTTCGACCCGGTGCTGGGGCAGGCCGACGGTAACCTCGCGAACCTCCTGGGGACGGGATCAGGGTCCGGTCGGTCGACTTCGAGGACTCGGGACGCAGTGACCGAGCATTCGAGCTTGCCGACTTCGTCGAGCATGTGTCGGGACTGGTCACCGACGATCTGGACAGCGACAAGCTCGTTGAGGCCTTCGACCTCGACCCCGCGACGGAGCGCAGGTTGCACAAGTACCGGCGGCTCATGACCTGTTACTGGTTGCGGATGTTGCTCCCGGACGGTCCGGCGCATCTCCGCAAGCCCTCAGGATCCCTACATCGACAGGCCACGCGGGTGCTCGAGCGCCTCGCGTCGGAGAGCGGCGGGCTGCGTCCGGGTTTCCAGCACAACGGTGCATCCCTGCAGAACGCAGCGGCTATATCGCAAGACTGCTCATCGGGTGACTGTCACGATCGTGGGATGAGCGAGGACGGACCATTCGGCGACCTGTCAGTCACCGATGTCCTCGTCGTACCCGCACGGGCCCTGCAGTGGCGCTTCTCCCGGTCTTCGGGACCTGGTGGGCAGGGCGTGAACACCGCGGACTCCCGGGTCGAGCTGTCCGTACACGTGCCGACGATCCCGGGCTGGCCGGAGCCGCTGATCGAGACAGTCCTGGATCGCCTCGGCGACCGACTCATCGACGGAACGCTCACCGTCGCCGCCTCGGAGTACCGCCAGCAACTGCGCAACCGCGAGGCCGCTCGGGCCCGGATCGTGACGCTGTTGCGCGAGGCGGTGCGCCCGGCCGGGCCGCGACGTCGGCCGACCAAGCCGAGCCGCGGTGCCCGCGAGCGGCGGCTGGACGACAAGCGCAGGCGGTCCCGGCTCAAGCAGGATCGCCGAGCCGAAGACTGAATCGACATCGAGCCACGTTTACCTACCAGGCGCGGTGACGCGCCGCTGACGACGCTGGCGTGTCGGCGTCTCAGAGAGGCAAAGCGAGCACCCGCTAGCGTGCGGTCAGTGAAGAACGCCGGGGGCCCCGGTCCGCTTAAGGGTGCCGCGCTGATCGGCGTGCTCGCGGCTGGCGGCGCGGCTGTCCTGTTCGGCATCAATGCGACGGTCAGCAAGCTGGCGCTGAGCTCGGGGCTGTCCTCGCTCGATCTCGTCCAGCTCCGGTCGATGGGCTCGGCTGTGATCCTGATGCTGTTCCTCCTGCTGACCCGCCCCGCGACCCTTCGGGTACGGCCGCGAGAGCTCGGGTTCCTGGTCCTCGCCGGGATCATCGGGATCGGCCTGGTCCAGTGGTTCTACTTCGTGGCCATCTCCCGGCTGCCGGTCGGCATTGCGCTCCTGCTGGAGTACCTCGCTCCCGTCCTCGTCGTGCTGTGGGTCCGGTTCGTCCGCCGTCAGCCGGTGCGTACCCGGATGTGGGCGGCCTTGGCGCTGGCGGTCCTGGGATTGGCGATCGTGGCCCGGGTGTGGCAGGGCGTGACCCTCGACGGCATCGGCCTGCTGGCCGGGCTCGGCGCGGCCGCGGCGCTGGCGACCTACTACCTGTCCAGTGAGCGCGGGATGGGGATTCGCGATCCGTTGAGCCTGGCCGCCTGGGTGTTCACCGCCGCAGCGCTGTTCTGGTCCGTGCTCCGTCCGCCGTGGACCTTCGAGTGGTCGATCCTGGGCAACGCCATACGGCTTCCAGGGCCCTTGGGCGGGACAACCGTGCAGCTGTGGGTGCTGGTTGTCTGGATCATCGTCCTGGGGACCGTCGTTCCCTATTCGTTCGTGCTGGTTGCGCTGGCATCGCTGGGTTCTGCGCGGACCGGGCTGCTCGGGATGGCCGAGCCGGTGATGGCAGGCCTGGTGGCCTGGCTGGTCCTCGGGGAGATGCTGACCGGCATCCAGCTGTTCGGCGCCGCGCTGATCTTCAGCGGCATCGTGTTGGCCGAGACGGCACGACAGCGATCGGCGGATCAACCTTCAGAGCCGGCTCCGGTAGCTCCTGGCGGCGGCCCCATGGATCCCTGACCTCGGCGCCGTGGGCGGCACTATCGTCGCGGCATGGGCTTGCGAGGCAGCTTGATGGCGGGGTTTGCCAGACAGCTTGGTCGGCCCAGTGGGCTCCGGGGTCGGGCGGTCGGCGCGATGCTCAACCGCGCGAACCGCAACACCGTTGCTCAAGCAGTGGATGCCTTGTCGCTGCCATCCGGTTCCGTCACCGCTGATGTCGGGTTCGGTGGGGGAGTGGGTCTCGACCTGTTGCTGGAAGCGGTGGGAGGAACCGGGACGGTGCACGGGGTCGACGTATCGCAGACGATGCTCACCCGTGCCGCGCACCGCTACAGACACGACATTCGTTCGGGGAGACTGCAGCTGCACGACGCGTCGATGTCTGAGCTGCCGCTTCCCAACGACTCACTCGACGGTCTCCTCACGGTCAACACCATCTACTTCGTCCCCGATTTAGCCGGTCCGTTCGCCGAGTTCACCCGGGTCGTGAAAGACACCGGCCGGGTCGTCGTCGGGATGGGCGATCCCGACGCGATGGAGAAGGAGCCGTACACCGCGTACGGCTTTCGGATTCGCCCGGTAGCCGAGGTCAGAGAGGCGTTGGCCAGCGCCGGACTGGCGGTCGAGCAGGACGTTCGGGTGGGCCGGGGAGCCGCCGCCGTCCATCTCCTGGTGGCTGCGCCGGTCGCACCCGCCTAGGGGCCGACAGAGCCGGGCAGTGCCTCGCGCACGGCCATGATCGTGTCGGATTCGGCAGGGTTCTTGTCCTCGCGGTACCGCAGAACCCGGGCGAAGCGCAGTGCAGCGCCTCCCGGGTAGCGCGAAGAAACCTGCGCGGCGTCGAAGGCGATCTCGACAACCAGCTCTGGGCGAACCCATACGGTGCCGGGGGTCCGGCGTACCTCGATTTGTTGCAGCGCCTCCGTCTGCCAGCTGAGCATGACGTCGGTCATCCCCTTGAATGTCTTGCCCACCATGACAAATGCATTCGACTCGCCGTACGTGCCGTCGGGATCTCGGGCCCCTAGGTGCAGGTTGGACAACCACCCGGAGCGCCGGCCGTGACCCCACTCGGCTGCGAGCACGACCAGATCCAGGGTGCGCACCGGTTTGACCTTCTGCCAGCCGCTTCCGCGACGGCCTGCGGCGTAGCTGGACGTGAGCGACTTGACGACCACGCCCTCGTGACCGGCTGCGAGGGAGTCAGCCAGGATCTGCTCGGCAGCCTGCGAGTCGTCGGCTCGCTGAGAAGGGACCCGCCAGGGTCCTGCCACCCGTTCGAGTTCGGCCAGACGCACACTCAGTGGTTCATCGATGAGATCGCTTCCGTCGACATGGAGCAGGTCGAAGAAATACGGACGAAGCAGCTCCTCGCGACCGGCCTGAGCGCCGAACCGGCTTTGCGTATCAGCAAATGAACGCGGTCGGCTACTCGTGTCGTCCAGGACCAGGGACTCGCCGTCCAGGATGAGCCGCTGTGCTGGAAGCCGCCGAACGATGTCGACAACCTCGGGCAACCGAGCGGTGGCATCCTTCAGGCTGCGGGTGAAAACGGCGATTGCGTCGCCGTCACGGTGCACCTGAATCCGAGCGCCGTCGAGTTTGTAGTCGATGACCGCCTCCCCGGTGTTACCCAACGCCGCTTCGACACTGGTTGCAGTAGCCGCCAGCATCGGCTTGACCGGACGCATGACCTGCAAGCCGACCGCACTCAGTTCCGGCGCGCCACCGGTAGTGGCCAGTCGTGCCGTTTCGGTGAGTGATCCGGTAAGCATCCAGGCGCGCCGGACGAGCTCGACCGGCGAATTCGTGGCCGCCGCGATCGCGTCACCAAGCAGACTCTCCAGCGCCCCCTGCCGCACCTCACCCATGAGGACACCCATCAGGAACGGGCGCTCCGCCGCGGTTGCCCGGGCGAACACCCTGGTCAGCTGAGCCTCCCGGCTCGCTGCTGAGCCGGCACCGACGGTCACCGCCAGTGCGCTGAACAGGTCGTCGACGTCGGAGACGGTGAGCGTGGCCGTCTCGGCCGGCCCAGCGTCGATCCGGCGAAGTGTCGACCAGCCAACGCCTAGCCGTCCTTGACGTGGTGCGGCCACGAGCATCCCGATCACCGCGACCACCTCGTCCGGTGCGAGACGGGCGATCAGTTCGGCCAGCAGAGCGGTCTTCCGCGTGCGAGAACGGGTGGCCGCCACACTCTCCGAGGTCCTCACCACCTCCGCCAGCAGCATGGGGTCAGTCTGCCCGCCCGGTACGACGCCGGGAGATCCCTAGAGCAGCGTGCGGAAGGCAATCTCCGGGTCGAAGGCCGGCGGTGTGATGGGGTTCCCATCCACGAGCAGATCAGCACGCCGCCGGGTGTCCTGCTCGGCAAAGTATTGCGCTTCTTCGCGCTGCCAGGCGGGCAGTCGGCGAGGCAGGTCCGTCCCGGCCCGGGCCAGCCCGCGAGCCATGGCCACGTCGGCCGGGGCCTCGATCCACACCTGGCGGCTGGTGATCTTGTCCGCTGCTCTTGCCGAACTCCCACAGCCCTCCACGACCAGAACCTCACTCACCGGTACCGCGCACCAGCGCGGACTCCACTCACCCACGGTCCAGTCGTACGGATGGAAGCCACCGTCCCAGCCTGTGGCGAGGGGTTCCAGCACATGCTCGTCCAGGCGCATCCAAGCACCATCGAGTGTCCAGCCCTGGTACAGCTGCTCGATCTGCACCTGCACCGCCGATCCTCGGGACGACAGAGCCGTGATCAAGCGTGCGGCGAACGTCGTCTTTCCCGATCCGCTGGGACCGTCGACGGTCACCAGACGCACGGTGCCGAGCCTGGCCGGGGCCGAGAAGACTTCCTCGGCCAACTCGTCGTAGGTCCGTACCGTCACCTTCGCCAACCTAGGCCGGTGCCGTTGGCCGAGGTAGCGGCTGGGGGAGAAAGCGACGATGACCGATCCCCAGCACAAAGTTGCCCGGCTGGCGGTGTTGCATCCGGAATCGACGAGGTCCTCATGCTCACCGCCGCTGGTGTTGGTGGCCTGGGTCTGATCCTCATGGGACTCGTGCTCGGCAGGCTCCGCTCTTGCACGGACGCCTCTCTGTCGACGGGGAGGGCCTGGTGCTACCTGAGACTGCGTGCTGGTCGCCGTTACATCACCGTCCGGTGCAGACAGAGCGCGGGTTTCCGCAAGACCTGGGGCGGCAGCTGGGAACAGGGGCGCCGAAGTCGACGCTGGCACATCACCCCTGCTCCGGCCGACTTCGTCCTGCTCAGTACACCCTCTTCGACCTGGGCGTGCTCACCCTGGCCCGCTCGCGACCAACTCGTCGACGACGGAGACACCAAGGCGGCGCTAGGGCAGAGGGTGCAGGTGAGGCCCCGGGCAGTCGGCCTACGATCCGCGGCATGACCGGACCGCTGGCTGACCTCGTCGTCCTCGATCTGACCCGGGCGCTGGCCGGGCCGCACTGCGGGCAGATGCTCGGCGACTTGGGTGCCCGGGTGATCAAGGTCGAGACCCCGGGAGGTGGGGACGACTCCCGCTCCTGGGGTCCGCCCTTCGTCGGCCCGGACCGGGACATCTCGACGTACTTCCTGTCCTGCAACCGGAACAAGGAGTCTGTGACGGCCGACCTGAAGACCGATGACGGCAATGATCTGTTGACCCGATTGATCGGACGGGCCGACGTGCTGATCGAGAACTTCCGGACCGGCGTGATGGATCGGCTCGGGTTTGGCACCGACCGGCTGACTGAGCTGAACCCGCGTCTGGTGGTGCTCTCGATCACCGGGTTCGGTCACGACGGACCAGAAGGCGGCCGCCCCGGTTACGACCAGATCGCCCAGGGCGAGGGCGGAATCATGAGCATCACCGGTACCGATGCCGATCACCCCCAGCGGGTCGGCGTACCGATTGCTGACCTGTTGGCCGGGATGTACGGCGCGTACGGTATCCTCGCCGCCTTGCACGAGCGCGAGCGCACCGGGAAAGGTGGCGTGGTACGGACCTCGCTGCTCGCCGCCATGGTTGGCGTGCACGCCTTTCAGGGCACCCGGTACACGGTGGCCGGGGAGGTCGCCACGGCGCAGGGCAATCACCATCCGGCGATCACGCCGTACGGCGCGTTCCACACCGCCGACGGAACGGTCCAACTCTCGGTGGGCAGCCAGGCGCTCTGGCGGAAGTTCGCCCCCCTGGTCCGGCTGGATCCCGACGACCCTCGGTTTGCCACCAATAGCGATCGCACCGCCCGACGGGACGAGCTCATCACGCTCATCGAGGCGGTCTTCGCCGAGGACGTGAGTGAGTTCTGGCTTGCCCGCCTCGAGGCGATCGGCGTCCCCGCTGGGGCGATCCGCACCCTGCAACAGGTCTACGACTGGGACCAGACCGCTTCGCAGGGTCTGTTGGCCGATGTCGAGCATCCGGTGTTGGGAACCATCACCCTGCCCGGGCCGCCACTGAGATTCGACGGTTCCGAACCGGTGGCGCACCGTCCACCGCCAGCGCTCGGCGAACACAACGACTCTGTACGTGCCTGGCTCGATGAGGGACTCCCTGCCCCCTAGGAAAAGGCGGAGACCCCCTGCGGACGTCCGCGACTACCTTGGCCGCGTGGTCCGCGTCGTAGAGATGATCGCGCCGACCCGGCTCGGCCACGGGTTCCGCTGGCTGCTGGCGTCGTCGTGGACCTCCAACCTCGGCGACGGGATCGCCATCGCCGCCGGGCCGCTGCTGGTGGCATCGCAGACAGAGGATGCGTTCCTGGTGGCGCTGGCGGCCCTAGTGCAGTGGCTTCCGCCGCTGCTGTTCGGTCTGTTCGCCGGCGCCGTAGCGGATCGGCTGGATCGTCGACTGATCGTGGTCACGGTGGATCTGGCCCGTACGGTCGTGCTCGTCGCGCTCTGCGCGACGATCGTGACGGACTCGATCTCGATCGCCGTGGTGCTGGCGTGTCTGTTCCTGCTCGGTACGGCCGAAGTGTTCGCCGACAACACCTCCAGCACCCTGCTGCCCATGCTGGTCCACCGTGATGACCTGGCGATCGGTAATGCTCGACTGACCACCGGATTCATCACAGTCAACCAACTCGCCGGTCCGCCACTCGGGGCGGCGCTGTTCACCATCGGGATGGCCTGGCCGTTTGTCGGTCAAGCCATCTTGGTGGCCCTCGGTGCGCTGCTGATCTCCCGAATCTCACTGCCGCCCCACAGACCTGACCGCGAACAGCGCGGTCGCCTCAGGCAGGAAATCGGCGACGGGCTCCGGTGGGCCTGGGCACATCCGGCCGTGCGCACGCTGATGCTCACCATCTTCATGTTCAACATCACCTTCGGAGCCGCGTGGTCGGTGCTGGTCCTCTACGCCACTCAACGCCTGGGCATGGACCCGATCGGGTTCGGGCTGCTGACCACCGTCTCGGCCGTCGGGGGCCTCCTCGGCACCGCGGCCTACGGCTGGATCACTCGACGGATCAGTCTCGGGAACATCATGCGGATCGGGCTGATCGTCGAGACGCTCACACATCTTGCGCTGGCGCTGACCACGTCGCAGTGGGTGGCTTTGGCTATCTTCTTCGTCTTCGGTGCCCATGCGTTCATCTGGGGCACGACGTCGATCACGGTGCGGCAACGCGCTGTGCCGACTGCTCTGCAGGGGCGGGTCGGCAGCGTCAACCTGGTTGGGGTCTTTGGCGGCCTGGTCATCGGGTCGGGGATCGGCGGTCTGATCGCCCGCCAGTGGGGCGTCACCGCACCCTTCTGGTTCGCCTTCGTCGGGTCCGCGATCTTCGTGGTCGTGATCTGGCGCCAGCTGGTCCACATCGCCCATGCCGACGCCGGGTCCTCTGCCCCCAGTCAAGGGGATCATGCCGATCTGGACAGCGGCGTCGGCAACTGACCACGAAACACCGCACATCGCCGCCGTTGTCAGTGTGGGGTCAATCGGGCGAGCAGGCGGGAACTGACGCGGTCCACCTCGGCAAGGGAGCGCTCGTCGAACTCGGCGAGCACCGCGGCCACTGCCCGGATGCGGCTTCGACGACCCCGCTCGACCAACCGCCGGCCCGC
>Ga0136616_10000637_pt1 | contig 17069 bp, 21 predicted proteins | sample AntDrymUQ2992106_2_FD_106648 | JGI IMG/M metagenome (GOLD analysis project Ga0136616, IMG submission 106648) | Polar desert sand microbial communities from Dry Valleys, Antarctica - metaG UQ299 (21.06) | ecosystem: Environmental > Terrestrial > Soil > Desert | place: Antarctica: Dry Valley...
CGGCGATCAGGAGCCGTACCGCACGCTGATCCATCAATCGCAGTATCGGGTAAGCATCGGCCATCCAGAGGCTTGATGTGAGCTAGAAGCACGCCTGGCTGGGGGCCTGCGCGGCGCAGCCCGGTCGATTCGATCGACATCAAGGCAGCCAGTCTTGACGCCGATCGAATCGACCACTCTGCCTGGCGCAGGCCCTCCCCAGACGCACTCCTAGCTCACATCAAGCCTCTAGCATCACCCGCATGGCGGCGATCGTCTCCCCCCTCACGCGTGACGACGTGCTTGCGGCGGCCGACCGGATCCGTGGCCGCGTGCACCGCACGCCCACATTCACGTCGGCCACGTTGGGCCAGGTGCTCGGGGGTGAGCGCGTTTGGCTGAAGGCCGAGCTCTTCCAGAAGACGGGATCCTTCAAGGTTCGCGGCGTCCTGAACAAGCTCGTTTCGCTAACGCCCGACGAACGCGCGTGCGGCGTGATCGGCGTCTCGGCAGGCAACCACGCGCAGGCCCTGGCCTGGGGTGCGCGGCTGGAAGGGTTGGATGCGCTCGTCGTGATGTGGGAGGGCGCAAGTCCCGCGAAGGTCGCGGCGACCCGCGGCTACGGCGCCGCAGTCGACCTCGGCGCAACAGGTCCTGCCGATGCGTTCGAGCGGCTGCAGGAGCTCGTCGAGGAGACGGGCCGCACGCTCGTGCACCCGTTCGACGATCCTCTCGTCCAGGCGGGCCAGGGCACGGTGGCGCTCGAGCTCCTCGAGGACGCGCCAGGCGTCGAGACGATCGTCGTGCCGGCCGGGGGTGGCGGGCTCGTCGCCGGGATCGCAGCGGCAGCGGCTGGGCGTCGGGTGATCGCCGTGGAGCCGGAGCTCTCGACTGCTGTGGGCGACGCTCTGGCGGCCGGACGATCGGTGCGCGTGCGGCCGGCTTCGGTCGCCGACGGGCTCTCCGCGCCTTTCTGCGGAGAGAATGCGCTCGCCGTCCTGCAGCGCGACAGGGTGGAGAGCGTGCTCGTCAGCGAGGAGGAGATCGAGGCTGCTTTTCGCTTCCTCTACACGCGGGCGAAGCTCGCATGTGAGCCCGCGGCGGCAGTGGGTGTCGCAGCAATCCTGGCCGGAAAGGTGACCGGGCCGGTGGCCGCCGTTGTCAGCGGAGGAAACGTGGCGCCCGAAATCACCTTTGCTATCCTGGCTGGGAAATGAAGGCTGACATTCATCCCGAGTACGTCCTCGCGCACGTCCGCTGCTCTTGTGGCAACGAGTTCGAGACGCGCTCGACCAAGCCGGATCTCCATGTCGAGATCTGCTCGGCCTGCCACCCGTTCTACACGGGCAAGCAGAAGCTGATGGACGCGGGAGGTCGCGTCGAGCGCTTCCAGCGCCGGCTCGAGAAGGCCGGCGGCCCTCGCCGCGGCTAGCACTCGGCCTTGAGTAGCTCCATCGGAGGACAGGCCGTCCTGGAGGGCGTGATGATGCGCAGCCCGTCCAACTGGGCTGTCGCCGTGCGCAAGCCGAACGGGGAGATCGCCGAGGTGACGCGCGACATCCGCTCGCCGATGGCGCGAAACCGCGTGTTTCGCCTGCCGGTCGTGCGGGGCGTCGTCGCGCTCGGAGAGTCACTCGCGATCGGCTTCCGTGCGCTCGCCATCTCCGCCAACTACGCGGCACAGGACGCGGATGCTGACGAGGCGGAGGAGGTGAAGACCGAGATCACCCGCGGCCAGATCGTCTTCTCGTTCGCGATCGCGATCGGTTTCGCGCTGATGCTGTTCAAGGTCACGCCGGCGCTGATCACGAGTTGGCTGCCGATCGACACCACCGGCGCGTTCGTCGTGATCGAAGGCGTGATCCGCGTGACGCTCTTCCTGGGGTACCTGCTGCTGATCTCGCTCCTGCCGGACTTGCGGCGGGTCTTCCAGTATCACGCCGCCGAGCACAAGGCGATCAACGCGTACGAGGCCGGGGAGGAACTGACGCCCGCGAACGTGCAGAGGTTCAGCCTGATCCACCCGCGCTGCGGCACGGCCTTCCTGCTCTGGGTGATGGTGATCGGCATCTTCGTGTTCGCCTTCGTCGGCCAGCCGGCGTGGTATTGGCTGATCCTGAGCCGGATCCTGCTGCTGCCCGTGATCGCCGGGATCGCGTACGAGCTGATCCGCTTCGCCGGGAAAAACCAGGGCAACAAGGTGTTGATGACGCTGCTCGCGCCGGGCATGTGGCTCCAGCGCCTGACGACGCGGCAGCCGACGCTCGACCAGATCGAGGTCTCGATCCGCGCGCTCCAGGAGGTTCTGCGCCTCGAAGGTGGGCTCACGAGGGAGGAACGCAAGGTCGAGGTGATGGCCTGATGCCGCGGATCTCGCGGGACGCATCGGTCTCCTGGACGGGGAGTCTCTCGCGTGGATCGGGCGTCGTTTCGGCGGCGAGCTCGGGTGCGTTCGAGCTGCCGGTGACGCTGGGGAGCCGCATCGGCGAGCCGGAGGGCAAGACGAGCCCGGAAGAGCTGCTCGCGGCGGCACATGCATCGTGCTTCGTGACCTCTCTAGCGGGTGAATCGGCGAGGGCCGGCGGTACGGTCGAGCGGCTCGACGTCACGTGCACGGTCACGATGGATGAGGTCGAGGGGAAGGGACATCAGATCGTTGCCTCCGAGCTCGAGGCGACCTGCCGGGTCGAGGGGCTCGACGAAGACGCATTCGCCCGTGCGGCCGAGGCGGCGGACGAGGGCTGTCCGTTCTCGGCGCTCCTGCGCGCGAGTGCGTCTGTTCGCGTCCGCGCACAGCTGGAATCGAGCTAGGGAGGCGGAGATGGCGACCGAGCGCCGAGCCGAGGTGACGTGGCAGGGCGACCTGATGAGCGGATCGGGGACGATCGACCGTGTCGGTTCGGGCGCCTTCGGGCCGCTACACGTGAGCTGGCCGGCGCGCTCGGAGGAGCAGTCGGGAGGGAAGACCAGTCCAGAGGAGCTGATCGCGGCCGCCCACGCCTCGTGCTTCTCGATGGCGCTGGCGCACGGCCTCGCCCAGGCAGGCACACCTCCCGAGCGACTGGCGACCGCCGCCGCCGTCACCTTCGTGCCCGGTACCGGAATCACGAAGATCGCGCTCGAGGTGCGGGGAACGGTGCCCGGGCTCGAGGAGGCGGGTTTCCGGGAGGCTGCGGAAGGCGCGAAGGCGGATTGCCCGGTCTCGAAGGCTCTGGCAGGAGTTCCCGAAATCACGCTCGTGGTGCGGCTAGAGGACGTCTAGCGCACCGTTCCGCAATTCCATTGAGCTCTGCGGGGGTCAAGCCGCGCCGGGCGTCACCCGGCACTCGCTACCGGCACGCGCGCGGGCGCCGTGCGCCGCCAGATCAGACCTGGCCACTCCTCAGAGTTGCCACAGACTTCCGTAACTGTGCACTAGCTTTGCCGTAGCGGCTCCAGCTCCACGGCCACCGGCGGGCGAGCTCGCAGAGGCCGGCTCGAAGGGGGTTCTCCTCGACGTAGCGGCAGAGATCCTCGAGGTACCGCTCGTCCTGCACGACGCGACAGCCGAAGCGGTCGCCGAAGAGGTGGCCGATGCGCCCGTAGCCGTCGGGGAGCACACATCGGGGGACTCGGGCCACCTCACCACGCTACTCCCGTGCGAGCGGCCGCACCCCCTGTGAGAGAAGAGTTGCTGGATGGTCACATCTCACCCGTCTCCGCGGGACGGTCCAGGGACAGCCCCTGTTCGTTCGTCGCGGTATCGGCGGAGAGCGGCAGTCCAGAGCCGTTTTACGGGGGACGGCGCGCCAGGCTAGCATCGTCGCATGTCTCAGGAGGAACCGTGGCCCGCTTCGAGCAGCTGATCGACGATCTCGAGCGCTCCTACGACGAGGTGCGCGACCGCATGTCCGACCCGAGTGTCTACAACGACCATCGCGAGGCGGCGGAGGTCGGCCGCCGTCTGAAGGAGCTCGAGGGCGCCTACAAGCTCGCGCAGGAGTGGAAGCTGGCACGTGACGATCTCGAGGCTGCCCGGGACGACGCCGAGCTCGCCTCACTCGCCTCCGGTCTCGAGGCGGACGTGGCCCGCCTCGAGGAGGAGCTGAAGCTGTCCCTCGTCGAGCGCGACCCGGCCGACGACAAGGACGTGATCGTGGAGGTTCGATCCGGCGTCGGCGGCGACGAGGCGGCGCTCTGGGCGGGCGACGTCTACAAGATGCTCAATCGCTACGCCGAGCGGCGCGGGTACAGGACGGAGATCCTTACGGCGAACGAGAGCGAGACCGGCGGCTTCAAGGAGGTGGTCTTTGCCGTCAAGGGTGACGGCGCGTACTCCGTCTTCAAGTACGAGGGAGGGACCCATCGCGTCCAGCGGGTGCCCGAGACGGAGTCTCAGGGCCGGATCCACACCTCCACCGCAACGGTCGCCGTGATGCCCGAGGTCGAGGAGATCGACGTCGAGATGCACGAGAACGATCTCAAGATCGACGTCTATCGCTCCACGGGCCCCGGAGGTCAGAGCGTCAACACGACCGATTCCGCCGTCCGGATCACCCATCTGCCGACCGGCATCGTCGTCGCCATGCAGGACGAGAAGTCGCAGCTCCAGAACAAGACGAAGGCGATGCGCGTCCTCCGTGCGCGCCTCTACGAGGCGGAGCGGGAGCGCCAGCAGGCAGAGCTGTCCGCAACGCGCAAGCTGCAGGTCGGCTCGGGCGAGCGAGCAGAGAAGATCCGCACCTACAACTATCCGGACAGCCGGGTCACCGACCACCGCGTCAAGGTGACCCTCAACCTCGAGAAGGTGCTGCCCGGCGGGCTCGACGACTTCACCGACGCGCTACAGTCCGAGGATCAGCGGCGCGCGCTCGAAACCGCGGCCACTGCCTAGAGGCTTGATCAGCACGGGCGAGGTGTTGCGCCGCGCCGCCGAGCACCTCGGCCGGACGTCCGAGACAGCCAGACTCGACGCCGAGCTGCTACTGGCGCACGCCCTCGGCCGCTCGCGGATCGAGCTCTACACCCAATTCGACAGGCCTCTGACGGAGGACGAGCTCAGCGCCTATCGCGGCCTCGTCGCCCGCCGGGCGAGGCACGAGCCCGTCGCGTACCTGCTCGGCGAATGGGGCTTTCGCCGGCTGACCTTGAACGTCGATTGCCGCGCGCTGATCCCGCGACCGGAAACGGAGATCGTGGTCGGGCGTTGCCTCGAGCTGCTACGCGACCTCGAGACGCCCGCTGTTCTCGACGTCGGCACCGGCACGGGCGCGATCGCTCTCGCGATCCGCGACGAGCACCCGGGTGCATTGGTGACCGGGATCGATGCCTCAGCCGAGGCTCTTCAACTCGCCCGTGAGAATGTGCGGCTGACGGAGCTGGAGGTCGAGCTCGTCGAGCACGATTTCCGCGACGGCCTTCCGGGCGGACCTTACGATCTCGTCGTCTCGAACCCGCCCTACGTCGACCCCGCAGACCTCCAGGCGCTGATGCCGGACGTTCGGGACTACGAGCCGCACATGGCGCTCGTCGGTGAGGGAGCGTTCGAGACGATCGCCACCCATGCGCGAGGAGTGCTGCGCAGCGGTGGGGCGGTCGTCCTCGAAGTGGGCAGCGGCCAGTCGCGACGCAGCGCGAGTCTCCTTGCCGGGCTCGGCTACGGGAAGATCGTCGTCACGAACGACCTGGCCGGCCGCGACCGCGTCGTGGAGGGTCGGCGATGATCGAGAAGGCAGTTGCTGCGATCAGGTCCGGCCTGCTCGCGATCGTGCCGACCGACACCGTCTACGGCCTCGCTGCGAGTCCCTATCGGGAGGAATCGGCTCGACGCCTGTACCGGGCGAAGGGCCGCGACGTGCTCCAGCCGACAGCGATCGTGGCAGCCGACCTCGATCTCCTGTTCGAGTGCGTGCCCGAGTTGCGCGGGCGGAGCGGCACCCTTGCGCGAGCGCTGTTCCCCGGCCCCTACACGCTCGTCCTGCCGAACCCCGCGCAGCGCTACCGCTGGCTGACGGGGTCTCGTCCGGAGGCGATCGGTGTCAGGGTGCCGCGGCTCGCCGGCCAGGCGCGCGAGTTGCTCGAGCGCGTTGGCGCCTACGTCGCGACGAGCGCCAATCTCCCGGGCGGTCCCGATCCCGCGACGCTCGACGAGGTGCCGGCCGTCCTGCAGGCGGCGGCGTACGCGGTCGTCGATGGGGGGCCGCTGCCGGGTCTGCCCTCGACGGTGATCGACTTCACGGGAGCTGAGCCGTCGGTGCTGCGCGAGGGGGCCGTCTCCGCGGCGGACGCGCTGCGGGTCGCCGCCGTCGTCCTTTAGCATCGAGGCGACCTCTTCGGAAGGAGCACGCCATGGCCGTCGCCCAAGTCACGCTCGACCGCCTCCGCTCCGCAGGCCTTGCCGACGTCGACCCCGAGATTGCAGAGCTGCTGGGGCGCGAGCTCGACCGCCAACGCAGCCAGATCGAGCTGATCGCATCCGAGAACTTCACCTGGCCGAGCGTGCTCGAGGCCGTTGGCTCAGTCCCCACGAACAAGTACGCCGAGGGCTATCCCGGCAAGCGCTACTACGGAGGCTGCGAGGTCGTCGACGAGATCGAGCAGCTCGCAATCGACCGAGCGAAAGAGCTCTTCGGCGCCGAGCACGCAAATGTGCAGCCGCATGCAGGCGCACAGGCGAACATGGCCGCCTACTTCGCCCTGCTCCAGCCCGGGGACCCGATCCTCGCGCTGAGGCTCGACCACGGTGGCCACCTGACCCATGGCCTGAAGGTCAACTTCTCCGGGCGGCTCTACACGGTCGTGCACTACGGCGTCTCGCGGGAGACCAACGTCGTCGACTACGACGAGGTGCTCGATCTTGCGAAGGAGCACCGTCCGAGGCTGATCGTCTGCGGCGGCTCCGCGTACCCACGGACCGTCGACACGGCCGAGTTCCGCCGCATCGCCGACGAGGTGGATGCCCTGCTGATGTGCGACATGGCGCACTTCTCCGGTCTCGTCGCGGCGGGTCTGCACCCGAACCCGATCGAGCACTGCGACATCGTCACCTCGACGACGCACAAGACGCTCGCAGGCCCGCGCGCCGGCTTCGTGCTGTGCCGTGAGGAGTACGCGCAGGCGGTCGACCGCGCCGTCTTCCCGGGGATGCAGGGCGGGCCACTCGAGCACGCGATCGCTGCGAAGGCGGCTTGCTTCCGGATTGCTGCCACCGAGGCGTTCCGTGAGTACCAGACACACGTGCGCGCGAACGCGGACGCACTCTCCGAGGAGTTGACTGCCAACGGCCTCGACGTCCTGACCGGCGGAACGGACACGCACTTGCTGCAGCTCGACCTGCGGCAGACCGAGTGGACGGGCAAGGACGCCGAGGAACGCCTCCACGAGGTCAAGCTGACCGTGAACAGGAACACGGTGCCCTTCGACGAGCGGCCGCCGACGATCGCTTCCGGTGTTCGCATCGGCACGCCCGCCGCGACGATGCGCGGCTTCGACGAGGACGACTTTCGCGAGGTGGGACGCATCATCTCGGGGGCGCTCGGCGGCTCCGATGAGGTCTCGGCCCTTGCTCGGCGCGCGGAGGCGCTGTGCGACAAGCGGCCCCTCTACCCGGGTTTCCGCGGTTACACGACGTACGCGTCTTGAGCCGTTCTGTTCTCACCGGGCCTGTCACGGAGGTCAGGCATCCGCTCGTCCAGCACAAGCTCGGGCTGCTCCGCGACACCTCGACCGATACGCACCGGTTCCGTCAGCTCGTCAACGAGCTCACGCTGTTGCTCACCTACGAGGCGACGAAGCATCTGGCGACCGAGGACGCGGAGATCGAGACGCCGCTCGAGGCGATGACCGCCCAGCGGATCTCGGGCAAGAAGGTGGCGGTATGCCCGATCCTGCGCGCGGGGATGGGAATGCTCGACGGGGTGCTCTCGCTCATCCCGGTCGCCCGCGTGGGCTTCATCGGTCTCTACCGCAACGAGGAGACGCTGGAGCCGGTGGAGTACTACGTGAAGCTCCCCGACGACCTCTCCGACCGCGACGTGATCCTGCTCGATCCGATGCTCGCGACCGGCAACTCGACCGCCGCTGCAGTCGAGCTCGTGAAGGCGGCCGGCGCGAGCTCGGTGCGCTTGATCGCGCTGATCGCCACTCCGATCGGGATCGAGCGGATCCATCGCGACCACCCGGAGGTCGCGATTGTCGTCGCGGGCATCGACCGCGAGCTGAACGAGAGGGGCTACATCGTCCCCGGCCTCGGCGACGCAGGCGACCGCTTGTACGGTACGAAGTAGGACTAGCGATGCCGCAGGAGTTGCGCGACAACCCGGAGGTTCTCTACGGGGCGGCGTTGGCGCTGCTGATCGTGATCCTGCTGACACCCGCGGTGGGTGGCATGGCGCGCCTGCTCGGGGTCGTCGACGCGCCCGAGGGGCGCCGGCTGAACCTGAACCCGGTGCCACGCCTAGGTGGGCTCGCGATCTTCTTCGGGATCTTCGTCCCGGCGCTCGCGTTCCTCGATCTCGGACGCGAGACGCGCGGCGTCCTGCTCGGCGCAGCAGTGGCGACGACGGTGGGTGCCATCGACGACTTCCGGCGGCTGCCGGCGGCTCAGAAGCTCGTCGGCCAGGTGATCGCCGCTGCTATCCCGACGTGGTTTGGCGTCTGGATCGACCGCTTCACGTTCCCGGGTCTCGGCATCCAGGAGTTGCCGGAGTGGGTGGGGGTGCCGGTGACGATCGTCTGGATCGTCGCGATCATGAACATGGTCAACTTCCTCGACGGTCTCGACGGGCTGGCCGCCGGGGTCTGCGGCATCGCCGGTGCGACCTTCTGCGTGATCGCGCTGTCGCTCGGCAAGCCCGATCCGGCCATTCTCTCGGCCGTCGTCGCCGGCGCGTGCATCGGCTTCCTACGCCACAACTTCTATCCCGCGCGGATCTTCATGGGCGACTCGGGGGCGCTCGTGCTCGGGTTCGTGCTGGCGGCCGTATCGATCCAGGGTCTGCTCAAGACCGCGTCCACGATCGTCCTCTTTCTCCCGCTCATGGTGCTCGCGGTGCCGATCCTGGACACGTCGTTCGTCGTCGCCCGACGCTTGAAGAACCGCGAGAAGCTGTACCTGCCAGACCAGGCGCACCTCCACCACCGTTTCCTCCGGCGGGGCTTCACCCAGCGGCGCGCAGCCGCGACCATGTGGGCCTGGTGCGCCACCCTGGCCGCGGCGGCACTCGCCACCCGCTTCATCCCCTTCCGCAAGGGCGGTGACTGGCACCTCTGGGAGACCCTGTGGGCCGGGGCGATCGGTCTCGTCGCGCTCGGATTCTCGGTCTATGTCGTCTACCTGCTCGAGATCGTGAAGCTGGCGAACCCCCGCATCCGGCGCCAGGAGCGGGAGGCGCGAGAGCAGAAGAGCGCCTGATGTCTCTAAAAGGACGCTTGCGCCCGCGCGGTCGGTCTGCTAGCAGCCGCTCGACTCGTATCTGAGACCGCGAGGGCCGCTTCCGGCCATTCGTCGCGGGCCACCTTGGCCGTCGTGTCGGCGGCTGCTAGCGCCGCTGCCATCCGTCTCTGAGACGGAAGCGTCCCGCGCCGCCCAAGCGAGCGCGACAGCCGTCGCTCAGGAGGACGAGGCCCACTACCGGAGCTGTACAAAGTGACGGTGTTCCCTGCAAAGCAGTGGATTTGCGCTGTCACAATGTCGGCATGAGCTTTGGTATGCTCCGCGTGCATGGAGCCGTCGTCGTCTCGCTCGAACTTCAGCCTCGCAGGCGCCGGCTCCGTCCTGATCGGGACGACTGCCGCCGTGATGATCGTCGCCGCGCTGATCGGCTGGGCCGCCGGATCGCTCGCCTGGGGCTTCCTCGCGGGCGCGATCCTCGGCATCCCCGCCGGCATCTTCTCGACCTACAAGCGCTACGGCCACGCGGTCTAGCGATGGGCGGCATCCTGTCGACTCCTCGGCCGATCCCGGGCCAGCTGCCGCCCCTCCTGGCCGGAGCGATCTTGATCGCCCTCGCGTTGCCGGTGTTCTTCGCCGCCGGCTGGCCGCTCGCAGGCTGGCTGATCGGGGCCGTCGTCTGGGCGGCCTCGCGCCTTCTGGCTCTCCTACTGACGCGGCTCAATCCCGGTGCCGATAACCTCGCAGCTTCTGGCGTGGTGGGCTTCGGCATGACTTTCCGGGCGGTTGCGGTGATGGTGGTGGTGGTCGCGCTTGCGGCCTCGGACGCGCGCCTCGCGCTCGCCGTGGTGGCGCTCTACGCGCTGGCGTACACGCTCGAGCTCGGCGTCGCTCTCGCGCTCTATTTTTCAGGGGAGACAGCACGATGAAGCGCGCGCTGATCTCCGTCATGTCGCTTGCGCTTCTCGCGCCAGCCTTCGCTTTCGGAGCCGAAGGCGCCGAGAGCGAGGAGGAGTTCAACCCGGAGCACGACTTCGAGATCGGCGAGTGGATCCCGATCCACCTCGGGCCGCTCGACCTCTCGATCAACAAGGCCGTCGCCTACCTGCTCCTCGGGACGGCCTGCACGATCGGCCTCGGCCTCCTGCTGATGCGCGCCCGCATCGGCGCTAAGAACGAGGTCGGGCGCCGCCAGGCGGTCGGCGAGATGGTCTATGACATCGCCCAAACGCAGGTCGCCGAGCAGGGCCTCCCGCACAAGGCGATCGGGCGCTGGTTCCCGTACGTGGCGACGCTGATGCTCTTCATCTGGGTGATCAACATCATCTCGTTCATCCCGCTACCGCTCTCGAATGAGAAGTTCACCGTGCCGGGGACGGATCTGGAGCTGCCGACGCTCGCGCTCTACGCCGCGACCTCGTCGATCTCGGTCACACTCGCGCTCGCCTTCATGACCTTCGTCTTCACCCACTTCGAGGGGATCCGCTACAACGGCCCGGTCAAGTACTTCAAGAGCTGGATCCCGGACGTGCCGAAGGTGATGTATCCGCTGATCGTGCCGCTCGAGATTCTCGGCCAGTTCATGCGGCTCGTCAGCCTCAGCGTCCGTCTGTACGCGAACATGCTCGCCGGGCACATGCTGATTCTCACGTTCATCGGCCTGATCTTCGTGCTCGGCAACCTGTTCATCGCCCCATTCGTGATCGGAGCCGCGACGCTCTTCTACCTCTTCGAGGTCGTCATCGTCGTCTCGATCCAGGCGTTCATCTTCGCCGCCCTCTCCGCAATCTACATCGGCTCGGCGATCGAGCCGGAGCACTGATTTCTGCCAAGGTTGACGCGGGCAGAGCCCGCGCCCACCGGCTAAGACCCCTCGAAAGCTCGTCGACCAGGATCCCAGAAGGAGGACAATGTTCAATCTGCTCGCTCAGGAAGCCGCCTCGAACGTCGATGCCGGGAAGGCGATCGCACTGGCGCTCGGCATCGGTCTCGGCTCGCTCGGCGCCGGGATCGGCATCGGCAACATCTTCGGCTCGATGATCCAGGCCGTCGCCCGGCAGCCCGAGCTCCGTGGCGAGCTCCAGGGCATCCAGTGGCTCGGCTTCGCGCTCACCGAGGCAGTCGTCTTCTACGGCCTGATCGGCGGCCTGCTCGCCTTCGTCCTCGTCTAGCCGATGATCGACGCTCTAACAGCGCTCATTGCGGCCTCGCCGCTGATCGACGTCGTTCCGGGTCTGATGATCTGGACGCTCGTCTGCTTCGGGATCACGTTCTTCGTTCTTCGAAAGTTCGCGTTCGGGCCGATCCAGAAGACGATCGACGAGCGGCGCAAGCGGATCCGGGACTCGGTCGAAGAGGCGGAGCGCGCGCGCGCCGAGGCGCGGAAGCTGCTCGAGGAGCACCGGGCGCTGATCGGCCAGGCCAAGGGCGAGGCGGGGGAGATCCTCGCCGAGGCGCGCAGGGTCTCCGACGGCCAGCGGGAGCGCGCGCGGGAGGAGATCGAGGTCGATCGCCAGCGCAGGCTCGAGGACACACGCAAGCAGATCGACGCGGAGACCGTTCGTGCGCTCGAGCAGATCCGGGCCGAGGTGGCCGACCTCACGCTCGCAGCGACCGCCAAGGTGACGGGCAAGGTGCTCGACCGCGACGACCACCGCAGGTTGATCGAGGACGCGATCGGCGATCTCGACTTCTCCGCGCTGGAGCGCGAGCGGGTCTAGAGGTGGCGGTCTCGCAGCGCATGTATGCGCGGTCGCTCTTCCAGGCCGCGCAGGGACGCGGGAAGCTCGAGGTCGTACACCAGGAGCTGGGGGACTTCGCCGCGGCCATCGGCAGCGTGCCCGAGCTGCGCAACCTGCTCGAGAACCCGGAGCTGGAGCCACGGGCGAAGGCCGCAGTGCTCGAGGAGATCCTCGGCGGAGCCGACGAGCTCATCCACAACTTCGTTCTTCTCGTCGCCGAGAAGGGCCGCGCCGCGGAGATCGAAGAGATCTACCGCGAGCTCGACGTACTCGTTGCGGCCGAACAGAGGCGGCTCAACGTCGAGCTCACCACGGCGTACGAGCTCAGCGACGAGGAGGCGGACTCGATCGTGAAGAAGATCGAGGCCGCATCCGGGCGAAGCGTGGAGGCGACCCGCGCCGTCGACCCGAAGCTCATCGGCGGCATCGTCCTCCAGGTCGGCACCATGCGCGTCGACGCGAGCGTGCGCGGCCGCCTCGACCGACTACGACAAGAACTCCGGCACGGGGGCGACCACCGTTCCCCCGTCGACCCTCTGCACGCCCCGGATCGCGACAACGGCTCCGAGCCCTCAGCCGGGCCGAGCTCCGGTCTGCCCGCAAGCGGCAGCTCGTCATGAGCGCCACCACTGTTCATCCCAGAACCGCTAAGGAGCTGACGTGAAGCTACGCCCCGAAGAGATCACCTCGATCCTGAAGAGCCGGATCGAGGACTACGACGTCCAGACAGACCTCGCCGAGGTGGGCACGGTCCTCCAGATCGGTGACGGCATCGCCCGCGTGCACGGGCTCGAGAACTGCATCGCGCTCGAGCGACTCGAGTTCGAGCACGGCGTCGTCGGCATCGCGTTCAACCTCGAGGAGGACAACGTCGGCGTCGCGCTCTTCGGCGACTGGCAGGAGGTGAAGGAGGGCGAACCTGTCCGCCGCACCGGTTCCGTCGTCAGCGTGCCGGTCGGCGACGCGCTCCTCGGGCGCGTCGTCGACCCGCTCGGCAACCCGCTCGACGGTGCGGGGTCGATCGAGACGTCCGAGCGACGGCCGCTCGAGTTCAAGGCGCCCGGCGTCATCGAGCGCCAGCCGGTGAAGGAGCCGCTGCAGACCGGAGTCAAGGCGATCGACTCGATGACGAACGTCGGCCGCGGCCAGCGTGAGCTGATCATCGGCGACCGGGGCACCGGTAAGTCGGCGGTCGCGATCGACGCGATCATCAACCAGCGGGACACGGACGTGGTCTGCATCTACGTCGCGATCGGTCAGAAGGGCTCGACGGTCGCGCAGGTCTACGAGCGCCTGAAGGAGGTGGGGGCGATGGACTACACGATCATCGTCTCGGCTGCGGCGCACGAGGCGGCGCCGATCAAGTGGATGGCCCCCTTCGCCGGTGCAGCGATGGGCGAGTACTTCCTCTACAACGGCAAGCACGCGCTGATCGTGTACGACGACCTGTCGAAGCATGCCGACGCGTACCGGCAGCTCTCGCTGCTACTCCGCCGTCCCCCGGGCCGCGAGGCATACCCCGGCGACGTCTTCTACCTCCACTCGCGGCTGCTCGAGCGCGCGTGCAAGCTGAACGACGAGCTCGGCGGTGGCTCGTTTACCGCGCTCCCGATCATCGAGACGCAGGCGGGCGACATCGCTGCCTACATCCCGACGAACGTGATCTCGATCACCGACGGCCAGATCTTCCTCGAGGCCGATCTTTTCTACTCGGGCATCCGCCCCGCGATCAACGTGGGCACCTCGGTGTCGCGCGTCGGCGGCTCGGCGCAGACGAAGGCGATGCGGAAGGTGGCGGGCCGGCTCCGGCTCGAGCTCGCCCAGTACCGTGAGCTCGAGGCGTTCTCGCAGTTCGGCTCGGAGCTCGACCAGGCGACGCAGGCGACGCTCGCGCGCGGCGAGCGCATGGTCGCGACACTGAACCAGCCGCAGTACCAGCCGTGGCCCCACGCGGAGCAGGTCGTTGCTCTCTACGCCGGGATCAACGGCCACCTCGACGAGATCCCCGTTCCCCAGGTGGCGCGCTTCCAGGACGAGCTCCGCGAGTACCTACGCACCGAGGGGACCGTCTACGCGGCGATCGACGAGACGAAGGATCTCGGCGACGAGACGACGGCGAAGCTCGACGAGGAGCTCGCGAAGTTCAAGAAGTCCTTCAACATCGAGGAAGAGTCGGTACTGGTCGCATGACGGCTCCGCCTCGAGACCAGAGGAAGATCTTGGTTTCTCTCGACCGAAGTCAAGGGCGTTAGGCCTTGGCGTCGGTACAGGATCTCAAGCGGCGCGTGCGCTCGGTCCGGAACACGCGCAAGATCACGAAGGCGATGGAGCTCGTCGCCTCGGCCCGGCTCCGCCGTGCTCAGACCCGGATCGAGGCCATGCGTCCGTACGCGGAGACGATGCGCGAGCTGATCGCGGGCGTCGGGCGATCCGCCTCGTCGGTGCGCGGGCTGCCGCTGCTGCAGCAGCGCGAGGAGGTGAAGACCGTCGCGATCGTGCCCCTGACGGGAGATCGCGGCCTGGCCGGGCCGTTCAATGCCCAGATCCTGCGCCGTGCGTTCGCGCTCGAGCGCGAGCTGCGGGCCGAGGGCGCCGAGGTGCGCTTCGTCGTCGTCGGCAAGAAGGGGCGCTCCACTCTCGCGTTCCGAGGCTACGAGGTGGCAGGCGAGTTCGTCGGCTTCACGGACCGGCCCGGCTACGAGGACGCGCAAGCGATCGCCCACAGGGCCGGCGAGCTCTTCACGGAGGGAGAGGTCGACCGTGTGATCCTGCTCTACAACGCCTACGTGTCGCCGCTCGTGCAGCGCGTGACCGAGCAGGACGTGCTGCCGATCTCGGCGGACATCCTCGAGACCGACGAGGAGGAGCGCCGCGACGACGCGCTGCGCGGAGACTTCATCTTCGAGCCGGAGCCGGAGGAGATCCTCGCGCGGTTGCTGCCGGTGTACATGGAGACGCAGATCTATCGCGCGCTGCTCGAGTCGGCCGCGTCCGAGCAGGGCGCTCGGATGTCGGCGATGCGGAATGCCTCGAAGAACGCCGGTGACCTGATCGACACGCTGACGCTGCAGATGAACCGCGCCCGGCAGGCGGAGATCACCCAGGAGATCCTGGAAGTGGTCGGGGGCGCCGAGGCGCTGTCCTAGGCTCCGGCCGCGAGCGTCGTTCCTCCACCAGCCGACGTTGACTAGCGAGGTGGCCTCAACGTCTGCTTAACAGTTGCTCTGCGCGGTACAACTAGGATCGGGCGCCATGGAGCCAGAGCAGACGCACGTCGAGGTGGCGGCGGACCCTGAACGCTTCGCGCGGGCGATCGACGTCGCCTCGCGCCTGCTCGACAACATCGAGACTGTTGTCTACGGCAAGCGCGAGGAGGTCAAGCTCGTCGTCGCGGCGCTGATGTGCGGCGGGCACGTGCTGCTCGAGGACGTACCGGGCACGGCGAAGACCGTCCTCGCCCGCGCCATCGCCGGCTCGATCCACGGCGTCACGACGTCCCGGATCCAGTGCACTCCCGATCTCCAGCCGACGGACGTCACCGGCCTGTCCGTCTTCGACCCCAAGACCCGCGACTTCGAGTTCCGCCCGGGCCCGATCTTCACGAACGTCCTGCTCGTCGACGAGATCAACCGCGCCACACCGAAGACCCAGTCGGCGCTGCTCGAGGCGATGGCCGAGGGTCAGGTCACGGTCGACGGAGCGACGCTCCCGCTCCCGAATCCCTTCTTCCTGCTCGCGACCGAGAACCCGATCGAGTACGAGGGCACGTTCCCGCTGCCCGAGGCGCAGCTCGACCGCTTCCTGTTGCGGACTGCGCTCGGCTACCCGGGCGTGCTCGAGGAGCGGCGAATCCTCCAGGAGCAGCGTTTCGGCCATCCCCTCGCGCACCTGCAGCCGGTCGTCGGCGTCGAGGACGTCCAGGAGCTGCGCGAGGGGGCCCAGCACGTCTACGTCGACGAGGTGCTGCACAACTGGATCGTCGACCTCGTGCGTGCGACGCGTGACCTCGAGGTGGTCTCGATCGGCAGCTCGGTTCGTGGCAGCCTGGCCGTCGAGCGCGTCGCCCGCGCGTGGGCGCTCCTGAACGGCCGCGGCTACGTGGTCCCGGAGGACGTCGAGCGCCTGTTCGTGCCCGTGCTCGTGCACCGCGTCGTCTTTACGCCTGCCCTCATCGCCCGCGCGCGCGCCTCGGGTTGGCTCGCGGCGATCGACGAGTTCCGCCAGGCGTGCCTCGAGCTCGCCCCCCGCCCTGGCTCCGACGAGGACCCGCTGTTCGACCACGAGCGGGCCACGAGGGCCGGGGCGCCGTGACTTGACCGGCGGCAGCCAGACCTTCCAACTCGTTCCGCGACGCCGCCTGATGGGCCTTGCTCACGGAACGATGCGCAGCGTCCGCCGCGGCCGCGGCACCGAGGTCGCAGGGTCTCGGCCCTACCGACCGGGTGACGACATCCGCTCGATCGACTGGGCCTCCTCGGCTCGACTCTCCTCGGCGCGGGGCGAGGACCAGTTCGTCGTCCGCGAACGCTACGCCGACGAGGGCCCGCGGGTGATCACGATCTGCGACCGCAGCCCGGGCATGTCCTTCCACTCGGCCCCGCTGCCGTGGTTGAACAAGGCGCTCGCCATGCGGCGGACCCTCGAGCTCGTCCTCGCGAGCGCCGCTCAGGCCGGCGGCTTCGCCGGCTACCTCGACTTCGCCGATGGAGAGCCTTTCTGGCTACCGCCGCGCGGCGAGCGTCGTCTCGCGAGCGTGCGGGAGGAGCGGCTCGAGACAGCTGGTTGGACCTCTCCCGCGGACGGTGTGGCGCGGTCGCTCGAGCACCTCTTCGAGCACCGCCGCGTCGTCTCGGCGGGCAGCTTCGTCTTTGTCCTCTCGGACTTCCTCGACCCTCCATCGCGGCTCGTCTGGCTGACCGCCAGCGAGCATCTCTGGGACGTCGTGCCGGTCGTGATCCAGGATCCGGTGTGGGAGCAGA
>Ga0136616_10000638_pt1 | contig 17048 bp, 22 predicted proteins | sample AntDrymUQ2992106_2_FD_106648 | JGI IMG/M metagenome (GOLD analysis project Ga0136616, IMG submission 106648) | Polar desert sand microbial communities from Dry Valleys, Antarctica - metaG UQ299 (21.06) | ecosystem: Environmental > Terrestrial > Soil > Desert | place: Antarctica: Dry Valley...
GGCGGCCTCGCTCTTGAGCATGCCGCGCTTGAGGGCATCGACTATCTTCTGTCTGAGATCTTCTGAGTAGGCTTTCATGTTTGCATGATCTCATGCGGGCCAAGGTTTTTGCTCACCGCTGTAGATCCCGGCCCCATGATGGTGAGCTAATAAAGGAGTAAGGTTAGGTTAGCTTCCGGCCTGCTGAGTTGGCTCAGGGATGGCGCCCATCTGCTTCATCGCGCCAAGCAGGTCATACTCGGGCCACTCCTCAATAAGCTTGCCACTCTCGTCAAAGCGGTCTATCTGGATGCCCGTCATCTCGATACGCTTGCCACTCCCAGGGACTCCGAAGAACTCCCCTTGGTGGGTTCCCCTCACCGTGTAGCGGCTTACCACCTTGTCGTCCTCGGATACCTGGTCCTCTACGGTGTAGGTGAGGTCTGGAACAGCGTTGCGGAAGTATTCGATCTCGCCCTTTATGGTATCCGCTCCCCTGATCTCTCCCGATCCGCTGTTCGGGTCCCAGCAGACGAAGTCAGAGTGGAAAACCTCCTCGATTACCTCCACCTTGCCCTGGCCGAAGGCCTCTTCCAACACACGGCGCATCTTTTCCTTGTTCTGTTCAGACATGCAGGGAACTCCTTTCCCATCACTCGTTGTCTGTAGTAGAACCCTACCCGCGGGCAGGGGAGGCTAAAACGAAGTGGTCGAAGGGGTTGCTCCAAGGGAGCGAACTTCGGAGAATCCACCTTCTGAGAATGTCCGAAAAGCCTCCCTTCCCTCTAGCATGGTGGGTGCGGCGATACTATAGGGTAAGCTACCCGCAGGAGGTGAGAAAGAGATGATGGGCATGAACGACATGATGGGACGCTGCATGGACGCGATGAGCTCGATGATGGGCGGGGGCATGATGGGCAGCGCGATAGTGCCCGTGGTCCTTCTGCTAGTGCTCCTGGTCTGGCTGGCCGGGCTAGCCGCCGTTGGGGCGTTGGGGTTCTGGGCGGTCAAGAAGCTGCGATGAATAATGGGCGAGAAGAAGTGCCGGAGCTGCCAAGCCCCGGCCTGCTCTTGAACTTCCCTTATAGCTTCTCAGGCCTTCTCAGCGGGAGCTTCGGCGGACCTCTGGGCGGGCACCTCGCAGCTCAATGCCGCCATAGCTGCGGCCCACTCTTCCTCGTTGGCCGCCTTCCTGGCTCGGAAGTTGATGCCTAAAGTGCCGTAGTTCTCAGCGCTACCCGCCTGGGGTGCATCGCTGAACACATCCTTGCGCCAGGTGATCTCGAAGCCCACAAACCCGGCGGCTACGACCGTAGCCTCTAGCTCTGCTTCCAGCAGAGCACCGGCTATTCACCCGGTCCATAAGTCTATCTTGCGTTTAGCGCTTTCGGGCACGGCCTTCTGCACTAGGATGTCCCCTATCTGCAGACGTCCCCTAGGCTTTAACACCCGCGACATCTCTTCCAGCGCGGCGTCCTTGTCCGGCATGAGGTTCAGCACGCCGTTGGAGATCACCACGTCCGCCCAGCCATCATCCACCGGCAGCGCCTCAGCGTAGCCCTCACGGAACTCCACGCTCTTAAGCCCCGCCCCTTCAGCCGCCCGGCGGGCCTTCTCAAGCATGGAGGGGGTCATGTCCACACCTATTACCCGGCCGTCAGGGGTAACCTTCTTCGCCGCGACCAAGCTGTCGATCCCAGCACCGCATCCCACGTCCACCACCCTCTCACCAGGACGCAGCTCGCCCAGGCTGAAGGGGTTGCCGGTGCCAGCGAAGGACTCAATGGAGGATTCAGGGATGCCCTCGAGCTCCTCGTCAAGGTATTCAAGCATTCGGGCCAAGGGGCGGCCGGTGTGGAAGTGGAAGCCCTTCTGCGGATGACTCGCGACTTCGTCGTACTCCTCCTGGATCGCTTGGCGGAGGGTGCCTACGTCAAGTGCTGGTTCTTCTCTCAGAACGTCGTTCATAAGCGCTCCTTTCCTAGAGGCGACCACGTTCGGCTCACCCTCCATCGCGTCTTCTGGCGGGGCGAGGAGGAAAGTCTCCCTTCTCCTGTAGCGGGGCGGGGGATCAACCCTGCCGATTAGCTACCGCCATCACTGTACCAAGCACTAGGTACTAGGCGCACCCCCCATATGGCGTATCTTTGTAGTTCATTGGGCGTTGCGAACCTCCGAGAACCCTACATGCGAACTTCGGAGAACTCCGTAAGCTCGACTTTAGCCATTTGAGTCAGACTGGATGGAGTCGCTCACCGCCCATCCGCTCACAGAGAGGCCATGTCAAGGCGCCTACACGCCCCGCTTTTCCGATCTTGACGACGAAGCTCGGAGCGGCGCTCTGAAAGGGGCTACTCCGAGACTTCTAGCCTGATTTCCCGGGTCGATTAGCCATCCTTTTGGCACTGTGTCCCGTCCTCTTCCTCGTGCACACGAGAGGAGGCGATTTCGGCCCGTGAAGGCTTCGGAGACTATTTGCGTGTTGGTCGCCTACACCGACCCGCAAAAAGTCTCCTGGGCATCCAAGAAACCTAAAGCGATGCGGTTTGCTGTGCAGCCCAATGGCTAAAGTCGAGCGTCAAGAAACTGTCTGAAAAGTCCCGAAGGTGCCCGAAACGTGGCCTCTCAGGGCACCGAAGCGGCACTATTCGGCCCGTTTTGGCCTCGGTAGACCGGCTAAATCACGCTCGGAGCGTTGCTCGTACCCCTTTTCAGACAGTTTCAAGGCGAAGTTCGCAGAATGCACCTTCCACGCACTCGGGTGAATAAGCTTGTCTCGGTAGTTCAGTGTCCATAGGGGGCTCTTGGTAGCCCCCTATAGCTCTGTTGTGAACAGCTCACGAAAGTGAGAGGTCAAAGCACTATAGCCACCCTGCTAGAACGAGGTAACGCTACGCTCTGAAGCCATCTGCGAGAAGCCTACAGGATCGGTGAACTGCGCTCCCAAGTCCGTAAGATCTGCCTCGGTCACCCCACGGGCGACCGCGCACGAGCCTCAGACATACACCGGTATCTCGAAGTCCCTGACCTTCTCTACCAGTTCCCTAAGCGGTGGGAAGCCCACGCCGTGGACGGCATCGATCATCCCAGGCTTCACCAGGCTGGCAGCCTCGCCCAACAGCGCTATGCAGCAGTCTATCTCCGCACTCCCCGCACCAGTGGCTAGCAGAAACGGCATCGTGGCAAGCGTTGGGTCATCGGTGGCATGTGTGGTTACGTACATCAAGGGCCTCTGGTTGCTTCCCTCCATGATCTACTCTCCTTTCACTATCTCCATCCGGAAGGTCTTGCCGTCGTCCTCGGTTATCTGCCAAGAGCATCCTCTCTGCTCGACCAAGCGAGGAATAGTTTGGCGGGCGGGAAGATAGTCCGTGATCACGACCAGCTTGCCCCCCGCAGGGAGTTCCTTGAGCGCCGCCAAGGTGTCCCCGGTTGGACCTGGGCAGACGCTCCCCCGAACGTCAAGTTCCATCAGCGCCCTCTCGCGCTCTACTTCTGCCGACACCTCGTGCCCTCCTTGTCGCCTCGCGTAACGCAGGTATCATACTCCTGAAAGTAAGCCCGACGCCAATTTCCGAGAACGCCGTACAGGCGAAGTTCGCAGAATTCATCTTCCACGCACTCGGGTGAATAGAGTAGGATGATCGATAGGCGTCGAGGAAAGAGGAGGACGCCATCACCTTCGGAGCAACCTTGGAGACGCTGGTCTTGTTCCTTTCGCTTGCCCTCACCGTCAACCTGGCGGTCTACGGTTGGCTAGGCGTGTTGGGGGTCTGGTCTTCTAGCAAGGGGGCCAACCGGAAGGAGCGGTTGGTCTACCTCTTCATCGCTGGCATCTTCACGGTGGTGGCGGCGGGTGCTTGGTACGCCCTCGCTTTCGTGGTTCGCCCTTTGTTCGGATAACCCGGCCCTTGTGAGCGCTGAGCGTCGCTACCCGCCACACCCGTAACGCTCAACCGCTGAGGATGAACGACAGCAAGAACCCGGCCGCCGTAGCCATCGAGTTCAGCGGACGACCGTGCTCAAACGCTTCGGGCATAAGGGTGTCGGTCAGCGAAGCCAGGACCGCGCCCCCGGCGAAGGCCAGCGGGAAGGCCAGGTGCTCCTCGGGAAACTGGGCGAACACCCCCCTACCGAAGACCACTGCGGCGGTGAGCAGCACCGCGGCGAGCGCCCAGATCCCGATTGCGAAGGGCGCCGAGCGCCCCCCGCGGCGCATCGCGACGGCACCCACCAGCGATTCGGGGAAGTTGGAGCAGAAGATGGCCACCAGCAGCACGATGCTGCCCCCGCCGGAGAGTAGAGAGACTCCTAGCGCCAGGTTCTCCGGTACGCCGTCCAGGGTCACCGCCGCAAGGAGCGCGAAGCCCACCGCCGCGCTGCCGGCCTGCTGGGTCGCTGCCTCCTGCACCCGCTCGGTCTGCTGTGCCTCGGCCCCGGAGAGGTCCTCGGCGGTCTCCGCAGATAAGATAGGGCCGGCACCTCTTGGGGATCGCCGGCGCTCCTAGCTACCCACGAGTCGAGCAGAGTGTTGATAACGACGAAGGTCAGCGCGCCGGCGATCAACCCGAGCCCCGCCGGCCACAGACCTCCTAGATGGACCGCCTCGGGGAACAGCTCGAACGCCAACGCAGAGATCAGCGTCCCGCTGGCGAAGGCAAGCAGCACGCCGCTGATCTGGTGCGGGGCCCGCCAGTAAGCTCCGATGGCGCCGCCGATGACCAGCGCGCTGGAGCCGATCAGTCCGAACACTAGTGCTTGCCCCATCGGCGTGGACCTCCTCGCTGTGGTCTACCGCGTTCGACGGTGACTACTCCGCTCGCCCTCCTGCCCGAGCATGATGCCAGCTACCTAAGTTCGGTGCGAACTTCGGAGAATTTACCTTCCACGCACTCGGGTGAATGAGAACCTTCGGGCAGGAGGTTAGCTGTCCTCCGCGGCGCGGCACTCCGCGGCTGAGCACTGCCTGAGCACGTCGAGTTGCTCCTCGAGTCGCTTCTTGAGCTCCGCTGGGACACTCGCGTACTCGTTGTCGAGTTCGTAAGGGTCTTTCCTGAGGTCATAGAGCTCGTGCTCACCGGTCTTGTACTCGACATACAAGTAGTTGTTCGTCCTGAGGGCCTTCATCCAGGGCCTGCCCCACTCCTCGCTGAGCTGGGCACTCGCGGCCGAGGTCCTGCGCCAGTTGTTGGGCAGCGGGTCGCCTGTAAGAAGGGGCGTCACCTCACTCTCGTTCAAGAGGGGGGGGCTGGGGACGCCGCCCCTCTCGGCCACGGCCTCGATCAGGAACCTTTGGCGCCAGTCTTCGAGGGAAGTAGGCTCGTCCGTGAGCAACGGCTTCAAGGAGCGGCCGTCCACGAAGGATGGTATGTCGGCCCCCGCGAGGTCGGCGAAGGTAGGAGCGAGGTCGTTGGTGAGCACCATGTGCCGAAGGGTCTCTCCCTCCGGCACGCCCGGTCCGCGCACGACGAGCGGGATGCGGATATCTTCCTCGTAGGCCGTCCACTTCCCTGCGCCCAGCCGGTGCTGGCCCAGGTGGAAGCCGTTGTCCGAGGTGAATACTATGTATGTGTTCTCGAGCTTGCCGCTTTTGCGCAACGCCTCGACGAGTTCCCCTATCATGTCGTCAACGGCTAGCATCGACTGCAACCTCTTGCGGTGGAGCTTCTCCATGTATCCCTTCTGCTCCACGCTAAGCGGCGGGTTGTCGCTTACCCAGCCCGGCTTGTCCGAGACATCGCCCTCGTCGAAGGAGGGCGAGCGCGGCAGCGAGACGCCGGGGTATGCGTTCTTGTCCCTCGGGGCCGGGATGGCGGGCTGGTGGGGGGCCTTCGTGCCGATCCACATGAGAAAGGGCCTGTCGGCCGTGAAAAACGGAGGGTCGGGCCTGGCTGAACGCTCCGCATAGCCCGAGGCCTTCTCGGAAAGAACGTCATCGAGGTGGTAGCCATCGGCGTCGTAGCCCACGATGTGGCCGTTCTCGTTGAGGTCGTCGCTCAAGAAGTTTCCCGACACGGCTTGCCACTCGTCCCAGCCGGGCGGGATGTAGTGACCGGCGTAGCCGTTCAAGTACTTCCCGAAGAAGGCCGTCCTGTAGCCTTGCTCCTCGACCCAGGTGGCCATCGTAGAGTCGTCGCCCCCGGAGAGACGAAACCGCTCGGCGCCCCCGAGCGGCGGCTGGTTGTGGAGGATCTGGTGGTTGTGGGTGTACTGGCCGCGCAGGATGGTGGCCCGGCTGGGGCAGCACAGGGAGTTGGTCGCGAACGCGTTCTCGAAGGTCGTGCCCTTCTCCATCAACGCCCTGAGGTTGGGCATCTGCTTCAGCGTAGCCGGATTCACGTCCTCGAAGGCCAGGTCGTCTGTGAGGATCAGCACCACGTTCGGGGGTTTGGGCTCCTTCTCGTCTTCCTTCGTCGTCTCCTCCGCCGAGGGTAAGCAGCCCGCGAGCACGAAGCAGCCTGCGAGAAGCAAAAGGAAAGGCAAGGTGGCGCGTGTCCTCCTCACCCGGGTGGCAGACCTTGCTGTTCGGTTTGCGATGGTCAAAGGGCCAACGCAACGCTCGGGCTGGCCCCCAGTGGCTTCCGGTGATCGCGGAACTAGCACGGTGGGAGTCTAACCCGTGCGTGATGCACGAGCTGTGCTCCTGCGTATAACTTTCCCAGGAACCACCTTTTTTCGAACTCTCATGATTCTACACAGAGGAACTTCGGAGAACTCCGTTAGGACGAAGTTCTGGGAATCTACCTTCCACGCACTCGGGTGAATAGGCCCGTAGGACCGGCCCCAGGGGCTTATTCGCCGGCCTTCCCCGCGCGCGGGCCAGACGCACACCGTCAGAGCGCAGGACATGACGCACGCGCTGGATGGTATCGTAGTCCAGCTCGCCGCCCGGCGTCCTTATCTCTTCAATGTCGCGGGCTTCGAGGGCCTTACCCAGGGCGCTGCGCAATCCTTCGGCATCGGAGCCGTCCACCTCTAAGGTCTCGTCTTCTGCCTCGAGCCTGAGGTGTGGGGCGGAGAAGCTATGCTTGCTGGCGACGTAGATGAGGGCCCGCCATTGGGGGTCGGTGAGGTTTACGCTTGTCTGGCCCTCTGCTGCCGAAATCAGGTAACCCACGGCACCATTGTACTTGGCGGTCTCCCGCGTCCATGCCGACGAAGAGGTACAGCCCAGGGGTACAGACCGCACTCAGGTGAATAAGCTGCTCGACCACGGCCCGTTTAGCCAGGAGAAGCCAGCCGGGGTTATATACTCACCCCAGGCGAAAGGTTTTCGCAAGGAGGTAAGCACCGTGCGTGAGGATCAAAGCGTCGCGGAGATGGCCAACGAAGTCCTGATGCGCCAGGCCAAGGCTCGGGCGGAGCGGAGTGGAGAGCCCATCGAAGAAGCGATGGAGGCCGTCCTGCACACCGAGGCCGGCAAGCAGCTCAGGGAACTCAGGGACGGTCCCCACAGCGAAGAGGGCGTCGAAGAGGCGCAGGTAGACGCGGCGCGGGAGCGGGCCAAGGAGCGGGTAGAAGACCTCGGCAAGCGTCTGGGCGAGACCCCTGGGCACCCCGCGCACGGTTGACGGGACGAACTCCTTGAGAGAAACCCCTTTAGTCGAACTTCTTGGAACTCCGTACAGGCGAAGTAGTTCGCAGAATCTACCTTCCACGCACTCCGGTGAATAGAACGAGGGGGTGCTCTACTACGCAAGTGCCTCTGGTGCTCCATCGTCGACCAAGGCGCAGTCTTCCAGGCGCAAGCACTCGCAGCGCAGCCCTCGCTCCAAAAGGTCTTTCATGCTCAGGGCACGCTCCACCAGCGCCTCAACCTCCGGGAGCTTGTCTTGAGCGAGGACACGCCAGCGCTCCGAGGGCGGAGTGTCCTCAGAGAACCCGTCCAAGAGCATCCTGATCTCAGAGATGGTGAACCCTGCTTGCTGGGCGACCCGAACGACCGCCAACCGATCGAGCACCTCGCGCAGCAGCTCGCCGTCGTAGCGCCTGCGCCCGTTTGCCCGCTTCGGCGGTGGCAGCAGCCCTACGCCCTCGTAGTAGCGCAACGCGGACGGCCTCACGCCTGTACTCCGGGCCACCTCGCCAATGCTCATGCTTTCCATCGCGGCCACCTCCTTGACTTAAAGTGTGCTTTAACAAGTATAGTCGAGGTCGCTGCGTACGGACCCGGAGCGAGGAGGCCACATGGACAGCAACGTGAAAAGCGAGAGAATTGAGGTTCCCGTCGCCTGTAACTGGTCAGCGCTCACCGCCGTGCAGCAGGAGCGCCAACGAGCTCTATACCGACAACTGCGCGCGGACGTGGAGGAGGTTGTGGAGCTGGAAGACGGCTACGCCTTCAGGCACTCCCCCGACAGGAATGTGCTGCTGGCCGTGGCTGAGTTCGTTTCCAACGAGCGCCTCTGCTGCCCCTTCTTTGAGTTCGGGATCACGGTCGAACGCGCTGGGGGGCCGGTGTGGCTGCGCATGACGGGAGCTGGGGAGGCCAAGCAAGTCTTGGGGGCAGAGATGGGCGCCTAGGGCTATCGGACCGGGGCCATGCGAGCTTCGTAGAACTGCGTAAAGCGGAAGTCCAACTCTGAGAATTAACCTTCCACGCACTCCGGTGAATAAGGGCAGGAAGAAGACCTCTGGCAGCGGATAATGGAAGCGCTCAGGCATCGCCGATGATGCGAACTACCCTTAGCCGACATCGAAGTGGCACCGTAGGAATAAACGAGGCGCTGCACTTGACGGCGGTCGAGTTGGTGGTCTGCTAGACTCCGATCCCAGGTTGCCGGCTTCCGGGGGTGATGAATGGCGCGTAACGACGTCTTGATCATCGGCGCCGGCCCCTCGGGGCTGTTCGCCGCCGCCGAGCTCGTCCGCCACGGCGTGGACGTGCGGCTCATCGAGCAGGAGGCGCGGTCGCACCACGAGGCGCGCGCCACGGCGATCCAGCCGGGAACCCTGGAGATCCTGGATTCCGTCGGCCTGCTGCCGCCGTTCCTCGAGGCCGCTGAGCACGTCCGCCGCGTCCGTGTGTACGGGCCGGACATGTCCGAACTTAGCGGCCTGGACTTCGAGGGTATCGACTGCCGCTGTGAGTTTCAGTGCAGCCTCCCGCAGTACGAGACCCAGCGGATCCTCGAGACCCACCTCTCGTCGCTCGGCGGCGTGGTCGAGCGGGGGGTCACGGCAACGAAGGTGGAGACGGAAGCGGACGGCGTCCTCGTCGAGCTCGTGCACGCTGACGGCGGCGTCGAGAGGGTCCACCCTGACGTCGTCATCGGTGCGGGTGGGGCGCACAGCGTCACACGCCAGTCGATGAGTGAGCCGCTCGAGGGCACCACCTACCAGGGCCATTTCCTCGTCGCCGACATCGCGATGCAGGCTCCGGTACCGCGCGACCAGGGTAGCTTCTTCTGCGGCCCGGACGGCATGATGCTGCTCGCACCGCTCCCGGGCGGGCGCTGGCTCACTTTCCAGGACTTGGAAGAGGGGGTACAGACGGTATCCGACGAAGACGTCGCCGCACGCACCGAGGTACGGCTCGGTGGGAGGAGTCGACCCACCGACGTCACCTGGTTCTCGCCGTTTCGGATGCACCGGCGGATCGTCTCGCGCCTGGCGGACGGCCAGCGTTTCCTGATCGGCGACGCCGCCCACCTATCGAGCCCGTTTGGCGGGGAGGGTCTCAACTCGGGACTTCATGACGGCTACGACCTGGCGTGGAAGCTGGCGCTCGTCTTGCGCGGCGATGCGCCCCGGTCGCTGCTCGACGACTACGCCGTGGAGCGCACGATCGCAGACCGCCACGTCCTCGACGTCTCGGACGATGTACACAGTGGGATCATCGACATCGCGGACGCCGTCCGGGAGGGCCGCGAGCCTCCCGCCGCGGTCGCGGACCCGGCCACGACCGCGCTTCTACGAAACTCGCGCGTCATGATCGATTTCGACTATGCGGGGAGCCCGCTCGTCGCCGACTACCGGGGAAGCGGGGCCGACGCCGCGGAGCCGCATCCCGGGCAGCGCTACCCCGACTGGACGCGGTTTGGCGGGACGTCACACCACGTGCTTGTTTTCGGACCCGTCGCGGACGCAGCGTCGCTCGCGCGGCTGGACCGACGCTGGTCCAAGCTCGCGCAGATTTCTCATGACCCGGGTGTCGATCCCGTCCGCGCCGGCATCCCGACGGGCGGCGTGGTCCTGATCCGGCCCGATGGCCACATCGGCTTCCGGTCCCCGTCCGCCGACGCGGGAGCGCTGGCGGCACTCGACCGCCACCTCTCCTCGTATCTGACTCCGGACCCGACCGCATAGGTCCGGTCAACTAGGCAAAAAGCGACGTCGTAGATACTGGTCGCTAAATGCGTATTACTCAAATGAGTGACACCCGAAAACTTCCCTTGGTGAACTTCGGAGAACTCCGTGCAGAAACGGTCTGAAAAGGGGTTCTGAGACGCTCACTCGGTAGGATACCGAGCATGAGAAAAGCATATCAGACCGACCTCTCCGACGCCGAATGGGAATGCCTGGAGGCCCACCTTCCCGCTCCCAAAGCCAACGGGCGTCCTCGGCTCTATCCTCTACGCGAGGTTATCTAAGCCATCTTCTATGTGGGCCGCAGCGGCTGTCGCCAGACGGGTTGCGGGAGCCCCCTCGTGCTCCCCTGTGAGGGGCTCAAGGATGACGTCTCCCGTGCCGCGACGCTGCGCAACCTCGGCTCAGTACCTCGGGACGGACTCGTCCACAGAGGAGTAGGCGTCGAGGCCGCCTTCGAGGTTGAGGACTTTCTCGAAGCCGGCCCGCTGGAGGGCCTGGGTGACGTAGGAGCTGCGGTTACCGTGGTGGCAGATCACGACGGTCTCGGAGCCGGGGTCGAGCTCGGTGAAACGCTCCTCCAGCCGGGACATCGGAATGAGCGTCGAACCCTCTATGCGGGCGAGTTCGAACTCCCACGGCTCGCGCACGTCGAGTAGCACGGGATGTTCACCCGCATCTAGCCTGCTCTTCAGTCCGCCCGCCGTTATGTTTTCGTAGTCGGACTTCTCCATAGACCTAGAACTCGTAGTCGGCGACGATTCGGCCCGTCGTGGTGGCGTCTAGCTTCTCGACGACGGCCAGGTGCGCAGGATGTTCCATGTACTCCCGAAGTCCGGCAGCGTCCTCGAAGCGGGCGAAGAGGGCGTGGGTGTACTCTCCGGAACGCCCCGAGAAGTCCTCGCCCACGGAGAGGTCAACGGTGCTCGGTATCTCGTCTCTCAAAGCGCGGATAGACGAGAGGAGATCCTCGACTTCCTCAGGCGAAGCCTCTTCCCGAACGGCCATAAACACGAGATGATCCACCACAGCACTGCCCCCTTGCTCCCTGTTTTACCGGACGAAGTCTAGCAGACGTCCCAGGACCGTCCACTAGAAGATAAGGTGCTCGGACTCGTCCATCTTGTGTGACACCTTCTCGGGATCGTGCGTGTTCCACGGGTCTTGGGCCTTCAGTCTTCTCGGAAATCCACATCCAGCATAGCCTCGGTCCAATACCTGTGAGCGTACAGGACTCAAATCTGCTTCCCTCGGGTATTATCATGACTCCCTTCATGACACGTCTTAGAGGGCTCCGTCGGTCTGTGCTGTGCGAGGTTCATAGAATCGGGGCAGAAGGGCGATCCTCAAGGAGTGTTTCTGGCGTGAATATGCGTAGATCCTTGCGGAGCACTTGGCCGGAGGGACTTCGCTGTGCGCTGCCGGTTATGCTAGATTGGTTGCATGAACGGGCGCGGGCACGTCGCCGTGGGGAGCGAAGCGGAGCCGGTGAGCATCAGGCTGCTCGGTGGCTTTCGGGTTGCTATGGGTGCTAGAGCTATCGAGAAGGAAGCCTGGCGCCTGCGGAAGGCCGCTGCCCTCATCAAGCTGCTCGCCCTCGCTCCCGGCCACCGTCTCCATCGGGAGCAGGTGATGGACCTGCTCTGGCCAGACCTTGTCAAGAAGGCCGCTTCGAACAACCTGCGTAACAGCCTCCACGCCGCCCGCACGATACTCGATCCGGTAGCTCGTTCGCGCTACGTGGCCTCCGAAGAGGACTCGCTCGTGTTGTGCCCGGAAGGGCAACTGCGGGTGGATGTCGATGCCTTCGAGGAGGCGACGGTGGGCGCTCGCCGCACCAGAGACCCGGCGGCTTACAGGGCGACACTCAACCCCTACGCCGGGGAGCTACTGCCCGATGACCGCTACGAGGTGTGGGCAGAGGGTAGGCGGGAGGAGCTGCGGCACACGTGGATCTCATTGCACGTCGAGCTGGCCCGAGTGTACGAGGAGCGCGGGGAGTACGAGAAGGGCATCGCTGTGCTACAAAGGGCGGTCTTGGAGGAACCCACCAACGAAGAGATGCATGCTGGCCTGATGCGCCTTTACGCCTTTTCTAATCGGCGAGGAGAAGCCCTCGCGCAACACGAACGTCTCCGGGAAGCTCTATCAGGGCGGCTGAATGCGGAGGTCGGTGTATCAACCCAGCGGCTTCGTGAGGAGATTGCTGCCGGCAGACTCTTGGCGGCCCAGCCGACCGTTGCGCTGACAGAGGAGCCGTCCGACACCGGCAAGCACAACTTGCCGGCCTCTAGGACTAGCTTCATGGGTCGGGAACACGAGATGATGGAGATCAAGCGCGAGCTGGCGATGACACGCCTCTTGACGCTCACGGGTGCGGGAGGCTCGGGCAAGACCCGCCTAGCGCTCGAGGTGGCAAGAGACCTCATCGGCGCCTACCCGGACGGGGTGTGGCTGGCCGAGCTTGCCTCGCTCTCAAATGGAGAGTTCGTACCACAGGCGTTTGCTGAGGCTGTCGGGGTGCGGGGACAACCCGACCGGCCGCTAACCGATACGCTCGTGGATGCCCTGCGCAGCAAGAAGGTGCTCTTGCTCTTGGACAACTGCGAGCATCTCATCAATGCTGTGGCGGGCCTCGTAGCATTGCTCTTAGATTCTTGCCCGCACCTGAGGATCTTGGCCACCAGCCGGGAAGCCCTAAGAGCGGTAGGTGAGGTCATCTGGCCTGTGCCGCTTCTTTCGGTGCCTGATCTGGTGAGCCAACCCACGGAGGCACAGCTCGAAGGCTACGAGGCGGTTAGGCTGTTCGTCGATCGTGCCCGCCAGCACGATCCCGCCTTCGCGCTGACGCCCGAGAACGCCCAAGCCGTCGCACAGATTTGCTCACGTTTGGAGGGGCTACCTCTGGCAATAGAACTCGCCGCGGCACGGATAAAGTTGCTCCCCCCTCAGGCGCTGCTACACAGGCTCAGCGATCGCCTCAAGCTGCTCACCGGAGGACCGCGAGAGTTCTCCGAGAGGCAGAGGACCCTAAGGAGCACCATCGAGTGGAGTTACGAGTTGCTCGAAGAAGGCGAGAAGGTGGTCTTTGGGAGGCTTTCTGTCTTCTCCGGTGGTGCCACCTTAGGGGCCACAGAGGCGGTGTGCGATACGCTAGGAGACCTCTCTGTAGACGCGCTCGAGGGTATCTCCTCGCTTCTGGACAAGAGCCTCTTGAGCAAAGAGGAAGGGACAGGGGGCGAATCGCGCTTCGTGATGCTCGAGACCATCCGCGAGTACGCCCAAGAAAGGCTCGAGGAGAGCGGGGAGACGGAAACCACGAAGCGTGCTCATGCCGAGTACTTTTTAGCCATAGCAGAAGAGGCCGAGCCGATGTTGTGGGGGCCGGAGGATGCGACGTGGTCGAACCGACTGGAACGAGAACACGACAACATGAGGGCGGCGCTCTCGCGGGCCTTAGGGTTCGAAGCGGCCGAGCTTGCCCTGAGACTAGGCGGAGCACTGCGGTGGTTCTGGTACATAGAAGGGTACTACGGTGAGGGAAGAAGCTGGCTCGAGACAGCGCTGGCCAAGGACGGGCGGGCGTCGGCGCAAGCGCGAGCCAGGGTTCTCGAAGGGGTAGGCTGGCTAGCGGATAAGCAGGGCGACCTTGATCGGGCTGAGGCGGCTGCCGAAGAGGGTCTGAAGCTGAGAGCAGAAGCAGATCTAGGTGAGCTAGTCGCGGCTGAGTTCCAAAACGTGTTGGGGGATGTTGCGAGGCAAAGGGGTGACTACGAGCGGGCAGCCAGGTTGGTCGAAGAAAGCTTGGCGCTATATCAGGAAGCCGGGGACAAGCCGGGCATAGCGTGGTCCCTCGGTAACCTGGCTAACGTAGCGGGCGATCGAGGTGACCATGAGCGGGCGAAGCAACTTTATGAGGAAGGCATAGCCCGGTCCAGACAGCTGGGCGGCGCGTATCCGCTCGGTGAGTACTTGGTTAGCCCGGGCTTCACTTTGCTGCTCGAAGGCAACCCTGAGAGAACCACGGCGCTAAACGAGGAAGCCGCGGACCTGCTCCGGAAGCAGGGACGCAGGGGCGGTCTCCAGTTCGCCCTCGACAACCTGGGGTGGGCGATGCTCCTGCGAGGAGAATTCGACAAGGCTAAGGCCCTGCATAAAGACAGTCTCATCCTCTGCAAAGAGTTGGGTGACAAGTCGATCACCTCAAAGAGCCTTGATGGATTGGCGTGCAGTGCCGGGGAAAAAGGAGATGCCGAGCGGGCGGCCAGGCTATTCGGGGCTGCAGAGGCACTGCGTGAGGCCATAGGCTACCTACAGGCACCTAGAGAGAGCGCCCTGCGGGAACCATATCTGGAGGCCGCTCGCTCCCGATTGGACGAAGCAGTCTGGGAGAAGGCGTTCACTGAGGGTAGGGCTATGGGGCCGGAGAAGGCTGTCGAATACGCCCTCGCCAAAGAAGAGGAGACCGATCCGTCCACGACTCCTGCGACGGAGGAACCCTCAGCAGCCCAGCCGCCCGTCGCCCTCACCCGCCGCGAGCGGGAGGTGGCGGCGCTCGTGTCAATGGGACTCACCAACCGCCAGATCGCCTCTGAGCTTGTGATATCTGGATACACGGTAAACAACCACGTGGCTAACATCCTAAAGAAGCTGAATCTCCATTCGCGAGAGCAGGTCACCGCTCGGCTGACCGAGCGCTAGAGGCACCCTCTAGCCGTGCGTTGAGTAGGTTACTCAGCGAGTAGAGGCTTCGGCGGATCTTTAGTGCAACGGTCCAGAAAACGCACCTTCTCATGCAGGCCAAAGGACGTGCACCGTATCAAAGCACGAATCCGAAAGATAGTTAGTTCCTGGTTACCTCTGCTAACGGCCGGCTAACAGCCTAAGGATACGCTTCGTGTATGAGATACGTGATGGCCCACCAATAAAGGAGGTGTCATTGGACCGGAGCCACTCGAGACTAGCAGTTAGGTACGGGAAAGAGACAGAAGAGAGAAAGGAAAGAGCGATGATTGCGAGATTTGACCACCGACCTATGCTGACTGCGGTGTTGGCGCTATCCACGACCGTGTTGCTCGTGGTGGTGGTAACTTTGTTGATTACGTTGTCGCCAGCGGCAAGCCCCGCAAGCGACACTGGCGGTGGCAACCCCGCGGCCGAGGCCCCCGCGAATATGGACGCCGGAGGCGAAAACTACGGATGGGACATCTACAATAAGTGAAAAAGTAGTACGCAGCCCTAACAGCAGGGAGAAGCCCGCCAAGTTGACAAAAGTACGCCGCCGTAATGGAGATGTCACCCCGAGAAGACATACGAACTTTAGGGGGTAGGCACCTTGCGTCGGGCTGGTCTAGACGGACCAGGACCGCTGGCGAGGGGTGCTCATATCTTCGGGTATTATGTATTATGACGGTGTTGTTCATGGGCAACACTCGGACCGTTAGGATCGGAGCAAAGGGTTTGCCGGGAAACAGCCCCATGGACGAATGACAAAACGAAGGGCCGGAGCCCCCGTAGCATGGGAGCTCCGAGCCCATGAGAGAAACAGGCGCGCCGAACACGGGAGTTGCAGGAGTGCTTTCCATGGTGTTGTGTGCGCCACACCGGGGTAGTTATGGTCGCACCACCGAAGATCCCGTGCAACGCAGAACAGACGCTACGCCAAGCGCCGGGCCTCGACACTCCGGCCAGACCAGAGGCGAACGGTGCCTACTCGGCCAGAAAGCCCGGCGTCGCAAGCGTGAGGTCCAGGAACCTCTCCCAGTTGGAGTCTATCTTCCGAGCCATCGCCTCCTCGTCGCGACCGACCTCGCAGTGGAGGAGATCGGCAACAGGGTCGGCTACAGAGATCCGGGCTACGTCGTGAGGTCCTTCAGGCGCTCCCACAGCACGACGCCACTAAGGTGGCGACGCGCCGGCCGACCGTAAAGCAAAGAAGCTCTCCGTTCTCGTCGAACATTCGCGGCCTTACCTCCCCGTCACCAGCAACCGAACACCAACGAACTAGTATCAAGGCGACGTGCGGAGACATTGAGGCTACGAGCGCGAACAATATGCTGACTTGCTGAAATGCTTGCAAGGAACCTTCTTGCAAACTACTCGTAGAAGTTCCGGTCCCAGCGGTAGTTCTTTAGTACCTTCACCTGATCTTCAGGGAGTCCTTCGCCGTCGCCGACGGCCATGTTGCGCTCGACGTTGCGGACGGAGCGCATGCCCGGGATGACGGTCGAGACGGCTGGATGGCTCAGGATGTAGCGGAGTGCTATCTCGGCTATTTCGTCCTCACTCGCCCCGAGCTCGGAGACGATGGCTCGGACGCGGTCGTAGACCTCCTGTTTGCGTTCGCCGCGGAAGTAGTGGTTGCGGAAATCCCCCTCTTCGAAGGTGGTCTCGGGTGTGATCCTACCCGTCAGGGAGCCCTCATCAAAAGGCACCCTGACTATGACGCCGACGCCGTGCTCCTGGCAGGCCGGCAGTAGCTCGTCCTCGGGGCTCTGGTCGAAGACGTTGTAGATCACCTGCACCGTATCTACGGCGCCAGTCTCGATCAGCCTCAACCCGTTCGACGCCTGGTGGTCGTTTATGGAGACGCCGAAGGAGCGTATCTTACCCTCCCGCTTCAGATCCTCGACGGTCTCCAGCCAGTCCCCCCTACCGACCCAGTCGTCCTGCCAGACGTGGAACTGCTGCACGTCGATGGTATCCAGCCCGAGGTTTGAGAGGCTCTGCTCCGTACACTCCCTGACGTAATCTCCTGGGAA
>Ga0136616_10000639_pt1 | contig 17034 bp, 5 predicted proteins | sample AntDrymUQ2992106_2_FD_106648 | JGI IMG/M metagenome (GOLD analysis project Ga0136616, IMG submission 106648) | Polar desert sand microbial communities from Dry Valleys, Antarctica - metaG UQ299 (21.06) | ecosystem: Environmental > Terrestrial > Soil > Desert | place: Antarctica: Dry Valley...
GAGATCACGCCCCAGCTTTGCACGATAGAGTCAATGCGGCACTCATCGTTCTGGGCGGAGCCGAGCGGCGTGCCGTCGTCGAAATAAGCGCGGCGATACCAATCACCATCCCAAGCGTTTTCTTCCAGCGCTTTTTTCAGTTGCGCCATGTGCGCGCGATATTTTTTGGCGCGTTGCAAGTCGCCGCGCGCCTCGCAGATAGGCGCGAACCATTCGAGCGTGTTGTAGAGAAACCAACCGACCCAGACGCTTTCGCCTTTGCCTTCATGCCCGACACGGTTCATGCCGTCGTTCCAATCGCCCGATCCCATGAGCGGGAGACCGTGCGCGCCCACTTCGAGGCTGCGGTCGAGTGTCCGCAGACAATGTTCGTAGATGCTGGCCGATTCCTGTGAAATCGTCGGCTGCATGTAAGACTCGTCCTGTCCCGGCTCAAGGGGCGGCGCTTCGATGAAGGGGACCACTTCATCGAGAATTGCAGCATCGCCGGTCTTGTGGAGATAAAAGCTCGTGACGTAAGGCAGCCACAGCAAGTCGTCTGAAAAGCGTGTGCGGACGCCCCGGCCCGTCGGCGGATGCCACCAGTGCTGCACGTCGCCTTCCTTGAATTGGTGTGCGGCGGCGCGCGTGATTTGCTCGCGCGCGATCTGTGGCCGCGAATAGACCAACGCCATCACGTCTTGCAATTGATCGCGGAAACCGTACGCGCCGCCCGATTGATAAAACGCGGAGCGCGCCCACATGCGGCACGCGAGCGTTTGATAGAGCAGCCAACGATTGAGGATCGTGTCCATCGACGTATCGGGCGTGCGGACTTGGACAGTCTCCAGAATATCATCCCAACGCGCCAGCACGCGCTCGAACGATTGCTCAAACACCTGCGGCTGGTCGAAGCGGGCGACGACCGCGCGTGCTTCTTCAACGCTCTCGCCTTCGCCGAGCAGGAAGACCACTTCGCATGTTTCGCCCGGCGCAATATCGATGATGGTTTGGATGGCCGCGCACGGATCGAGACCCGCGCCGGCGCGTCCCGCCAAATATGCGCGCCGGAGCGCCGACGGGCTGGCGGGCGAGCCGTTGCGCCCCAAAAACTCTTTGCGGTCGCAAGTGATGGTGAACTTCTGTGCGCTCGTCGCGACAAAAGCGACGCGATCAGCGAACTCATTGTTGTAGGGATTGCGCGCGAGAATCGCTCCGCTCTGTTCGTCAAGCTCCGTTATGATGTAGGGCGCGGACGTGCCGCGACCGAAACCGAGGACGAGTTCGTTATAACTCGTCACAGAGATGCGCCGCCGCCGGTCCGTCCGATTGCTCAAGCGCAAGACGGAAATTTTCACCGGCGTATCGACGGGAACGAACATCAGTAGCTCTTGCGCGATGCCGTGGCTCGTATGCTCGAAGACGGTGTAGCCCTGCCCGTGCCGGATGACGTAAGGCTCGGTCTCGCGGATCGGCAGCGGTGTCGGCGTCCACACATCGCCGCTCTCTTCATCTCGCAGATAAATAATTTCTCCGGGAGGATCGCTCACGGCGTCGTTCGACCAAGGCGTGAGGCGATTCTCGCGGCTGTTGACAGACCAAGTGAAGCCCCCGCCCCCCTCCGTCACCAGAAATCCGAAATCGTGTTCATTGGCGATGACGTTGGTCCACGGCGCGGGCGTCCATTGCCCTTCGCCGAGAACCGTCACGTATTCACGCCCGCCGTGAGCGAAGCCGCCGAGGCCATTGAAGAAATTCAGTTCCGGCATCGGCAAAGCGGGCGCGGGGTAGGCGCGCGCGAGGGCGCGCGGGATGAAGTCCGGCGGCAATTCTTCCTCGACGGGCCGGCGCACGAGTTGTTCTTCGAGCGTGCCGCGTTCGGTGACGAAGACGGCGCGCGCGACCGCGTGCAGCAGAATGCGGTCGGCGTCAGGCATCAGGTCTGCGCGGCGCAGGAAGACGCCGCCCGTCTTGTCCTGCAAAAATTGTGAGCCGCTCGTGCGGACAAGAGCTTGCAACTCGTTTTGTAGTTCCTGCGCGTAGCCCATCGGGTGATCGATCAAGATCACGAGGTCAAACTGCAATCCTTTCAAGCGCAGGTACTCGTGGCCGCGCAATGCTTGCCGCGCTGTATCCAAGTGTTCCGCGCGGCTGATGCGGACGAGGACTATCGGCAGATCGCCGCCGATGCCGTAAGGCCAGAGGGCGGCTTGCGCTTTTGTGTTCATCGCCAGCACGTGAGGGCGCGGTCGTAAACTAGGGTCGGAATAGAGTAGTCGTCCGGCGAGACGTTGGAAGAGATGCGCTTCTTCCACCGTGACGTTGAGATGGCGCGTCTGGACTTGCGAGCGCGTCCATGCCAACTGCTCTTCACGCTCGAAGATGGCATGATCGTGATACGTGTCGGCGAGCCGCAGCGCTTCTTCGCGCGTGCGCGCGAGGGCGGTGGCGAAGATGACGCGCGCCGTCTCGCCGGGCTGCAAACGCACGCGCTGGCGCAAGCTGAAGATGGGATCGAGAACTGTCCCCGTCGTGTTCGAGAGCGGGCGCTCCTCCGTCACGGCGACGGGACTGGCCGGAGTGTGTCCGCGCCCGATGAAGCGGCTGCGATCCGTTTCATATTGCACCGTGCCGACAGTCTCGCCCTCTGTCGTCACGACATGCACGCCCCAGACGGGTTCATCCGTGCTGGCGCGCGGACGGCGGCGCGCGAGCAGAGCGTTATCGGCGTGGATGAATTCCGTCTCGACGAACAAGTTGCTGAAGGCCGGGTGCGCGGCGTCCGCCGCTTGCGGCGTGAGGACTACTTCGGCGTAGCTCGTAACTTCAATATCGCGCACGCGCGCCGATTGATTCGTCAGCGAGATGCGGCGCACCTCGACGTTGTCTTCTGCAGAGACGATGATTTCCGTGTGCGTCACGATGCCGGCGTCGCTCCGCACGATTTCCACTTTGTACTCGGAGAACGTGACTTCGTAGGAACGCGGGCGACGCAAAGTCGGTTGATAACCGGCAGACCAGATCGTGCCACTCCGCACATCGCGCAGATAGTAGAACGAGCCAAAGTGATCGCGCGTCGCATCCTCGCGCCAGCGCGTGACGGCGAGATCGGCGCAGCGAGAATAACCCGCGCCTGAGGTGGTGATCATTGCCGAATAAGCGCCGTTCGAGAGGATTTGCGTGCGTGGGGTCGGCAAGTCCGCCGTGTCGAATGTCCGTATGATCGGGCCGACGGGCGTGCGGACGATGCGCCCCAACAAAACTTCTTCGGCGCGCGGGCGCGTCAACGGCGCGTCGCGCGGGATGCGCTCCTGCAAGATCAACTCGGTCGCTTGCACGAGCGGCTCGGAGTGGAACCGCCTTTGCATGATGTTGGCGTTGAGCAGGTTATCAAGCGCGACGAGGCTCATGCCTTGATGGTGCGTCATGAAAGCGCGGACGAGGACACGTTTTTGATTCTGCGGCAGGCGCTCGCGCGTGTAATCAATCGCTTCGTAAAAGCCGTAACGCGCGAGCGCGCCTTCCCGCGTCAGGCGGCGGAGGTTTTCGAGCGCGTGGCGCGGCTCGACCATTGCCGCCAGCATCGTCGCGTAAGGTGCCACAACGAGGTCTTCCGAGAGACCGCGCTTGAGGCCGAGTCCGGGGACGCCGAAGGGGCCATACTGATAATTGAGATGCAGATCGCGCGCGTTGTAGGCCGACTCGCTCACGCCCCACGGCACGCCCCGCTCTGCGCCGTACTCGATCTGCCGCGCGACGATGGTTCCGCCTGTCTGATTCAGCAGGGTTTCATCGTAGCTCCGCATGACGAGAAGCGGCATCAAGTATTCAAACATCGTCGCCGTCCAAGAGATCAGCGCGCGGTCGCCGTTGACACTTGTCAATTGCCGTCCCAGACGGAACCAATGCTCTTGCGGCGCATCGCCTTTTGCGATAGCGACAAAGCTGGCCTGCCGCGCCTCCGATGCCAGCAGATCGTAATACGATTCATCGGGACGGCCCAGCGTCATGTTGTAGCCGATGTAGAAGAGCTTCCGTTCGTGGTCGAGGAGGAAGGTGAAATCTATCGCCTCGAATAATTCTTCACAGCGCCGCGCCAGACGGCTAAAGCGCGGCAGCAGGGCGTTGACGGCGAGCGCCGCATCTTCTACCGCCGTGCTTAACTTCGCGAGATCATCAAGGGCCACCGTCCGCCGCTCCGCAGCCCCCAACTCTGGTCCACCCTCGCCCGCGAGGGCAGCGAGTTGGGTGAGTACCGTGTCGTAGGTTTCGGACATTTGCGAAAGGCTACTCACACGGTCGAGCGTGCGCGCGATCTCGGACCACGACGCGGCGGCCTCTGTGGAAGAGAGGTCGTCGATTGTTCTTTGATGAATGTCGAGCAAGGAAATTGGCCGAGTGAGAGTTCGCAAATCGCGCCGGCACTCCGCCACTTGTCGAAGTAAGGCGTTGGCCCAGAAGCGTGCATCCGCGAGATCAGCCGCGCCCTGCTCTTGCGCGAGGGCGTACAACATGTCGTCCACGATCAACGCATGTCGATGGAACGAGTCGAAGAGTGTCGCCCACCCGCTCAGAGTTTCCGGCAGCTCGCAGCCCACGATTTCAGCGCACGCCGCGACCTCTTGCCGCAAATTCTTGGCGGTGACGACTTCACTGCGCTGGCGTGCGCCGCCCACCTGTTCTACTTCGTGACTCAACATCGCGCTGGTATCCGCCAGCCCCGCCAGCGTGTGCGCGCCAAAGAGCGGAACATCAGGCATCTCGACGCACGCTCCCTTGAGCGCGAGCAGATGCCCGGCGAGATTGCCGCTATCGACGGTCGAGATGTACTGCGGCATGAGCGGCTCAAGCGTGCGCGTGTCGTACCAGTTGAAGAGATGGCCGCGAAACTTCGGGAGCTTGTCGATGGTGGCGAAAGTAAGTTCGAGACGTTCGACGAGTTCAATCGTCCCCACGTAGCCGAAGTCGTGCGCGGCGACGGTCGAGAGCAGCAGCAACCCCGTGTTCGTCGGCGAAGTACGGTGCGCGACGACCGGCAGCGGGTCTTCCTGAAAGTTGTCGGGCGGAAGCCAGTTGTCTTCGGCGCTGACGAACTCCTCGAAGAAGCGCCACGTGCGGCGCGCGACGAGCCGCGCTTCCTGCTGCTGCATGTCGTCAAGCTGTTGCCGTTCGACGACGAGGCGACGGCTTGCCCAGTGCATGACGAGCGGCGAGAGCGCCCACGCCAGCAGAAAAGGCGCAGCGACGACGAGCGCCTCCGGGCGCGTGAACACGACAAGGAGACCAACGACAAGTGCGATCAAGACGGCGGGCCACATGAAGCGCAGCATGGCGGCGAGGCTGTGCGCGCTTCCCTGCTCGGCCTGCGCCGCTGCGATCCATTCGAGCAGGCGGCGATGAGAGATGAGCTTGCGGTAGAGAGCGCGCGCGATGGCGTCAGTCTTCAGATAAGCCTGATGCGCGATGCCGGTGATGGCGAACAAGACTTGCGCCGTGTTGGCGCTCGCCTCACTCCATATCTCTCGGAAGTGGCTCGTCCAACGGACGCCGCGCGGGTGCGTCAGCATGTTCGTGGTCAGATGTGCATAGACGGGAAACGCCAGTGTGATGATGGCAAAGAGCGTCCACCACAGAGGCGATCCCGGCATGAACGTCCAGACAGCGACGAGCCACACAAGGATGCCCGGCGCGAGCAGACTGCGCCGGAGGTTGTCGAAAATTTTCCAGCGCGCGATGAGCGGCAAAGAATTGCGGAGTTGTCTCCCGTCGTCTCCGGGTACGCGCGAGAAGAGCCACGGCGCGATCTGCCAATCACCCCGCACCCAACGGTGCTGGCGCTTGGCGTCGGCTTCGTAGTGCGCGGGGAAGTCCTCCAGTAACTCGATGTCAGTGACGAGCGCGCAACGCGCGTGGAGTCCCTCGAAGAGATCGTGGCTGAGGATCGAGTTTTCCGGCACGCGCCCGGCGAGTGATCTCTTGAAGGCGTCCACGTTGTAAATCCCTTTGCCCGTGAAAATGCCTTCACCGAAGAGGTCTTGATAGACATCCGAAGCGGCGGTCGAGTAAGGGTCAATGCCCACCGAGCCGGAGAAGATGCGCGCGTAGCGTGAGCGCGAAGAGCTTTCGAGGCTGACGCCGGTGCGCGGCTGGAAGACGCCGTAGCCGCGTACCACGCGCCCGGCTTCCGCGCTGTATTGCGGACGATTGAGCGGGTGCAAGGCGACACCGACCAGCCGTCGTGCTGCATCGCGCGGCAATTGCGTGTCCGTGTCGAGCGTGATGACATAGCGGACTTGCGAGAGCAACGCGGGATCGGCAGTGGCGACGACGAAGCCCGTGTCGCGCGCGCCGCCGAGCATTCGGTTAAACTCTTCGAGCTTGCCGCGCTTGCGCTCCCAACCCATCCAGCGCCCTTCGCCCTCGTTCCACAATCGGCGGCGCTGGAACAGATGAAAGCGCACGCCGCTCTCGCCATCGCTGTAGCGCGCGTTTAATTTTTCGATGCCGTCGAGCGCCGCTTCCAAAAGGCCCGCGTCCTCCGGCAGCTCCTCTGCAAGCGCATCGGCGTAATCTCCGAGCAGCGCGAAGTAAAGTTGCTCGTCCTGATTGGCGAGAAAGTGGACTTCCAATTTTTCCAGCAACTCTCTGACACCTGCTTCACTCGTCAAGAGAGTCGGCACAACGACGAACGTCGTGGCTTCTGCCGGAATGCCGCGCGCTGCGTCGAGCTTTGGTAGCGGGCGCGGTTTGAAAAGATGTGTGATGTCCCAGTTGAGAATGGCTAACGCCAGATCGCTGGCCGGGATGAGCGAGAGCAGCGCGAAGACGACCATGATGCCAAGCCCAGCGCCGGCGCGGTACGCGAACAGCACGAGCAGGGCAGTGAGGAATACTGTGAGCAATGAGAACGTCCCCAAGTACACGAGTGTCGGATGGCAGAGCGCCGCGCGGGTGAGGCGTTCGCGCAGGCGCGGGCGATAATTGAATTTTGTTTCTAACTGAAGCAAGCCGTCATCAATCAAATAGAACCCGACGTGCGCGCGTCTTTCATCCTGTGGTGCGAACTGTTGCGCCGTCGCCGCCAACCGCACCGCCGCTTGCGCCACTTCGATCTCGTCCGCGTCCGTCCGCTTCGCAATGCGCTCGATGACGTGCCGGTAACGGTCGCGCGTCGCAAAATCCATCTGCCGATAGACGCCTGCCGGATCGTCGGCCAACGTCGTGTCAACCCGGCTGATGCTCTCGAAGAAGTCGCGCCAGTCGAGCGTCGAGAGCAGGCGCATCGAGGTGATGATGTTGCCGACGGTGACTTGCGCGGCGGCCTGACGCTGGTGTTCGAGATGAATGATCTGTTCTGAACTCTGCCCGCGCCGGCGCAGTTGCCGCTCTAACCAATCGAGGGCGGGCGTCACCGCCGGGTCTTGATCGCGCAGGCGGAGCGCGAGTTGCACGACGAAGGCGCGGTCGATGTCTTCACGTTTGCCTAAGCGCCCGTCGAGCAGCGCGGTCACATTTTCCTGCTGGCGCGCTGCCTGCGTGAGCAGGCGGTCGGCGAGCGCATCCGCTTCGTCGCGCGCCGCGCGGGCGGCGATGACGCGCATGGCGAGCCGCCGCAAATTCTCCACCAACGCCACGCGCAGCACGATGGCGACCGCCCATAGCTCTCCGATGGTGAGCGGCGCGACCTGCTGATACGCGATCACGAACCGCCTCAAAGTCTCGGTTTCGAGCCGGCTGTCGGTGTGCGCGATCAGCGCCAACGCCAGCGCATAGATGCGCGGGTAGCCGGCCAGTTCGCCTTCGGCGAGCTTTGGCAATTCGTAATAAAACTTGCGCGGTAAATCTTCACGAATCTCGCGGAGCTGTTCTTCGACGATGTGAAAGTTATCAACCAGCCACTCGGCGGCGGGCGAGATCGCGCGCTCTTCGCGGATGGCGTCGGCCAGCGAGCGATAGGCCGAGATGAGCAGCCGCCCATTTTCTTCGAGGCGCGGGAAAAGTTTTTTGCCGCGCCGCTCGCCGGGCAGCACGCGATGTTCAGCGGCGAGCGCGGCGGCGGATTGCTCCAATCGCTCGGCGCTATACAATTCCTCCCGGATCGGCATTTCATTGTGCGCTCGCGGCGCACGACGAAAGCGGCTGAACAAGTTTGTGAACAATGCCGGCATGGTCCTCAGATAGTTAGGGCGGTGACTTCATGGATCGACAAACTAAATTACAGGCAATCAGACGTTTGCTCCACGCGCATCACACGAAGCCACACGAAAAACCACGAAGCATTAGTGTGCATTTGCTTCGGGTCGTTTCGTGCGATTCGTGGATGGGCTTTGCTCGCGTACCAATCTCGTGAGTTTCAATTTAACAGCTTGCGCCGCATTGGTACACACAATCATCATCCGCTCCAATTTTTTCACCGACAGTATAACTCTACTGTCGCTCGCTCTCACAGCCAACTGTTCGCGCAGTCCACACGTCATCAGCTATTCGGTCTGGACGTAACGAGCGGCTCGTTGCTCTACTCATTTCCCGATGCCGTAGCGCTGTGTCTTTTCGATGAAGGTTGAACGCGGCAGACGGAGCTTTTCGGCGGCGAGCTTGTGATTGCCGTTGGCTTCCTTGAGAGCTTGGAGGAGGAGTTGTTTTTCTTGATCGGCGAGCTGCGCTTTGAGGTCGATGCCTTCTGCGGGGAGCGGTTGAGCGAATCCGAAGGAGGTGCGTGCAGCGAGCGGCGCGGAGACGCCGGAAGTTGCGCCGCCACGCACTTCTTCGGGGAAGTGTGTGAGACGGATGAGGTCTTCGCCGGCGGAGATGACGGCGGCGCGTTCGATGGCGTTGCGGAGTTGGCGGACATTGCCGGGCCAGCAGTAGCTCGACAACGCAGGCCACACTGCGGCGTCAAGCGTTTTCGGCGGCAAGCCCTCGCCTTCGCTGCTGGCGCAGAAATGTGCGAGCAGTTGTTCAGCGATAGGGCGAATGTCTGCCGGGCGCTCGCGCAGGGGCGGCAATTCGAGCATCACTTTATTGAGCCGGTAGTAGAGATCGCGGCGGAATTTTTTTTCTTCGATCAAGCGAGGTAAATCCGCGCTGGTCGCAGCGACGACGCGGACATCGACTTCGATGGGGCGAGCACCGCCGAGTTTCTCAAAGACGCTCTCTTCCAGCACCCGAAGCAGCTTGGGTTGGAGGTCGTAATCCATGTCGCCGATCTCGTCGAGGAAGAGCGTGCCGCCATCGGCGCGACCGAAGCGGCCTTCGCCCGATGTGTGTGCGCCGGTAAATGCTCCGCGCTCGTGGCCGAACAATTCTTTTTCCAACAACTCGCGCGGGACGGCGGCGCAGTTGAGTGCGACGAACGATTTGTCGCGGCGTGGGCTGAGTTCATGAATCGCACGCGCGATCAATTCTTTGCCCGTCCCGGTCTCGCCCGTGACAAGGACGCTGAATTTGCGCGGCGCGAAAATTTTGACTTCTTCGAGGAGCTTCGTCATCACCCCCGACTCCGCGATGATCGGCGCAATGGCGAACTTACCTTCGATTGGCATCTCTCGCTTTTGCGACACGCGATTGGCAGCCACACGCAACGCGCTCGAAAGCTGTTCGTTGTCGAGCGGCTTGGTCAAATAATCGCTGGCTCCGCGTCTCATCGCGATAATAGCGTCGCCGATTGAGCCGTAAGCGGTCAGCACCAACGTCACCGCACGCGGGCGCAACTCCGCGATGTGCAGCAACAAATCAAGCCCCGACAGGCCGGGCATCCTGACATCGGTCACAACGATGTCGAAATCTTCTTTCTTGAGGAGATTGATCGCGGCGTCGGCATTCGCGGCCCCGGCGGTTTGATAGCCGTCCTCACACGCTTGCTCGACGAGCAGAGCGCGCACCGCCCTGTCGTCTTCGACGAAAAGAATTTTGATCTTCATCTGAGGGGAAAACTGGAGAAAGCCGTGAAGCTCTCGTGACGCTGTGAGTCGGGTTGTCACGGCAGCCCGTTCGGACGAATGGGCCTGTCAGTATGTTAGCCGATGAGTGGGCGATCTGACAACGAAATTCACAGCTACGCGCGGTGGTTCGGCGTGGCGAAGATTTCGTGAACTTTGCGCGAGAGCGGAATGGGAAAAGGTTTGTGCAGGAAATTGACATCTGTGCCGGCCTTGAATGATCCCGGCGGGAAGCCGGAAATGAAGAGGACTTTCATCTCCGGGCGGGTAGCTCCGAGCCGTTCGACCAATTCTTCGCCGTCCATCTCCGGCATTTTCAGATCGGTGATGATCAGATCGATCTGTCCGAGATAGCTCTCGGCGATCTGCAAGCCTTCCTCGCCGTGCCGCGCGTCTAACACGCAATAGCCGCTCTCACGCAATTCGTCTTTCATCAACTCGCGGAGCGACTGCTCGTCTTCGACCAGCAAGATCGTCTTGTACCCGACAAATTGCGCGCCGGCAGTGAGAGACTCCTGCGCCGCGCGCCCATCCTCGACCCACGGCAACAAGACCTCAAACATCGCACCTTGGTCCGGTTCGCTTTCGACCAGCACGTAACCCTTGCTGGCTTTGACGATGCCATAGACCATCGAGAGGCCGAGACCAGTTCCCTGCCCGACTTCTTTGGTGGTGAAGAACGGCTCGAAGATGCGCCCCTGCGTTTCGCGATCCATCCCAACGCCGGTGTCCGTCACCGCTATTCGCACGTAACGGCCCGGACTGAGGATGCCACGCCGCTCTGCCGCGCCCTCGTCGAGGTTGATGCCGCTCGTGCTGATCTTGATCTCGCCGCCGTGCGGCATGGCGTCGTGAGCGTTGAGCAAGAGATTGAGCAGGACTTGTCCAAGCTGCGTCTGATCAATCAAGACGGCGTAAGGCTCCGGCGACAGATTCAATTCGATCCGCACGCCGGGAAACTGCGGGAGCGTTGTGCCGGCGAAGTTCCTGATCTCTTCGTGCAAATCCAGCAACACAGGGCTTCGCATTTCGCGGCGGCTAAAGGCCAGCAATTGATCGGTGATCGTCTTGGCACGCTGGCTGGCTTCGCTGATGCCACGCGTGTGGCGTTGCAGACTCTCTTCCTCGCCCAGTTTCTTCCGCAGAAAGCCAGTGTGCATATTGATCGAGGTCAGGAGGTTGCGAAACTCGTGGGCGATGCCGCCGGTCAGCCTGCCGACGGCCTCCAGTTTTTGCGAGAGCAACAATTGGAGGTTCATCTGCCGCAGCCGCTCTGCGGTCTCCTTCCGTTCGCTGATGTCGCGGATGATGCCGGTGAGATACAGCTCGCCGTCTGTGGTGAATTCGCTGAACGAGATTTCGAGCGGGATTTCCCGGCCCGTGCGGTGCAAGCCGAGGTATTCTGCGAGCGGCCACGAATCGAAGCGCGGTCTCGTCTCGGCGTAGCGGCGCATCGCAGCGTCGTAAATCTTCCGCAAGGATTCGGGTATCAGTATGTGCAAACACTGCCCCGTCATTTCGCCGGCGCGGTAGCCGAAAATTTTCTCCGCCGCTTTGTTCGCGTCAACAATTTGGCTTTGCGAGTTGATCGTGATGATGCCGTCGATGGCGGTTTCGGCGAGAATGCGATACCGCTCCTCGCTATCACGGACGCTTCCTTCCGCGCTCATGTCGTGCGCGACGAACAACACCGTCTCGTCGGCGAGCGGCGTCAGCGTGACGGAGAATGATCTTTCCCCATCGTCCGCCGGCAGACGACACTCGCAAGTCACGGGCTGCCGCGCGGCGAGCGCGTCGCGCAAATGTGTCAGGAACAACTCGGCCTGCCGGGGCGGGAAAATTTCGGCGAGCGTTTTCCCCGGCAGAGCGGCGGGCGGTTGCGCCAACAGTGGCGCACTCGCCGATGCGAGATTCAGACACCGGCCCGCACGGTCTAAGATCAATATCAACTCTCTCATAATTCGCGATCACATCAGATGTTTTGTACGCTCTTGATCCCCACTCCATCAACCGAACTACTTATCGGCAGCGAGCGCTGCACGCATGAGAGCGGTTTGCGATTATATCGAATTGCACAATAAAGAGAGTTTAGAAGGCGGACCCGGTCCGCCTTCTAAACGACCTCATTTTCTTCTGCGATCTGGTATTAGGTAGTGGTTCAAAGTGGAGAGGTAGGCAGAAGAGATGGCCGCAGATGAATGCGGATGAACATGGATCAAGCAAATGAGGTAGTGGCTCGACGAAGAGACAGAGCAGCAGGCGCAACCATCGAGGAAGGTGTGGCCGCGCGGCTCAAGACGCCCTTTCTTACAGTCGCGCTGCTGTGCCTCCACTCCCCAAAGAGCTAACTCTTCGCCCGGCCTTTTTTCGCCCCGCTCGGCAGTCCGGTTTTCTTCACCGCCCCGGCAGGCGCGGCTGATTTTTTGCCGCCGCCACGCACGCGCCGGTTGGAAGTGCCGGCCGTCTCGACGAGTCGCTCGTCGGCCAACTGTGCAAAGGCCGCCCGGACGGTTTTGCGATTGACTCCGAGCTGTTCGCTGAGAGCGCGCTCGCTCGGCAGGCTTTCGCCGGGTTTGAGCTTGCCGCTCTCGATGGCGGCTCCGATCTGCTGCGCGATCTGCTGGGGCTTGGAAGCGTCCGCGTTGGCTTTGAGCCGGATGTTAAGTTTTGTCGCCAAGATTGATTCGACTCCTTTACTGCTGTGAGATCAATGCACACTGAAAACTAACATATTTCTGCGCTGTCGATAAAATCGGTGGCAGCGTTCACTGGTCCAGCCGCGCGCCTCATTTGGCAAATACTTGCGAGGGATCGGCGAAGGCTTTGAACTCAAGCGCATTGCCGCTCGGATCAAGGAAGAACATCGTGGCCTGCTCGCCCGTCTGTCCGGCGAAACGCACAGATGGTTCGATCACGAATTGGACTCCTCGTTGCCGCACGCGCTCGGCGAGCCGTTGCCACTCGTCCATTGACAGGATCACGCCGAAGTGCGGAACCGGCACATCATGGCCGTCAACTAAACTACTGCTCGCGCGCACAAGTTGATCATCGTGCATGTGCGCGACGATCTGATGTCCGAAGAGATCAAAATCGATCCAACGTTCGGAACTGCGCCCTTCCGCGCAGCCCAGCACGCCGCCGTAAAAGGCGCGCGCCGCTTCGAGATTGTGAACCGGAAAAGCCAAGTGAAATAAAGCCGCCATCACACGCACGCCCTCTCGCTGTTAGCTATAGCATTCAAGAAAAAGCAATCGACACGATTGACCGGATGCACCAGATCAAGCACAGAAACATGTACGGATTTTAATGGTTGCTTTCTGCTTCATCCCGTCAATCTTGTTCATCCTGTCAAATTGTTTTTCTTAAAGTCTATATTTTCAATCTGCCGAGTTGTGTTGATTGACATGCCAGACTAGGCCGCTTCCGCAAAGAATGTCAACAACAAAATCACAGCCCGCGCGCCAGCTTTCTCACAGCTATGTGGCTTATACTTTGCCGATGGAGAAGGTCGCGATCTTACGTCTGCGGGACATGCTCGCGCGACAGCAAGGCTCTCTCACCCGGCGTGTGCTGCACATCATTTTCAGCATCGCGCTCCGACTCTTTTTCCGCCGCATCGAGACGGCGGGCGCGGGATTGGTCCCCCGCGCCGGCCCGCTCATCTTCGTGCTGAATCATCCGAACGGGCTGATCGATCCGGCGCTAGTCTTTTGCTCGCTGCCGCGCCGCATCTCGTTCCTCGCAAAATCCACGCTCTTTCGCCTGCCCGTCATCAGTTTTATTCTCCGCGCCGCCGAAGCGTTGCCGCTCTACCGCCGCATTGATCAAGGCGAGGATCGATCACTGAACCGCCTGACCTTCGCCGCCTGTCACGAACTACTGCAACGTGGCGGCTGCATCGCGTTGTTCCCCGAAGGTGTGTCGCACAGCGAGACGCAATTGCTGCCGGTGAAAACCGGCGCGGCGCGCATCGCCCTCGGCGCGCTCGCGGCGTTCGACGATGAGCCGCCAGACGAGCGTTTATCTTCGCTGCGGATCGTTCCGGTCGGGCTGTACTACACTTCCAAGACTTCATTCCGCAGCGAAGCCTTGCTCCGTTTCGGCGAACTCTTTGCAGTCCAACCAGCCCCGGTTGATGAATTCGGCGAGCCGCTCCGTGAGGACGTGCAGCAACTCTCGATGAAGATCGATGCGGCGCTCAGGCGCGTGACGTTGAACGTCGAAAACACCGAGACGCTGGAGACGGTGGCGAAGGCCGAGCAACTTTTTTCGTCGATCTACGAGACAATCAATTTCCGGCACACGCTCGCCGAAGAATTCAACCTGCGCCGCCGTGTGGCCGCGAGTCTCGCACAACTCGCCGCCGCGCCGTCGGCCAGCTTGCGCGCGCGCATTCAGCAGTACGAAGCGGAGTTGGCCGGTCTCGGCATCAAGCCGGAGAATCTCTCCGTGCTGGCTCATTCGCGCTGGTTCGTCTTTCGCCATTTCTTGCTGAAAGGCGGCCTGCTGCTGCTGCTCTCGCCGCTCACACTGGCCGGCGCGATCATTCACCTGCCCGCCTACTTACTGTGCGTCTTATTCTCGCGCCTGTTCCGGCGACACGGCCCCGACGAGATCGAATCGACGGTGAAGATTTTGCTGGCGATGCTATTGATGCCGCTGACGTGGCTTATCTTGAGCGGCTGGCTCTGGTGGTCTTGGAATTGGCGCGTCGCTCTCGTCAGCCTGCCTATCGTAATCGTGTGCGGCTATGTCGCTTTGCGCTCGCTCGAAGAATTATCCGACATGCGCGGCTGGCTCAAAGCCGGCCTCATCTTTCTCCAACGCCAACACAGTTTTCTACGCCTCCTGCTCGAACGCAGAGCCTTGCACAGCGAGATCAAGAGATACTTGGATTCAGCCCACCGCTAATGGAATTGCGGAATGCGGATTTCGGATTGCGGATTAAAGATACTTCTTCCAATCAGCGTGGGGGCAGGGACCAGCCGCCGATCCTCCGATCTCTGGCGCAGTCAATCTCATCCGCTAATCTCAAGCTCTTGTTATAAATTTATGACTTCATTGTGCGTAAACCGCCACGTTTGACCGCTACTCTCACGCTGCAAATTCGTGTTTCTTCGTGTGCATTCGTGACTCAATCTTTTTCTTGAAAGCGATGGCGCTCTGCTCGCTGGCGTTGCTGTTTTCGCTCAACCAGCTCGCTTTCGGCGCGCAGGAACCGGCGAGAGATCAGCGCGTGGAAGGCGTCGTGCTGGATCAAACGGGCGCGGCAGTCGCCGGAGCAGAAGTCGTCATCAAATCCGCAAAGCGCATCATCGCTGAGACTATCGCAGACGGCGCAGGACAATTCGCTCTTAACTTCGCATCAGAAAAATTTGACGTGCTGCTCGTGCGCGCGACTGGCTTCGCTCGATATGAGCGCGCGTGGGATGTTGTCGAACGTGACGGCATGGGATTGCGGATCACGCTCTCGCCCGCGCTCGCCGCAGAACAAGTGACGGTGACGGCGACGCGCACAGAGACACGTCTGGGCGGGACGGCGGCGAGCGTTGCCGTTCTTTCCGATGAAGCGCTGGCAAACACCGCCGCCCTCACGCTCGATGATGCGTTGCGGCAAGTCGCAGGCTTTCAACTATTCCGTCGTTCAAGTAGCCGCAATGCGAACCCGACTACTCAGGGCGTCTCGCTGCGGGGCGTCGGGGCCAGCGGCGCAAGCCGTTCGCTCGTCCTGCTCGACGGCCTGCCGCTCAATGATCCTTTCGGCGGGTGGGTTTATTGGAGCCGCGTGCCGCGCGCGTCCGTCAGCCGCATCGAAGTCTTGCGCGGTGGCGCTTCGAGCCTCTACGGCAGCGCGGCTTTGGGCGGCGTTATCAACATTCTCACACGGCAGACGAACGCTCCGACACTCGCGCTCACAGCCGCTTACGGCAATCAAAGCACGCACGACGTTTCGCTCTTTGCGGGCGGGCGGCGCGGATCGTGGGATGCCAGCATCGCCGCTGAATCGTTTAGCACTGACGGCTATCGCATTGTTGATGAGCGCGAGCGCGGCCTCGTTGACACGCCTGCCGGTTCACGCCACGCCACTGTCGATCTTTCCGTTGGGCGGCGTTTCTCACGGCAAGGAGCGCAAGTTGGTCGTGTGTTTCTGCGCGGCTTGCTGTTTGGCGAAGCGCGCACGAATGGCGCTCCGCTGCAAACCAATCGCACGCACTTGCGACAACTCGGCGCGGGTGTCGATTGGGAGACAAACCAAGCCGGAGCATTCACGTTGCGCGCCTATGGCGGCACGCAAGTCTTCGAGCAAAACTTCTCCGCCGTCTCCGCCGGCAGAGATCGCGAAACTCTGACGCGCGGCCAGCGTGTTCCTTCACAAAATTTTGGCCTGACATCGCAATGGTCGCACACGTTCGGCGCTCGTCACACACTGGTCGCCGGTGTTGAAGCTCGCGAGGTGCGCGGCGCGAGTGATGAGATCGTCTTCGTGGCGGGCCGTCCGTCTTCGCTCGTCGGCGCGGGCGGGCGCGAGCGCACCATCGGCGCATATCTCGAAGACATCATTCGTGTGACTCCACGCTTGATCGTCAATGCCGTCGCGCGCGTTGACACTTGGCGCAACTATGCCGCACAGCAAACGACACGACCCGTTGCGCCACTCGCAGCCACAATGTCGGTCACACGTTTTCCAGATCGCGCGGAGACAGCTTTTAGTCCGCAACTCTCTGCGCTCTACCAAGCCACCGGCGCGCTGTCATTCAACGTCTCCGCCTACCGCGCCTTTCGTCAACCGACGCTCAACGAGTTGTATCGCAGCTTCCGCGTCGGCGATGTCCTGACGCTCGCCAACGAAAAGTTGCAAGCCGAGCGGCTGACAGGCGGCGAGGCTGGAATCAGTGTGAGTACGTCCGACCGCCGCTTTAACACGCGCGCTACTTTCTTCTGGACTGAGATCACGCGCCCCGTCGCCAACGTCACTTTGCGGATCACGCCTGCACTCATCATGCGACAGCGGCAAAATTTAGGACGCACGCGCTCGCGCGGTGTGGAGTTGGAAGCGGAAGCCCGGCTCAACAATGATTGGACGCTCGCTGGCGGCTACCAAATGGTTGATGCCACA